>VOFG01004726.1_pt1 | contig 27553 bp, 42 predicted proteins | sample 5384171 | NCBI WGS metagenome assembly VOFG01 (sample SAMN12384726, study PRJNA508395) | human gut metagenome | isolation source: healthy gut F | host: Homo sapiens | reverse complement strand
CTTCGTCCGGCAGCAGCTTGAGCTTGCAGGCCTTTTTGGTCTTGCCGTCCACCGTGATGCTCTTGACGCTTTCGGAAGCATAGCCCCGTGGGGTTGTGCCGCCCAGCCAGCGCCCGGTCTTTGCCAGCTCGTGCATGTTGTCCCGGATGCGCTCCGCGATGGTCTCACGTTCCAGCTGACTGAACACGGATGCGATGTACATCATCGCGCGGCCCATGGGGCTGGAGGTATCAAAGCTTTCCCGGATGGACACAAAGTCGATGCCAAGCCGTCAATCAGGCTGGAAAAGTCGCTGATGTTGCGGCTGATGCGGTCCAGACGATAGACTACGATGGCCTTGAATTTCCGGTCCTTGGCCGCAGTCATCATCTTTTGAAATCCGGGCGGTTCAGGTTGCCGCCGGAAAAGCCCTCGTCCTCAAAGACAACGGCATGTTCCGCGGCAGCATCGCCGTAGTGAGTGCGGATATATTCGCGGCAGAGGTCGATCTGATTTCCGATACTTTCGCCCCTGCCGGTATAGCGGGACTTGCGGGAATAGATGGCAATGGTGTCAGCAGTTTTGGCCATGAGATACTCCTTTCCTGTTGTCCGGTGGCCGTAGATGCGGCTATTGTAGCATGGCAGGCCATCTTTGTAAAGAAAAATAACGATAGTCATACATATTTCATCATACTACGAACGGAGGTGTCAAGGATGTGACAAGGCAGAACAAGCGAGGAAGTCAGGATGTTTGACTATTTCTATGGGCAGTCGGGCGAGATGTTCTCGTATTTCCGGGTGCCCAAAATTTTATTCCGGGACATAAAATTCAAGGACCTGTCCACAGATGCCAAAACGCTGTACGGTATCCTGCTGGACCGCATGGGGCTGTCGGTGAAAAACGGATGGCTGGATGAGCAGGGAAGGGTGTATATCATTTTTCCTGTGCAGGAAGTGATGGATGCACTGGGCTGCACAGACAACAAGGCAACCAAACTGTTCCGGGAATTGGAAAAGTTTGGTCTGATTGAGCGCAAGCGGCGAGGCCTTGGCAAACCCAACCTGATTTACGTCAAGAACTTTGCAGACCCGCGTTTTCGGAATCGTGAAAAGATCGGTTCCGGTGCCGCGGATTTTCCGCCGCAGGACACGGCAGAATCACGATGGAATAATACTGAAAAGAATAAAACTGAGGAGAGTGAACCTGATCCTTTCTTCTCCGATGAGGAAAACGAACTGGATGAGCGCACACGGCTGGAAGCGTATTTTATGCAATCGTTGGAGGTGGACTTGCTGCTCCGGGTCTGCCTGAGGAGGACACCATCGATCAAATCGTGAATCTTCTGGTGGATACCTGCTCTTCGAAACGCAGAATGCTGCGGGTGGCAGGGGATGACAAGCCTGCGGAAGTCGTGCGCAGCCGATTCATGAAGCTGAATGGTTATTCTTCCGTTTTCGCTGCTTACGGCTTTCTTTGCGCTGATGCTGAAATTGACATTGAATCTGTCGGCATTTGTGCTTGCGCTGCCGATGCTGTATATTTTTGGCTGCGGACTTTATACTCTTTATTGTAGGGAATGGACACAGTTCCTGATCCTTTTTGTGGCAGAGTTCGGGTGCTTTTTGCTCATCGTGGCAGGAACGGCGCTTGTGGAAGCCGTCGAGCGATTCAGCAAATGGCTTACGGAACTGTAATGGAGGAAACGATGAATAAAGGTAAAATGCTGGATTATTTCAATGACCGTGAGGCAACGCTTTTTTTCGGGATGAATTGGGAAGCAATGCATGGTATCACGAACTCCTGCGGAAAAAACTGGCAGCGGAAGACGCACACCGGAAAATGGTGGGCGAAGCAGCATGGAAGCAGTATCTTCAGTTGGATGAGATCTGCAATGAGCTGGAAAGCGTACGATATCAGGCAATGTATCTGGCCGGGGCCGCTGATTTTGAAAAGTTGTTCCGTCAATCCTGATGGATAATGTGCCGCCTTCGGGCGGCTTTTTTCTTTATGGGGGTGGTTTGAGGTGGCAGCAACACGGCTGATTGCGCTGCATAAAAACAAGGGAAAGTCTGTTGCGGCTTGCTTGAAAAGCCGCACCGACTATGCACAAAACCCGGATAAAACGGAGCAGGGGCAGCTTGTAAGCAGCTATAAATGCAGCCCCTTGACTGTAGATGAAGAATTTATGCTGTCCAAGCGGCAGTACGAACTTGTTACAGGGCGCAGACAGAAAAATGACGTGATTGCATATCAGATTCGGCAGTCCTTCAAACCCGGAGAAATCACCGCTGAAGAAGCCAACAAAGTAGGTTATGAGTTGGCGATGCGCTTTACAAAAGGCAAGTATGCTTTTCTGGTTGCTACGCACACCGACCGGGAGCATATTCACAATCACATTATCTATAACTCTACGGCTCTGGACTGCAGCCGAAATTCCGGGACTTTTTTTTGTCGGGGTTGGCTGTGCAGCGGTTGAGCGACCTGATTTGCCTGGAACACAGCCTGTCTGTGATTGAAATAAAACCCTACCGGGAACGGCAGAAGCGTGTACTTTACCCGCCAAAAGAAAGCAACCGCGATCAATTGTGCGGTGTGATTGACAGCATCCTTGCAGACAAAACCGGGCAGTTACGAAGAATTTTTGAAAAAACTGGAACAGCAGGGATATGAGGTCAAGCGCGGAAAATTCACATCGGTGAAAGGTGTACGGCAAAAACGATTCATCCGGTTTCGGACTTTGGGGGCGGGATACAGTGAGGAAGAATTAAAAGCGGTCCTCGCCGGAAAAGCAGAGCATTGCCCGAGGAAAAAACATCCGGTGCAGGAACAGAAATTTCAGATGTTGGTGGATATTCAGGCAAAATTGGCTGAAGGAAAGGGAGACGGCTATGCGCGTTGGGCGAAGCGGTACAACCTGAAGGAGATGTCCAAGACGCTGATTTTTCTGCAGGAAAACAAAATCGGGAGCATGGATGAAATGGAAGAACAGGTGCGTGCTGCAACGATGCGCTATCACGAACTGGGCGACTCCATCAAAGCTGCGGAAGCGCGGATGGCAGAAATTGCGGTAATGAAAACGCACATTATCAACTATGCCAAAACAAGGTCCATCTATGAGGCCTATCGAAAAGCAGGATACAGCAAGCGATTCTTGGAAGCAAATCGGGAGAGCATTGCGTTGCACAAGGCAGCCAAAGCGGCTTTCGATGAGGCTGGGCTGAAAAAAACTTCCGAAGGTAAAAAGAACTGAGCATCGAATATGTTGAGCTTCTGAAAAGAAAAAAGCAGAATATCCGAGCTATCGGAAAGCACGAGAGAGGATGCAGGAGCTGATGAAGGCACAGAAAAACGTAGAAAGGTTTTTTGCAGACAACAGGAGCGAACAGGAACAGCAGCAGACCCGATAAAACGAAAGTCACCGAGGATTCGATCCCAATCCGTTTTGGGAAAGAATCCTCGGTGGCTTTTTTTAGTTTGTATAGCAGCGGTCCTGCGTGACGAGCCAATCCTCACATAACCGCTGCGCTTCGTCCTTTGAGCGGCAGGTGCAGTTGAAAAGTCTGCCGTGCAAAGAACAATATGTGTAGTGTACCTTTGGGATGCCATCGGAATCTCTGAAATTGACACAGCGTTCTTCGCCGGGCAGCAGGTAGATTGAATCCACGTTCGGCAGCTCCTTTTATTCTTGTTTGATGTGCATTGCACAACATTGCTATTGTAGCATGCCCGGTTCAAAAAGGCCATTGATGATTTGAACAAAGAAATGCTCTAAAATTTTCTGTCAAAACAAACGCTAATAGAGTTGAACAAACGCCAACTGATTACATATAAAGAAATGCACGGCCTTTATTCTAGTGGTGTGTAACTAACGCCAATAGAATGCGAGGATGTTATGAAAACACTTTTAGGCCAACGAATCAGAGAACAACGCAGGAAAAAAGGCTGGACAATGGATAAACTGGCCGAGAAAGCAGATCTGTCTGTAAACTATGTGGGTGATTTGGAACGTGGGGTGAAGACAGCCCCTGCTTGCAAAAGCCTTTACGCTTTCATCCGGATCGTTGAAGCATTGGATGTTCCCGCAGATGTGCTGATCCGGGACACCGCAGCCCCAGCATCTTATGTGGCAGATGATGAGCTGAACCGGAAGGGCTGAGCCGTCTTACACCGGGGCAGAAGAAAGCCGCAACCGATATTTTGAACGCATATATCGATAACATACCGTACATCAAAGAGAAGTAAATAGGTTACAGTGGGTGCTGACAAAATCATTGTCGGCACTTTTTCTTTTAAAGGCCGGTTCTGTGCCCAGCGGATCTGCAATCTATGTCGTCACTGAATCATGAACTCCATCAAAAACCTATCTATCCCTATCGGCCGTTGAACGCGCACCGATAGCGATCACACGCTGATTGAAGCGGACCTATCACGCCTTGCAGCGGAATATTTGATGCAGATCATTGCAAATTGAAACGTTCTGGAACAAATTCTGAGCGAAAGCATTCCCCCGGTGGCTTTTATCCTATTTACATAAATGATGAAACTGGAAAAATTGAAGAAATAGGTGATCCGCTTGCGCCCGGAGTTTCTGTGGCACCAATCAGAGAGGGGTGCACTGCGTTACTGCCGATTCGCCAAAATGGAAGCGAGGGAAACTGGCAGTGGGCTACTGATACATTTCGCCCAGAATGGCACAGGGGCGTGTTCGCATTGGGGAAATAAGTCGAGGGGATTTACAGTTTATATTCTTAAAGATGGGGAATATTCCAAGATTGTTAATGGTGAGTTCGAAATTACTGGCCATGGCATTAATAACGAAATCATTGTTGCTGACAATGATACGGATTTTGTATTGGCTACGCCAGGTGATATTTGGAGAATTCCCGCTCATGATGCAACACAGTATGGATCACGTTTAATAGGAAATATATTTTCTGATCGTCGTTTCACCTTCCCCAAATCTCTATTCGCAGTTAAAGATTGCTTATACTTTTTACAGCAAATAAACCTAACGCACTTGTTGTCGATTTTTTTGCCGGTTCCGGTACCACGCTTCACGCAGTCAATCTCCTGAATGCTGAGGACGATGGGCACAGGCGTTGCATTATGGTGACCAACAATGAGGTCTCCGCAGATGAAGCGAAGATGTTGAAAGACAAAGGCTATCAGCCCGGCGATGCGGAATGGGAAAAACTCGGCATTGCCCACTATGTCACTTGGCCGCGCACGGTCTGCTCCATTAAGGGACAAGATGTAAATGGCAATCCTCTAAAGGGAGATTATCTTGGCAGTGAGCCGCCGATGCATATGGCAGATGGTTTCAAAGCAAATGCGGCATTCTTCAAACTTGGGTTCTTGGATCCGACAGCGGTTTCTCTTGGTATGCGCATTTCGGAAATGCTGCCTATGTTGTGGTTGAAAACTGGTGCAAAAGGAAAATGCCCGGAATTGAGCGGAGAACAAGTCCCGGATATGCTGATCTTGCCGGAGAATCAATTTGCAGTCTTGATTAACGAGAATACATTTGCCGATTTTGCGGAGAAGCTTGCGGAGCATCCGGAAATCCAAACTGTATTCTTGGCAACTGATTATGAAGTGAATTATCAATCTATGGTAAAAAATCTGAATGTTGCAAATGCGTATCAGCTTTACCGGGATTACTTGGATCACTTCCGTGTAAACAGAGGGAGAACCTAAGAATGATTTGTGAATTATTCCCATTCCAAAAACAGGCGGTCAATGAAATGCGCCTCCGCGTGGCGATGGCGCTGAATAACTATCGCATGCTGAAGATCCCTCAGGTGGTCTCGCTCCAGGCACCAACGGGTTCCGGCAAAACAATTATCATGTCTGCCCTGATTGAAGAGATTTTTTACGGCTCAGAGCAGTTTACTGAACAGCCGGAGGCTATTTTTGTATGGCTTTCGGATTCTCCGCAGCTGAATGAGCAGTCCAAGCAGAAAATCGAGCTGAAGGCGGATAAGGTCCGCATGGATCAGTGTGTAGTGATTTCAGATGAATCTTTCGACCGAGAGATTCTGGAGGACGGTCATATCTATTTCCTGAATACGCAGAAACTTGGCAAGGCCGGTAATCTGAGCCGTCATTCGGATACGCGACAGTATACGATTTGGGGAGACCATTGAAAATACAGCAAGAGAAAAAGCTGACCGTCTGTATTTCATTATTGATGAGGCACACCGCGGTATGCAGGGACGCCAAGCAGGAACAGCTACCACCATCATGCAGCGTTTTATCAAGGGCAGCAGCGAGCAGAATCTGTCGCCCATTCCGGTCGTCATCGGAATGAGCGCGACCGCCGAGCGTTTTAATTCCCTTGTAGGACAGGGAACAAACTCTACATTGCATAAGGTGGTTATTTCCCCGGCCCAGTTCGCCAATCTGGATTGCTCAAAGATCGTATTGTAATCACTTATCCGGAGGATCCAATCAAACACGGTGACATGGCTGTTCTCCAGGCTGCAACAGACGAATGGCAGGATAAGTGCAAGCATTGGTATCAGTATACTATGAGCAGCATTATCCCAATGTAAACCCGGTATTTGTTATCCAAGTCTGCGCTGGTTCCGGTGCGAAAGTATCTGACACCGATTTGGACGATGTAATTGCGAAAATCGAAGAGCGCATGGGCGATAGCTTCAAGGAAAACGAGGTTGTACACACCTTTGGTTCCACGGGCACATTGTCGATTCACGGATTGACCGTGCCGCATATCGAGCCATCTGAGATCGCAGAAGATCGCCGCATTCGTGTTGTTCTTTTCAAAGAAAATCTGTCCACTGGCTGGGACTGCCCTCGTGCAGAAACTATGATGTCCTTCCGGCGTGCAGAAGACGCAACCTATATTGCGCAGCTGCTTGGTCGTATGGTTCGTACTCCACTTCAGTGTCATGTTCTCGTGGATGATTCCTTAAATGATGTGCGTCTGTTCCTTCCGTATTTCAACCAGATACCGTTCAAAAAGGTCATTGATGAATTGCAGGCAACCGAAGGCGGAGAAATCCCGACAGTTGTCGATGGTGAATCTCTGGAAGATCAGATCTATGATACATGGTCGGTTCACACCCAGCGAAAGAAAACGCAAAAACAGACGGTTGGTCAGCTGAGCATCTTTGATTACCCGAATGGCTTCCAAGAAGAGCCTGCTGCGGCACCTTCCACAGCAATTGGAGATATGTCAAATTCTGGAGCTGTGGCAGCAAATCAAGGTGGAGCAGATTCAGAAATTCCCGCAGAAGGACAACACCAGATGATTCCGCTGGAAACAGTGCCCGGAAACGATGTGCATACAGGTCAAGAAACGGAGAGAACTGGTGGAGGCAATCAATCTGCGAATAAAGAGCAGCCAGTGCTGACACCGGCTGTATCGCAGATGTCGATGCTTCCAACAATAGATCGTGAAGGAATCACAAAGTTCATCAATGAACAGGGATATCTGACCTATATCGTCCGTGCGGTAAAAATCAACAGCTATTTGAAGTCTTTGATGAGCTTGGCAGGGCTGTTATCGCAGTTCAATATCTGTATTACGGCGGCTGAGGATGTGAAAAACGATGTTGCAGAAATCATTCACAACTATGTGAATGGCTTGCACGATGCCGGAAAATATGACGAGCTTACAAAGCAAGTCATGGAGATGAAACTGTCTGTTCAGATATTCGATGTTTTCGGTGAGAAAATACAAAGCGATAACCGGATAGATATGTTTACTGCATCCGAGTCTGACCTTGATCGTCAGCTAAGAGTAGCAGACGCAAAAATGGGTGGATGCGGTTTCCACTTGGCATATGGGCGTAAATATATCGACTTCGACAATCCGAACGCCTTTAAGGTGGATTGTATTCTGTTCGCATTCGACAGCGAGTGTATTGCGGAATTAAATAAATACGCTGAGAAGAAGTTCCATGAATTGAACGACCAGTATCGTAAATATATTGTGGCCAAACCAGAGAAGTGTCAAAAGCAGTATAGCGATATTGTTGCTAACGGCGATGAAATCAGTAAGCACAACTTTACTCTTCCGGAGACAATCAGTGCCAAGGTTGAAGCAGATGGAATAAAGTACACGGATCATCTTTTTTGCCAATGCAGATGGAATAGCAAAAAATTAAGTTGAATGGCTGGGAACAGGCTGTTTTGGCAGAAGAGCAAAAACGAGAGGATTATGTTTGCTGGCTGCGGAATCCGTCTCGACAGTCTTGGTCACTGCGGATGCCTTATGAAATGGACGGGAAATGCAAGGAGCTTTATCCGGATTTCATCATTGTTCGCCAAGATCCAATTCTCAAGTACATCGTTGATATTTTGGAACCGCACAATCCGGATTTCAAGGATAACTTGGGCAAAGCTAAGGGACTTGCAAACTATGCTGCAAATGAACCAAGAATTGGCAGAGTGCAGCTGATACGTATTGGAAAAGACGCAGCAGGAGAAAATCGCTTTAAGCGGTTAGATCTTGCAAAAGGCAGTATCCGCAATAAGGTGCTTGCCGCAATCAATACGGATGAGTTAGACCATATTTTTGACACAGACGGTGTGTTTGAAGACTAAATTAATTACAGATAGGGGTTCATCATGGAACGTATCAACGCCACAACAGGCTCTTACAATTTTATAGATTTATTTGCAGGAGCTGGTGGATTGTCCGAAGGCTTCATCCAAGCGGGCTTTTCACCTGTAGCGCATGTGGAGATGAACCCATATGCTGCTCAAACATTGGAAACACGAACGGGATACTATTATCTCAAAGCGCAAGGGAAGCTTGATATCTACAAGGATTATATTAGCGGAAAAATCACCCGAGACGAATTTCTGCAACATATTCCAGAGGAGCAGCTACAATCCGTATTTTGCGAAACGATGTCAAATGAAACTCTTCCAAGGTTATTTGAAAATATAGATAGGATCCTTACGCAAAGAGGCATCAAGCAAGTAGATGTCATTATTGGTGGACCGCCTTGTCAGGCATATTCTTTGGTGGGAAGGGCGCAAAGCAAGCATATGGAAACGCCGATGTCAGCGGATCCTAGAAATGATCTCTATAAGCTGTATGCGAGATTCCTTCAGAAATATCAGCCAAAGATGTTCGTTTTTGAGAATGTTATGGGAATCAAGTCAGCAAACGGTGGTGCAACTTGGCTGAAAGTCCGTGAAGCGCTGCGTTCCGTTGGCTACGAGATTGAATGTCATGAGCAAAATTCAAAGAATTTTGGTGTGCTGCAAAACCGAAGAAGGATGATCATTGTCGGGTGGCTGAAGAATAGTGGGCTTTCTTATCCGCAGTTTGAGCAGACAATAGCGGATGCTACGGTTAACGATATTCTCAGAGATCTGCCAGCGTTGCAGCCGGGAGGAAAATCAGGTGAATACAGATCAGATGATTTCAGCAATTATTTAAGAAGCACTGGAATCCGCAAGGATTCTGACATTCTGACGCATCATTGCGCAAGACCCAATAAAGACAGGGATATTGAGATTTATCGGCGTACAATTGAACTCTGGAATGATGGGCACAAACGGCTGAACTATAATGATCTGCCGGATGAACTGAAGACACATAAAAACCGGAAGTCGTTTCTGGATCGATTTAAAGTTGTAGAGGGCGACGAGGCGTACTGCCACACCATGTTGGCTCATATCTCAAAAAGATGGACATTACTTTATTCATCCGGATATTAAGCAACACCGTTCCATTACTGTCCGGGAGGCTGCTCGCATCAATCGTTTCCGGATGATTATTTCTTCGAAGGCCCGAGAACAGCTCAATTTGTACAGATAGGCAATGCTGTTCCTACGTTAATGGCTAAAGGCATCGCAGAAGGAATCGCCAATGAATTAAGTCAGGGAGGGTATCGATGGAAAGCAATCTCCTACTTGAACAATATAGCTGGTATAAGAAGCAGCAATTGGCCAAGGCTCCATTTGAATGTCTGCTGAATGCGGATATTGAATCAGGTCAATGCCTTTTGCGCGGCCATTCAAGCATTAAAGACAGGCGGCATCATTCTGGCAGATGAGGTTGGTCTGGGCAAAACAATCGAAGCTGGGTTGGTGCTTAATTATGTTCTGGACAACGGAGCAAAAAAGTACTGATTTCTCTTCCTGCTACTTTGAAAAACAATGGGAAGTAGAGCTTTTGGAGAAGTTTGGTCGCCAAGCTGTTATTCTGGATCGGTACACGGTTGAGCATGATCTTGCCAATGTACGAACTCACCTCGGAAACGCGGATGAGGTTAGTATTGTCATTGCTTCCTATGATTATTCATCGAAACTAATTAAGCGCTTTCCCCATGTCAAATGGGACTTCTTGATTATTGATGAGGCTCATAATCTGCGGAATGTTTTTCATGGCACAAAGCGGGCAAAAAAATCTTTATGATTTGACACACGGAATTCCTAAAATTCTTTTAACTGCTACGCCGCTACAGAATTCCCTTACTGATCTTCATGGACTGGTTTCTTTTATCGATCCTCGTATTTTCGGATCAGAAAAGGTTTTCAACCGTCGATTTGTAGATGGCTGTGATTATGAGGAATTGAAGCAAGAACTTCTTCCGGTGTTATATCGCACCCTTCGGCGCGATGTCGGAAAATACATGGCCTTCAGCAAGAGAACCTGTATTACGGTCGATTTCCATTTGAGCGCAGAAGAAAAAGAACTCTATGATGTGACCAATGATTTTTCTGCGTCGTGATCCGCTGTATTCTATTCCGAATGCGAATCGTGGGCTGATTATTCTTGTTATTCGAAAGTTGCTTGCATCTTCTAGCTTTGCTTTGATAGAGACCTTTGAAGTATTAGAAAAACGTCTTGAAAAACTCTATGAAGGTACAAAATCTGCGTATGCTCAAGAAGGCTTCGATTTATTCTGGGGGGTATGTAGAAGATGAAATCGACGAGGAAGGGTTCAACGAATACGATGATGAAGAAACAGCAGAGAAGAAACAGGCTATTCAGGCTGAGCTCAAGATTGTAAGACATATTCTTGAAATGGCAAGGGCTATAAAGACGAATGCAAAGATCGCCGCGTTGAGGAAAGCACTGAAATCTGCATTTGACCACCAGATTTCTGAGGGATTGAATCAGAAGGCTGTTGTCTTTACAGAGTCTAAGCGAACACAGAAATATATAGCCGCAGAACTAAGAAGATCTGGCTATAGCGAGGAAGATATCCTTCTCTTTAATGGTGACTTTTGATGATGCCATGACGAAGGAAATCTTTCGAACATGGCAGGTCAAGAATTTTGGTAAAACAAACTATGGCAGAAGTGTGGAATATAAGCACGCGATTGTCGATTATTTCAAGAGTCATGCCAAGATTTTGATTGTTACAGATGCTGGTTCAGAAGGTCTAAATCTACAATTTTGCAGCACAATCATTAACTATGACTTGCCTTGGAATCCGCAGAAAATTGAGCAGAGAATTGGACGTTGTCATCGCTATGGACAAACTCACGATGTGGTAGCAATCAATCTGTTGAATACGGACAATGAAGCAGATCGCAGAGTATATGATATCCTTTCTAAGAAGTTTGAACTGTTCGAGGGCGTGTTTGGTGCATCGGATGTTGCGCTAGGCGCACTTGAATCTGGTGTGAGTTTTGAAAAGCGTATTCTGGATATTTACCAGAATTGTAAGAATATCACGGCGGTAAGGAAAGCATTTGCAGCTTTGAACAGGCAGCTAGATGCAAGGAAGAATGCTCATGCAGCAGAACTTCGCTCAATTCTGCTTACAGAAAGTAGAGAGGCGAAGGGGCAAGCGTTGGAAAAGACCAAGGCTGATATCGATAAATATCTACGTGATGTTGAATATTGGAACCAGTTTGAAGAACCAGAAGTGGATCACAAGCTACATTACTGGAAAATCGATAACTGGGGTGAAAAGATATTTGGTTCACATGGCGTTTTGTTTCTTGGAGCATTCATGGACAATACAAAACTCCTCTTCCCAGTTTTACTACTTTGTGATGAAAATGGTGAGTATATCAATTTTACTGAAGATGAGATTGTCTCCGCATTGGAGGAGGCTAATGATTCGGATGTTCGCTATTTTAAACCGACAGAAGAAGAACAATCTTATTTTCACCGGATTTATGCTCGCTTGATTTCAGAAGTTCAGGATCGGCATGATAAAACTGTAGCCCCTACTATCGCATATAACAAGAAGAAGATTGAAAACTGGGCCAATGTCCAACAAGAACAGCTTCATGTTCAGCTTACTGATGCTCAAAAAGAAGTTGAGGAGTACATACTTGCTGAAATGGCGGCTACCGACACGCTGGAAAAAAAGGATATCCGAAAAAAAAGCGGCTGAAGCAAAGAAAAAAATGGATAAGCTGCAAAACGACCTGCCTAAGCGCAGAAAAGAGATTCAAGACGAGGCGCAGGCTGAAATTGATCGATTTAATCAGTCTCAGGAAATCAATCCATTGCTTCTGATTAACATTGTCCTTAAATTTTAACAGGAGGCACCACATGGCAGATAGATTTAAGTTTGCTGAGGTTCGCCAAGAAGTCATAGAAATGTTAAAGAAAGACTTGTTGGGACCGAGTAGTGAAAATGAAATACTGAATCAAAACCCGCGCTTTGAATATATCGTGGGTATGCTTGCGCCACAAACCAGTGAAAATGATTCGAATGAGCAGGAAGTCGATGGAGATGCTTCTTTCGAAGGGGATGCAGATTATACTGCGGGCGAAGACGATGATAATGAGCCGGTCTTTACAAATCGATTTAAAACACCGTCTTCCATTGGCATCAGCTTTTACCTAGAAAGTAGTACAAAATCTTTCAATGTGGATGTGACTTGGGGCGATTACACCAAAAGCTTCTGATAAAACCACTAACAAAGAGGGAAAAAAGTTGATGTAAGCACGTATACACGTCATCCACAGAAAGAGACAGTTGTTATTGATCTGCAAGAGTTTAGTAAGAACAAAGAATACCCTTTGGTCTGTGATTCAAATGTTATTTTATATATTTCTAAAATCGGCCTCAAGCAGGGGTATACCTTGGTAACAGCTTATGTTATCAACAAGCGCAAAAATCCTGAGAGTGATATTGCTGGAATGATGTTCCAAGTCAACTTGCGTGCCTATTCCCAGGACAAAATGGATATCTTCGTGGCAGAACACATATGCAGAAAAATCCTTGCCGTCGATGAATTTTACTTTGCCCAGCGACCTATTTTAGGAAGGGGACGTGGTTGCGCAGCAACTTGGAAAACCAATAAAAATGGGCGTGCTTCTGAAATTGTATCGACATTTATTCCAGAGTACGAATTTCCGGTGTTAGTGCTGCTTTGGAAGGATTTGACCCGTTCTTCTTCTCTATGAGAACTCTTTCTGTTGCAAAGAAAAAGATGACATCATTAACCGGCTGAATGTCTTGGCGGACTCCTATGAGAATTGGATTCAGAAAAAATAGGTTCATGATTCAAAAATGGATGATGCTAAGTTCAAGAAAGAAATTGGCGACACAATAATAAATAAATGTATAGAAGCTCTTGGAAGAATCCGCGCGGGCATTCAGCTACTTGTAGAGGATGATATTTCGTTTGATGCCTTTTGTTTATGAATCGTTCCATGATTCTTCAGAGAAATATTATGAATTTCTCTAAGAAGCATGGAGCCGGTATTGAGTGCGCCTTTAGGGATTTTGTGGATCCTCGCAATCCTTCCAATAATTTTGGCTGGAGGCCTTTCCAGATTGCTTTTATTCTCATGAATCTGAAAGGTATTGTAGATCCGGAGCATGATAACCGTGAAGTCGTGGATCTTCTCTACTTTCCCACTGGTGGAGGCAAGACCGAGGCATATCTGGGCCTTATGGCATTTGTTATTGCAAATAGAAGGCTGCGTGCTGACGAGAACGATGAATACAATCGTGACGGCGGTGTAACTGCAATCTTGCGTTATACTTTGCGCCTACTTACTACGCAACAGAGAGATCGTATCACCAAGATGATTCTGGCTGCGGAACTCATCCGACAAAAGAATATCCGAAATACGGAAAAGAACCCATCAGTATTGGTTTCTGGGTTGGTGGTACTGTGACTCCGAACACCTTTAAAGAATTGGAAGAAGATCCGGAGGATCCAGCTAAAACAAGAACAGCAAGAAGCAAGAAAAAACTCTATCTACAAACAGCTGCTTACATGTCCATTCTGTGGGAAGCCACTTACAGAGGAAAATTTTTATATGGATATTCCTACAAAATCGGTTAGCATCTATTGTTCGGATGATAAATGCATGTTCTATAGGTATAAACCCAGCAATAAGATGAAAATTCCGGTTTATCTGGTAGATGAAGAAATTTATGCTAAGTGCCCGACCATTATTCTGTCAACAGTTGATAAGTTTGCCGGCCTTCCGTGGGATGTGAATACAAATGCTCTGTTTGGTCGCGTTGATAGAATTTGCAGTCGCGATGGCTATGTTGCTATTGGAGCGGACCATGCTCGGCATACTCGTACAGAAGAGCTGCCCAAAGCTACGCTTAGATCGATTAAACCATTCCTTCCGCCGGAGCTGATTATCCAAGATGAGCTGCATCTTATCACAGGACCTCTGGGAACCGTATACGGTGCATATGAAACAGTTATTGAAGATCTGTGTTCCTATACGATTGGAGGTAAGAAAATCAAGCCAAAGTATGTTGTTTCTACGGCAACTATCAAAAATGCTGCTGAGCAGACAAAATGCTTATATGGCAGAAAAGTAACTGCGCAATTTCCACCAAATGGGTTTGAAATCGGTGACAGTTTCTATATTCGTGAGATACCGGTCGAACAAGATCCGTTTAGAAGATACGTTGGTGTCTGCGCACCGGGCCAGTCTGTAAAGACAGCTTTGCTGCGTGTATATTCGATTATCCTTCAAAGTGCTTATAATCTTTCGCTGGATGATGAGTACAAGGATGTTATTGACCCTTACTATACCCTTGTTGGGTATTATAACAGTATTCGAGAACTCGGTGGTGCCGTTCGATTGCTACAGGATGATATTCCTGACAGAATTCAACGTATTAAGAAAAAATATGGAATGAGTAGGCAGCGTTTCCTTAATCATAAGGTTGAAATTACTTCTCGCATGCCTTCTTATGACATTCCGAAGAAACTAAGTCAGTTGGAAACTCCATATACAGATAGCAATTGCCTAGATACGGCAATTGCAACTAATATGATTGCTGTTGGTATGGATGTGGATCGGCTTGGTCTCATGGTGGTAACTGGTCAACCGAAGCAGAACTCCGAATATATTCAGGCAACTAGCCGTATTGGACGTTCTTATCCGTGCTTAGTAGTTACTTTATATAACCCTTATCGACCTCGTGACTTGTCTCATTATGAGAATTTTACTGGTTATCATGCACAGCTGTATCGCTTTGTTGAAGGCACAACTGCGACACCGTTTTCTGCACGAGCAAGAGATCGCGTGCTGCATGCGCTGGTTATTTCTGCAATTCGTTTGCATTATCCGGAATTTGCAAGCAATGATGGAGCAGCAGCTATTGATAAGCTAACCGATGAGCAGCTTAATGAAGTGAAGGCTCTTATCATGAATCGATTGAACATCATCAAGCCTTCTGCTAAGGCAGATGCCGAACATGAGATTGATGATTTTATAAGCAATTGGAAATTGCTAGCAACTCAATCAAGGAACTTAGATACTATGTTTATACAACTAAAACGTATAATCGTCTAATGAACACTTATGGCGAAGTTTGTACTGATCTTGAAAAGCCGACTCTTCGTTCTATGCGTGATGTTGAGAGTGCAGCAAATATGTTCTATTACACGGAGGACTAAAAGCCTATGTTTGATAATAATAAATTAGGTGAGATTCGTCCTAATCAGTTGATAACTACATTTGGTCCAGGTTCTATTGTGGATGCCGTGAAAGATTCCGTCACGGTTCTGGACTTGAACTATTGGAAGGAAAAAGGAAAGAAAATTATAGATGGCAGATTGGCCTCATATCTGGGCGTTGACTGCTTTTATATGCCACGGACTTCTTATAGCGGAGATATTCCTGTGGTCTCATTCCCTTATATGCATGTTTGTTCCAATGTGAAATGTGGGAGAATATTTGATTTAAGAGAGAATTTTGACCTAGATCGATATCTGAAGTTTGGTGTAACTTGTCCGGAATGTCATAGACAGGCTTATCCTTCTCGTTTTATTACTATTTGTGAGAACGGCCATATGGACGATTTCCCTTGGAGCTGGTGGGTTCACGGTGGCAATACAATCTGCAAAGGTACGATGAGGATGTATTCAACTGGCAATACATCAACGCTTGCAGATATGTGGGTTGAATGTTCCTGTGGGGCACGACGGAGTATGAGCGGCGCAACGCAGCATGAGAATTTTGAAGGTATGAAATGTTCCGACATCACCCGTTCCGGCCAAATCATAAAAATGAAAAATGCGATAAGGAAATGATTCCTTCTCAGCGTGGCGCGTCGAATGTATATTTTCCAGTAATGAGAAGTGCCATATCCATTCCACCTTGGATCAATCCGCTTTATAACTTGATTGATGAACATTTGCGAGATATTGAACTGGCTAAGACTCTAATGGGTGACGATGGCGTGGCTAAAATTTACGAGCTCTATTTCGGTGCTTATGCCAAAGATGAATTCGATGCAGCGTTAGAACGCAGGCAACAGAACATCAAGGAATTTACTGAGATTAAGCAGATGGAATACAACGCCATTACGCATCACGCAGATCCTGTGTACGCCTCAACAAAAAACATTTTAAGGCTGAGGAGGATCCGCTTCCGGATTATCTGCTCCCGTATTTTAAGAGAGTCATTCGCATTACACGATTAAGAGAAGTGAGAGTGCTGCTTGGCTTCACCCGTGTAGATGCTCCGGATCCAGATGCCGATGAGCAGACAAATATCGTTTATCTAAATAAGGGTAAGACTGAAAAATGGCTTCCTGCTGCGGAAGTACATGGAGAAGGCATTTTTATTGAATTCAATAGAGATACTATTGATGCGTGGATGGGTAATCCAGAAGTGGCAGAGCTTTCGCAGAAATATGCTCAGTGTTATAAGGAATTCTGCGAATCAAAAGAATGGACCGTTACTACATTGCGAGATGCAAGATATGTTTTGATGCATACATTTGCGCATTTGCTGATTAAGCAGATGTCCATGTCCTCGGGGTACTCTTCATCCGCTATTCGTGAGCGTATTTATTTTGGGGATGATATGTCTGGTGTGTTGCTCTATACCGGAAGTGCCGATAAAGAAGGCTCACTTGGTGGACTTGTAGAATTGGGAAATATTGATCAGCTTATTGTTTTAATGAAAGACGCTTTCCGAGGGAAGCACTGGTTTGCACAAATGATCCGGAATGCCTTAACAATGTGCCTGCTGGTAATAATTCAAATGGCGCGGCGTGCCATTCCTGCTGTATGATCTCAGAAACAGCTTGCGAGAATGGAAATCGCATGTTGGATCGCGGACTAATTGTGCCTATTGACGGAAGAGAAAATCAGTCTTATTTTAAAACTTTGGTGGAAGAACTATGTCAACTGGAAGTATAAGCTTAGATATTTTGTTAAACAAAATTCTCACAGATGCTATATCTGGTGGAAATGAGTCTATTAGAGCCATTCAAAAGAGATATCCATCTCTTTCTGAAAAAGAAGCTCATGAAATTCTTGCTATGGTTTCAGCGACTGCCCAAAGTAACGATGATAGCGCTGAATTAGTTGTTACAGCGCCACCTTCTTTTGCGTTGAAAACAAAACCGACAAAGGTTACCGTAAGAGAAATGCTTATGGGAGCTAGGAAGAGCATTCTAATTACCGGGTACTCCCTCTCGGATTATTTTGCCGAGTTAGTCGATTGTGTAATTCAAAAGAGCCAAGAAGGCGTTCTCGTGAAATTTTTGTGAATGACATTGAGAGTCAGAAGGCCTTTGACCGTTTATGCTGCTATAAGGGAAAATTTCTGCGAATTTATAACTATCCAAAACAGGAAGATAAAATGTCTGCTCTTCATGCAAAGGTAATTTCTGTTGATCAAACGGATACGCTGATTACATCCGCAAACCTTTCATATCATGGACAGGAAGGAAATATCGAGCTGGGGGCACGAATCCATTCGAAAGAATTGGCTAAACAAGTAGAGGATATATTTACTTCACTGGTATTCAAAAGGATATTTGTTGAACTGTAAGCTTTATGGAGGTGCGTCAATGAATTTAAGCTTGAAACATAAGCTAATGCTGCAATCATTGAGTCCATTGGCTTTTTTGACTATTGTACGCAATTTCAAATTTACCCCCGTCAGTGAACTTGCTGAAAATCAGTCATATTGGGGAGAGTTTGTTCGCCTTAATAATGTGCTGATTGTTGTGTTTTTGTTATGTGCTACATGGATTTTAGCAGCAGTCATATCTTTTATTTCTTTTACGGCATTTAGATGGACTGATAAGAAACAAGGGTATCAACTTTCTTCCTTCGTAGAAAAAAGAGGACGCAAGTTTGAATTTTTTTATGACAATGATTATACCGCTTTTGATTGATGATGTAGGAACGATTCAGGGAGCGGTAACATTTCTTATCATTGTGGTTATGGTTATTTGATGTGTGCGCTGCTAAGGTTAAAACAACCCTGACTTTGTACTATAAAGCGAATCCTGTGTTGGCAATTTTAGGATACAAATGACGAGTCTATGAGGTTACCTTTAAAATATGCCTAACCGCGATGACTTTAATAATGAAGTTTGCTTAGGCGAAAGTAAGTAAAATCTTGGTGGATTTCTAAAAATGAGCACAGTAGAATATAAAGTGATTAATGATACAGTCCTCTACATGAAGGAGATGAACAAATGACCAAGGAAGAAATTCAGGCATCGATTAAGTCGATAATGTTTTCTGGTGCAGTCTGCGGGATTGAAATATATGCCTGCCTGCGCGATGAAAGTGGATATCAAACTAAAAAAATCAGGGCAACAGATAAGTTGCTTTTTAGTAATTTGAAAAGATAAGGTGGCGGGCTTTATCAATTGTACCTATCTTGCAGATGTATGGTGGTGATCATCAAATCCACCACACGCCGCTTGTCATCAAAAGATACATTCTCCCAGGTATCGAGGTAGCCGGAAATCTGGCTGACCTGTTCCGGGCTGATGGCCTCCACAGTCAACTCCGCTATCCTTGCCAGAAGTTCCTGCTTGCGCCCGTCCAGTTCCGCTATCTTCACATTCACATAGGAGAACAGGACATTGTTTGCCCCCGTCAGACTGTCCACCAGCTTTTCAATCTCGCTGTCTACATGGGCAAGTTCCACTTGCAGGGCGGTGATTTTCGGGTTTGCCTTTGCCGCTTTCTTTTTTCCTGTCAGCGTCTTGTAGCTTGCCAGCTTCTTTACCATCTGCTGATAAACAACCGCTTCCAGTTCCGAAGTGATGATTTTCCCACAGCCAGGACAGCTTTTATTGTCCAGCCGTTTCGTGCAGCGGAGATACTGTTTGCCGGAGGGATTGTAGATACTCATAAGAGCATACCCGCAATTCCCGCACTTGATTTTTCCTGCCAGCCATGTGTGGGTGGCTTTCCGGGCAGACTGGATTTTCATGTTGTTCATCAGCTTCTTGCGGCAGGTCAGCCAGGTGTCGGAGGGGACGATACCCTCATGGGGAGCCAGTACCAGCATTTGGTCTTTTAAGTCGTTTTTCTTGCTGGCCTTTACATCTCGCCCTTGATACAGATAGCAGCCGTTCATGCCCGTAAAATCGGCAACGTCATTGACAATGACTGTACCTTGACTTTTGAAAAATTCGTACACATCAAGGTCTGCCTGCACATAGACAGGATTGCGTAACATCTGCGCCAGCGTGGGGCGTATCAGCTCTTTGCCATGGAACAAAATCCCCTGTTCGGCAAAGTACCGGGTAATGTCCCCGTAGGAAGTTGTGGGCTGGGCGTACATCTCAAACATCAGCCGGATATTGGCCGCTTCCTCCGGGTTTACCACCAGCTTCTTTGTGTTGATACCGTCCATCTTGATAGGCTCCGTATGGAAGCCGTAAGGGGCTTTCCGCCCATCTTAAAGCCCCGCTGACTGCGGGAGTAGTAAGCGTCCGTTACCCGCTTCTGTATCGTTTCCCGTTCAAGCTGGGCGAACACGATACAGATATTCAGCATGGCCCGTCCCATCGGCGTGGAGGTATCAAACTTTTCCGTAGAGGACACAAACTCCACATTGTACTGCTGGAACAGCTCCATCATATTGGCAAAGTCCAGAATGGAACGGCTGATACGGTCGAGCTTGTAAACCACGACCTTTGCAATTAAGCCCCGCTTGATGTCCCGCACCAGTTCTTGAAACTTCGGACGGTCTGTGTTCTTGCCGCTGTACCCTTTGTCTGTGTATTCCTTGCAGTTACCGCCTTTCAACTCGTATTTGCAAAATTCAATCTGGCTTTCAATGGAAATGCTGTCCTTTTGTCTACCGATTGTCTTGCATAGATTGCGTCTATCCGATTGTTCATATTGTCGCTCCTTTTCTTAAAAAAGAAACGGAGCTGCTGACAGTTCTATTATACCGCCAGCAGCCCCGCAAATCAATGATGGGTTTGGAAAACCTTATGTCCCGGCTTCCTCACTCTCCCGCTTGTCGGCGTACTTGCGGAACACCTCATAAAGCTGCTGTTCCAGTTCCCGGCGTTTGGCTGCTTCCTGTTCCGGCGTGAACACCGGGGAGAGATTTTCCAGTGTGATTTCCTTTCCCTGAAAAGTCACGATTTCGATTTCCTTTTTGTATCTGATATTACTTATAAGATCACCTTTCCTTTCCATGCTGCCGCTGTTGCCGTTTCAGTTCCGCTAAAATCTCCGGCGGGATACGGTCAACCAGCCGCCGCATATCGTCCAGTTCGCTTTTTAACTTCGCCCGTTCCATCGTGTCATTCATCTTGCCTTTTTCGCTGGCCTTTGCCCTGACTTCCAGCTTTTCATTTTCCGCTAACAAGTCATTGATTGTGACCTTGTATTTTTTCAGTTGCCCGGAGAAGTTCTCCATCTGCGGAAACCACTTTTTCAGCATGGAGAGGGCTTCCTCTTTCTTCTTTCCGGCGTTCAGCGGGGTAATGCCGGAGAGAACCGCTTCAATGGCCCTCGCCTGTTTGGAGAGGTTGACCGCCTGTTTGAACAGCCGGGTGGGGATATGCTTCCGGCCCGTCTTGCTGGCGCTTTCCCCACGCTCCAGGTCGGGGTACTGCTCCACCATACAGGCGTGAAAATCGTCCTGCCACTTCGTCAGATTGGCCCGGTTGCCGATAATTTCTTTGGCGCACAGGCGGTTGTCCTTTGTCAGCGGCACAAAGACCAAGTGCAGATGGGGCGTTTTTTTCATCCATGTGTACCATAGCCGAAACGATGTTCTCCCGGCCCACCCGGTCAATGAGGAAGTCCGCCGCCCTCTGGAAGTAGGCCGCTATCTCCTTTGGGGACTTGCCCTTGAAAAACTCCGGGCTGGCGGTAATCAGCGTGTCCACAAACCGAGTGCTGTCCTTGCGGGTGCGGCATCTGGCCTGCTCGATGCGGCTCTGAATGAAATGGTAGTAGCGGCCATCCGGCTTGACGATGTGGAAATTGTACTTGCTCCGGCTGGTGTCAATGTCCGGGTTGCTGGCGTACTGCTCCTTTTTCCGTTCATGGTGGGCTTCCAGCGGCCCCGCCGGGTGGCCCTTGTGCTTCTCAAATCGCAAAATTGCGTGTTGTGCCATTGAACTCCTTTCCCCATTCCATTCCTTTCCGGCGGGTTTTCCCGCCGAAAATATCTCTGATAGGATTGGAATGGAATGAATGTAAATAGATGGTTTTAATCTCTGTATTTCTATATACCGTCAGATTTCCGTACTTCAAGAGGATTGATTTTCGTACTCGCCAAGTACGGTTTTCAGCCCTCCGGCGTACCATAACCGGATTTCTTGAAGTCGGTGTTTGGAACCGCTTCATAGGATTTCGGGTAAATGCGGTTGGGTTTTCCACAGCCCTGTTTCTGGATTTCCACCAGCCCCGCATACTGCAACTCCCGCAGGGTGTTGACCGCTTTCTGCCGCCCGCAGCGGAGCAAAGCGACCACCTCGCAGATGGGGTAGTACAGGTAGACCCGCCCGTACTCGTCCGCCCAGCCGTTCTTCCGGGACAACTCCGCCCGGCGCAGGACAAAGGCATACAGCACCTTCGCTTCGTTGCTCAAGGGCTGGAATGTGGGTGCTTCAAAAAGGAAATTGGGGAGCCGGGTGAAACTGAACGCCTTTTCCGGCTGGTGAATATAAATCGTGTTTGTCATAGCGTGTTTTGTGGACGGTTAGAGGCCCGTTTTCCGGGGCGAATGATAAATGATACCAGCCGCCCCGGTTGAGGGCTTGCGGAGCCTTGCAAATCAAGGCTTTTCCCGCTCTTAACTGTCCACAGCAGACCTCCTTTTCCGTTCACTTTCTGTTTTCTGCCGCCTGTGAACTCTGGCGGCGCAGTCCGGGCAGTATTTGCCCCGGTTGGACTTCGGGACGAACACACCGCCGCACTCCGCACAGCGTTTCAAGTCCCTGTCCCGGTAAATCTCCGCTTCCAGCGTCCTGTCCAGCGGCAAGACCGCCCAGCGGAACCACTTGCAGCAGACGGAGAACGAAATCATCTGCGGACAGGCGCAGGTGTCGCCATCGTCCAGCGCAAGGCAGTTTCCGTCCTCGCAGTTGCAGCACTCCCGGCGTATCAGGCCGCTGGCTCGTCTCTTCTGGGGCGGGGTTATGCGGTAGGGGGAGCCGTCCGGCCTGTGTTCCAGCGGCGGCAGGTGTTGATAGGGTCTTTTGCTCATGCGTCCCTCCGTTTTCTTTGGCGTGTTCTGTTTCCAAGGTGCTTGTCCATCGATGAACTATCCCAAGTCTACACCTTTTTGACCGCCTGTGCCGTATATCCAAGAGGTAGGAAATCAGCCTGAAAACTCCCTATTTCCACGCTCTCGGATTTGTGATATAATCAAAAAAGATAAAAGACAAATTCAGGTTTCTGGTCTTCTTGCACAAAATAAAGGAGGAGCTATTATGCAAATTGTTTATATTCCAAGCGAATCAATGTCTGTTCAAGGTAAAAAAGATGAAATCTATAAAAGATATGGGAAAGACTGGAATATTAGAGAACAGGGAGGAGGTAACGGAAATTGGTTGTTGACCAGAAAAAGTGATGTGCTTGTAGATGGAAAAAGTTATCGTACTTTTGTACTTGAACACTACGGTAAATCCAAGCTGACAGCGAAGCTTGTTGATAAATTTCGTGAAGATGTAGCAAATGGTAAAATAAAACTGTAAATGCCTATGCCGTTATGCTATGAGCATAGTACATAGCATAACGGCTTCTCTTTCGTTGAGCTAGCAAGGAGGGTGAATATGTCTTTATCCATACAAGAGCGATTAAAAGACCTACGTGTGGAGCGTGGCTTGACGCTGGGGCAGCTTGCGGAGCAGACCGGGCTTTCCAAGTCTGCGCTGGGCAGTTACGAAACGGAAGACTTCAAGGACATCAGCCACTATGCCCTTATCCGGCTGGCGAAGTTTTACGGTGTGACCGCTGATTATCTGCTGGGGCTGTCTGAAATGAAAAAATCACCCAAACGCCGATCTTGCAGACCTGCGTTTGAGTGATGAAATGATTGACCTGCTGAAAAGCGGGAGGATAGACAATACCCTGCTGTGTGAGCTGGCGGCGCACCCGGATTTCCCCGGCTGATGGCTGACCTTGAAATCTATGTGAACGGAACGGCACTGAAACAGGCGCAGGGTGCAAACGCCATAGTGGACACGATGAGCGCAACTGTTATAAAAAAGCATAATCCTGGCATGAGTGATACGCAGTTAAGACAGCTTATCACCGCCCATATTGATGAGGACGAGTTTTGCCGCTATGTGATACAACGGGACATAAACGGGATTGCCCTTGCTCTGCGGGAAACACACAAGGACGATTTTTTCAGCGTCCCAGAGGATAACCCGCTAAAAGAAATGCTGGAAACTGCTGGTGAAATCGTCAGCCAGGACAGCGACACGGAACAAGCGTACTTGGCGTTTATCTGCAAACGGCTCAAGCTGAATTTTAGGAAGCTGTCAGTAGAAGAACGGAAGTGGCTGAAAAGATTGCGGAAAAATCCGACTTGCTGAAGAATCCAAAACCGCAGAGAGGACGAAGATAAAAAATGCCTGAACGGCGGTTCTGGTTTTTCAGAACCACCATCCAGGCATTTTGTTTAGTAATAGAAAAAGGTGCAGTTGATTATTGCGTATTGTCAATCTCTCTCAAACCGGGTAGTAAAAATACGGCAAGCGCAACGATGATAATGCCAATTCCGCAAATGACAAACCATTTCTCAACTCCCAGCCGCTCCGCCAGAGGCCCGGAAATGACAAGGCCAAACGGCATGGCGAGGGAAGCGGCGCTTGTCAGTAGAGAAAAAACTCTCCCCAGATATTCTGGTTTGACAGTTTCTTGAAAAATTGCATTTTGCACACCGTAAAATGGAGCGGAAATTCCCATAACAGTACAGCACACAACAAAGACAAGAAATGCGTCTGGCGGCAAAAGCCCGGAGAGCATACTGCTAACGCCCATCAGGAGAACGGAAAGACCGATGGTGTACCGCCGTTTCTTAAAACCGCCCCAAATGCTCAGAATGACTCCGCCAAGCAGCATACCAACCGCAAAAGCAATTTCAGCGGCAGAGGCATGGGCCGGTGTTCCTTTGAAGTATGACATACAGATGAGAGGAAAAAGCGTACTGATTGGCATATAAAAGAACATATAAATTACACCAATCCAGAGCAGAGCAAAGAGGCCCCTGTTTTGCTTTAATACCACATACCCCTCTTTCATATCCTGTAAAAACTGTTGTCTTTTCGTTTCTGGACATAGTTCAGGCGTTGGTATGGACGAAATCGCAACAGTCACACAGGCAAGGATTGCACCCACAATATCTAACAATATAATTGCATTAAGAGGCCAAACAGCATATAAAAACGCTGCGGCAGCTGGACTGATAATCGCACTTACTGCTTGCATGGTCTGCGTGTAACCAGCGCATTTTGTAAGTTCCTCTTTTGGCACAATCATAGGTGTTGCTGCGCTGAATGCTGGAGAATGAAAAGCAGTTCCCGCACTTCGGATTAACAGGACAACCATAATAGACCATACGGGCAATTCCATGTAAAACGCCACCAGCGCCAGAATACCGCCAGCGGCGGCAATTATCAAATCCGCACCAATCATTACGCTTTTACGGCTGTGCCGGTCAACAAAAGCACCTGCAAACGGGCCTAAACAGGCTTGCGGCAAAAATCCAATCAGTGTTGCCGCCGTCAATATGATTGCAGAATTAGTTTTCGCAACCAAATAAAAGATAATGGCCATTTGCAAAATACCGCTGCTAATAAAGGATATTGCTTGTCCGGCAAGAAGTGTAAAATAAGTTTTTCTCCATGAATTGTTGTTTTGGGTCATAATGCGAACCTCCTTTTTTATTGCATTGTTCCTTTGTTTCTGCAATAAAAAGCAGGCGTTGTCCCACAGAGAGGGCAGACGCCTGCATAAGAATAAAGCACGAAAAAGCTACACGATACAGTTCAAAGACTGCTCGTGTCAAACCTACGTGTTCCTTTGCATACGCACGCAAAAAAGCCCACCATCATGTGGAAAGGTACTTCTACTTTTTATTGCATATTAGCGTACACAAATTAACACACGTAAGCCTCCTTCCAATCTCAAACTGTCGCACAGTATAACACACATCCGATAGACTTGTCAACCATTTTTAACCTTGTTTTCCATCTTGTTTTTCCATCTCTTACGGGCAGTAGCAAAGCCAGGCGAGCCAGTCAACGGTCAAGATGAACGGCGCTTTCAGCGCCGCCGTTGACAGTCTCGCCCGTCTTTGCTAATGGGTAATCAAGGCGGGAAAGCCATTTTAGGGCTTTCCCGCCCATTTCAATTTTGGGAGAAGAAAGGCCCCAAAATGAACGAGTGCGGCCAAACACTTTTAGGGATTGGCCACCTTGTCCACCCATCCAGCGGGGCGGCGGGGAACGGTCAAGGCCGGGCGTCAGCCCATTCATTTCAGCCTTGACGGTTTCCTGCCGTCCTGCTACTTTTCCCGGAGTGTGGCCACACATCTGGTCACGGTGGCCAGAGCTTTGGGACTTTTTGTCCCATAGGCCGGGGGCGGAGGACGAGGGACGGGGGCTTTCATAATACGCCCTGTCTGCTGCTGAAATCAGCCCTTTGTTTCCGGCTTACCAGCCCCAAACAAAGCCCTGCTTTCCTGCCGCGTCAAATGCCCTTGCCCTCCCCGGCGGCAACGGTATTTTCAGGGCAACGCCGACAGAGCGTATAACACACTACACTTTGCTCCGCAAAGTCGCCCTGTGCCAAATGGGGCGCTGCCCCCTTTGGTCTGCGTGTAGTTCCCCGCAACAAACAGGTAAGCCGCAACAAACAGGTGCTAACTGCACCCAAAATGCCGGGATCATAATGACGCCGTTTGTTAGTCATGTCAGGTTCCAGTTTCACGGTCTGATGACGTTTGTAGAACGGACGCCACCGCCGACGGCCTGACGGCAAACGCTATCCCCAAAGGGGCAGGAAGTGCTCATCGTGATCGGGGAGGGGCTGGAAAAAGAACGGATTGAGGTGAGATTAAAGGGTAGGCGGATCCCCGTATATCGTTGTATCTTTCCATAAATAGTTTGTCTCCCGCCCAAAGTAGGCGTATAATAGGGGAAAAGAAACGCTAAAGGAGAATCCCCTATGAACGGCACCGCATTGCGCAAACCGACTGCCCGGCGGGTGGTGGGCATGGTGGCGGGCATCGTCATCATCGCCCTTGGCATTGCGCTTTTCAAGCAGTCCCATCTCGGCAACGACTCCATCAGCGCGCTGAACATGCGGCTGGCGGAGCTGCTCGGCATCTCGCTGGGCACCCAGAACCTGTGCACGAACATCCTGTTTTTCCTGCTGGAATTCTGGTTCGGGCGCAAGTACATCGGCCTTGGCACCTTCGTCAACGGCATCTGCATCGGGTACATCGTCACGGCGTTCTATGACCCCATTCACGCCCACTTCGGCGACGCGCCGTCGCTGGCGGTGCAGTTGGCGTGGGTCATCGCGGCGGTGCTGGTCACGGCACTGGGCGCTTCGCTCTTACCAGACCGCCGACCTCGGCATTGCGCCCTACGATTACCTTTCCCTCGGTCTGCGGGACTACACACCCTGCCCGTACTTCGGGTGCCGCATCTTCACCGATGCGCTCAGTGCCCTGCTGTGCTGGCTGCTGGGTGGCCTTGTGGGCCTTGGCACCTTGATCTGTGCGTTCTGCCTTGGACCCTTCATCCAGTTCTTCGATCGGACGTTCTCCCAGAAGGTGCTGCAATACAAACCGAACAATTGAGAAACCCCGCGGCGTCAAATCATACGCTGCGGGGGTCTTTTTTATTGCTGCCGTTAAGCAGAAAATGAAAATGAAGGAGATTTATCT
>VOFG01004268.1_pt1 | contig 27555 bp, 47 predicted proteins | sample 5384171 | NCBI WGS metagenome assembly VOFG01 (sample SAMN12384726, study PRJNA508395) | human gut metagenome | isolation source: healthy gut F | host: Homo sapiens | reverse complement strand
TCGCTTTCTCCCCACCAAGTGACAGACAGTACACCGACATTCAACTTTTATGCATCCGGATATGTTTCCGAATGATTTCAGGATCATTGCTGCTGTACGTTCCGAGCTCCGGATAAAAATTACAGGCGATGTCATCATTAAGTCCGATATGGCACCGACATCTCCCGAATGTCCCGGAGCAAGGGGCTATCGGGTGCATCCAGTGCTTCATTTCTCCATCCACTGACGGATTTCCATACCAATTATAATAAAAACTGATCGTATGGTCATCCAACGTAATGTTTGCCGCATCCAAATCGTGTTCACCGTTCATTTTCTTTTTTGTTACCGTTACAGCCGGCACACAGAAATAATGCCAATAAAACAAAAACAAGTTCTTTCCTCATGTTCGTTTGTTTAAGAAAGTAGTCCCAAAGCCAGCTATCCGACGGCCTTGGGAACTACCCGGTTCGTAAAACAATTATCTATTCTCTACCCATTGAAAATCTCCGATCAGCCTGGCTGAGAATTTGCCCGTCAGATCTTTGATGTTATTGTTATCCGAAACAGTCTTATTCAATGTCCATCCGCATACCAGATCCGATTCGCTTCCAGTCACGGATTCCGGAGTATCCATCAGATGTTGTATTTCGGCCTGTGTCTTCGCCGATTTCCAGATATGCAGATGACGCATACATCCATTGGTGCTCTTTTCTCCGATACGGTTGGCAGTTGCGCTAAGCCCGGTAAAGGCAACCATAGCCACTTCCTTATCATTCGGAGTATATGGCAAACGGTCATCCCGGCCTCTTTCCGACAACATCAACTGACCGTTGACGTAAATCTTGGTCATCACCGGAATTCCGTCTCTGACTTCTCCGTCCACCCGTTCTCGTTAGTGACAACTGCCACATGAACCCACTGATTTAGTGTGCTGAATGAGAAGCCCGGTTCAAACAAGTCACTATAGCCTATACGATACGTCATACGTAATCTGCCGAAGTGACTGTTTACCGCCCATCCTTTACGCTCGTGATCTTTCGTATCATCATCCGTGAAGGTGGAAAGCAAGAATACAAAGCTATTGAGATATTCGTCCACATCTGTCGAAAGCTTCACCCAGAACTCGACTGTGAATGCTTGTTGCCCCTGCTCGCCAAAAGAGTTCTGAATACCCGGATGAACACCAAAATCAATGTATCCGCCATTCTTTCCGTTGACCAACAGTTCAGCGGCAACCGGTAAAAAGTCTTCGGTACGTCTGGTCGCTCTGAAGTTCTTCTCTATCTGGTTAGCTTCACGGATAATGCGGTCGGCTTCACTGTCAGCCAACTTTTTGTTTCCTTCTTTCAGTTTAGCGATCGTTTCCTCCAGATAAACAATTTCATCATCCAGCATGGCTTTACTGGATACCGGATAGTTATCTTTCAGTTCGCCATATGTAGCTCCATCCCGCAGCGCAGTCAGGTTAGTCACCAATGTACTGAAGCGCTCTATGAAGATTTCGGTCTTGTCCGTTTCCGTCGGCCAGCCGCTATTGTCATCATCATCAGAACAAGAAGTAAATGCCAGCATCTGAAGCATCATAAACACTATCACTACCCAATTATATAAATAGTTATTTTTCATATCTATCCTGTATTTTCTGTTTCGTATCATTCTAATTCAATCCACCTATAGTCTCCGACCAGCGCTTTTGCCGTATACTTTCCGGTCAAGTCTTTAATTTCCTGGTCGTCAAGCGCCATCTTCGCGAAAGTCCATCCGCAAACCAAATCGTCCTCTTCGCCCGTCACATTCTCCGGATGCTCCATCAACCGGCGGATTTCATCCTGAGTCTTGGCGGTACGCCAGATATGCAGATGTTTCATACTTCCGTTAGCACCTTTATCACCGATACGGTTGCCTGTAGCACTCATGCCGCCAAATGCCACCATCGGGACATTGCTGTCGTTAGAAGCATACGGTTTGGAAGCATCCTGATGAGAGGTGGTCGAAAGTTTCAGTTCACCGTTCATATACATTTTGGTCATGACAGGTCTGCCTCCATTCATCTCGCCGTCTACTCCGGTTTCATCCGTCACCACAGCCAAGTGTACCCACTCATTAACGGTGGCAAATCGAAGGCAGGTTCCATCAGGTCATTAAAGCCCATTCCGTATGTCATACGCATGTTGTTGCCACCATAGTTGTAGCTATTCACGCACCAGCCTTTGCGTTCGTGATTGTTCGTATCATCATCCGTAAAGGTAGAGATCAGATAGAAGAAGCCTTCTACATCCTTCAGCTTTTACCCAAAACTCAACAGTAAATGCCTGCTTGCCAACTTCACCGAATGTGGAATACTCGGATGAGCGCCAAAGTCAATATATCCGCCATTCTTTCCGCTTACTTCCAGCTCTGCCGGAACCAGTAAGTCTTCCGTCCGGACAGTCGCCTTAAACTCGGCTATCTTTTCGTCCGATTCTTTCAGCAGTCTGGCTGTCTCTTCGGGAATCCGAGCTTCCGCCACTCCCGCTTCTTTTTATCGTCTGAAGGAAATCTTTCAGCTTGGCTATCGCATCTTCCAGAATCGCCCGGCTTGTTTCAGGATACATTCCTTCCCGAAGCCCGAACTGGGATTCAGCCTGCAGGTCGGTCAACACTTTTATCTTCTTGCCTATCTGTTCACGATACTCATATACCTTCACTCCTTCTCCGTCATCATCCGAACATGAGTAGCAGATACCCATAGCGAAAGCCGAAAGAAAGACTATAACCAGTAACCGGATACTATATCTATTTTTCATATCTCATTTGTTTTAGATTCGTTTATAATTCCTTTAATAAATACCGCCTTCTTCTATGTACTTCCTGATAGAAGCGGCCAAATCCATCGGGGAGCATAAATTCATACGTATCCGGACAATCCTGTTCAACCCGTTCGAGTTCCTTGATCAGTCTCTCGTACACTACCACTTTATTTCCTTCAAATCCGTAATAGTTGGTCAACAGATAGACATGCCGGAATAAAGGACGCCGCGGGCTGGGAGATACAGACATCAGATCACGGTATACGTCTCCATTATTGCGGCACATAGTCCCCTGATCAATACGCACCACGCCATCTACCAATTTGTAAGATGAGCCTGTGGTATGTGTCCGGTTAGATCCGTCCATAATCGCATCGACAGCCTTGCTCTTCATGTATTGTTCGAAATACATCTGCTCGTCTGTATTCCAGAGATGCGCCGTGTGGAAACCGGCAGTGGATAACCACTTCTTGTTCATTTCCAACCATTCCGCATATTTACCGCTCTGCGCATAATAATCACCATAGATAAACTGGAAACCGGAAGGCCCTGCCGTCAATTCATCGTTCGGAGTCATATTCTTATAGTAAAATTCAAGTAGCTTCGGATTCAATTCCTGCAAGCCTGCCGCCAAAGTCACTCCTACCGGAACTTCGCCTCTGCGCTTTCCTTCCTTGAATATCTGATAAAGAGAATTTGCATCGAACTGAATATTGTCTCCGTCACTCAGACTGATAGCGACATATATCTTACCCGGCTTCACTTCTCCGGCTATCCCTTTACGCTGCTGGAAGGCTTTGCTCGGGAAACTGCACCAATAACTGCCATTCGCATAATAGTCACTCACTACAAATCCTGCATTATGGATGTTGGTAATCTTATTCAGTTCGTCGCCATTGGCATTCATTCCATAACCAAATACCGAAGAACCCACCGGATAAGATCCGCTATTGAAGATATTATCCATGATCTGTTTGTCATCTCCATTAGAGTCGTCCAACCAGAAGACAAAGCCTTTAGAAGCAGCTACGTAATCGTACATTCTCCACGGATTATCTTTATAATCACTCCGCAATCCACCGGAGAAAGTTAGCTTCGGATGGCATTTGTCGGCATAGTGCGCTATCGCCCAGCCATAAGCTTCTGCCTTTGATGACCATTGGTTACGTATATCCCTAACTTCCAGATTTCCTATTCCCAGCTCATCCTCTATAAACTTTCTCATGGATTCCGTAACCGGAATGCCTTTCTCCTGTGACGAAATCATCTGTGCCATACTCCATGACCAAGGCTGATTCTCATCCCAGACTACCAGGCAGTTGAAGCGGTCTTTATACATATTATATAATGCCGCAAAGCCTCTGTTGCGGGAAGTATTCGCCAAAGGCTGCATCTCATACTGCACTTCGGCATCATCCAGGCTGCGTCAAATCCTGCTGTAACCAGATCAGATAAGTCAGTGCCTGTTCCTGGTTAATCACTCCCTGCATGACAGCAGTGGTCAGAAACTTCGATATATTTTCGTCATCACGAATATCGAATACATTCACTTTCGCCACCGGCTGATTCTTAAAGAACATACCACTTTGAGGAGTCGCATCACTATGATAATCCATCAAAGGATGCAGCTTTTGCGCCCAGTTCTTCACCAGACGGGCAGTCACTCCGGCAGACATCTCTCCGGTCGTTCTGACAACTTTCATTTCATATCGGTAAGACAACAGGCTATTGTCCGTAATCGCAAATTCCGCGCTCTGCACTCCTTTGGCAACCGTCTGTTGCTCATTAGTCTGCAAATCCTTTACCTGCACCTCCTTGATATCCGTAATATAAGGATCAATCCAGGTGACCACTGCTTTTCCATTGATCTCCTCCACACGGGGAGTACGGACTTCATTTCCTCTTTCGGCCGTTGTTCCAAGTTCATCGTCATCCTCGCTGCAACCGGACATGGAAAAGGAAAAGATAAATAAAAACGACCATAGACTGGTGAGTACAATCATCTTTTTCATTGTGTTATATTTTTAGATTTTAATATTATTATTCTGACTTTATTCCGGCAAACTCTCTGAAGAGGGCGGCACGGCATCCGAAGCTATCCCCCCCTTCTTATTGGGCTTATCTCCCATCTGCAAAACCAGACGTCCGCCGTTTTGAATATCAGCATGGCTGAACCACGGCTTATTCCACGGCGTTCCATTCAAGGTAGCCGACTGGTTGTACTTATGGTCCGGCGCATAATTCTCCGCTATGATCTCAAAATAATGTCCGTCACCTACCTCCATCTTTGCGGATTGGAATACCGGACTGCCGATATTATAAGTTGGAGAACCGGGAGTTACCGGATAAAAGCCCATCATGGAGAATACCACAAATGCAGTCATTCCACCTCCGTCTTCATCACCGGGAACGCCCATCAAGTCATTACGGAACCACTGGTTCAGCAAAACGCGAATCCTTTTTGTGTCATCCACGGCTGACCGGCATAGTTATACAAATAAGGAATATGCAGACAAGGTTCATTTGCCATAGAGAACTGGCCGACATTACCGGTATGGTCCGGCAACTGATGATAGAAATCAAACTTGCTCCGCCCCAACGGTTCATTGAATGTCTGATTCAATCTCTCGATAAATGAAGCCTGTCCACCCATCAAGGCAATCAAATCCGCCGGATTGTGCTGCACATCCCAACGATAGATCCAACCGTTGTTTTCACCATAATAGCCACGTGCCCCTGTCCTCCCGAATATCGATAGTCAAACGGTTCGATAAACTTTCCGTCCTTGTTCTTGGGATGAAAGAAACCCGTTTCCGCATTATAAACATTCCGGTACGTATAAGACATCCTCATAAACTTCTTATAGTCATCGGTCTTGTTTAATGTTCTGGCTATCTGTGCCAGACACCAATTATCGTAACAGTTACCCAACATAACCGCAACCGCTTGTCGTCTCTCGAACGAATGAACAGCCTTGCAAGTTTCTTCTTCGCCAGGGGTTCAGTGCAGGGAAAAATCCTTTTCCTGATAGAACTTATCGAGCTCCCGTCAACGGACATCTCAGCCAGGGCAACAACGTTTTTTCTGTAATCGCTCCTTTGCAGGCTTCATAAGCAGCCTCCAGATCAAAGTCTTTCAATCCTTTGCAATAAGCATCCCAGATAACTGCCACTGCATGATTGCCATTCATCCGGTGACTGTCTCCGGTCACCTCGGGGAAGGTAGGCATCCATCTTCTGTCCGACTGTTCTGCCATCCGTATATATGAACGAATCATATCGAGTTCCTTCTGCGGTGCTATCAAGATACGCAACGGATGTGTAGCCCGGTAAGTATCCCATATCCAGTCATCTGTATAAAAGGTACTCCGCCATCTTCATGAATCTTGCCATCGAAAGCACTGTAATATTTCCCGTCCTCCGAAAGATTGATCATGCGTTCGTAGGTACGATAAAGGGAAGTGTAGAAGATTTCTTTTCGTCTTCCGAACCGCCTTCTATCACAATCTTGCCCAATGTCTTGTTCCATATCCTGCGTCCGGCATCCGCCACCGCCTTTACATCATAGGTGGTGATGTCACGTTGCAGATTCTTCTTTGCCTGCTCGGCACTGATAAAGGAAATTCCGTAACGTAGATTCAGGTTCTTCTCGCTTCCATAATACAAAGCGATGGCACTGCCTTCCTTACTTTCCATATCAACTTTTCCATCTGCCAGTACCCCTTTGCGTAAAGGTAGTTGACTGGTTTCGAGATACAGATAGATTTTGGTAGGAGTGTTGTCAATAACCTGATAGCCACTGACTCCTTTTTTCTTCAGCGACCAGCCTTTTCCGTTCTTCGTATTCACCACCAGAGCATTATCACCTTCCGTCCCAAAACTGATATGATAAATACCAGCCTGATGTGAAGGGGCATACTCAACCTGTATATCAGCCTCATCCAGGTATACGGAATAACTATAGGGGGTAATATTCTCCAAATCATAGGAGTAAGATACAATCGGTCGGGATACCTCTCCCTGCACCGGACTCAGGTTAAAAGCCGAGCCTGCCTCTATGACTGGTCACCACGACCGGAAGGCCGTTTACCCTGTCCGATGTATAGTCTCCCTTTCCGGATAGACCCTGAGCATCGAGTTGGGCAGATGTACGGTTGGGTAAGTAGGCACCAGCAGATGGCTGATATTGCCGATATATGGATTTACATAATCGACAAAGTCTTGCGTGGGCGTCGGATCCGTATGGGTACACGAAAAAACGCCATCGCCATCAAACAGGAGCCGACTGTTCTTTTTATATTCAATCTGTTCATCATCATTCTATATGAATATGTCTGTTCATTAATCAGGTTAGTTCATCGTTATCTTTCCGGCAGCAGCATCCGGATGCTGCTTCAGATAGATACGATAGAGTTCAAAAAATGTCGGTGCATCCAGCAATTCAATATTCGTATGCCGCTGTTTCAACTCATCACAAATCCCTTTATACCAGGAAGGTGACTTCAATATGGCTCTGAACCAATGGAAAGGAACCGGACGTTTCTCCACTCTTTCCACAATCACATCCGTTGCCCTGCGGTAATCATGATCTACAATATCATAATCTGCCCGGATCACCGGCATATCATTGTGCAGCAATGTCAAAGGCATCTTCTGCGGAACTATTCCATTCGGACTGAACGATGCGTAACAGTCCAATCCGTCTGAATCCAGTCCGGGGGCTTCGCCGTCAATCACAAAATCCTGTAATGGTCAATCCCCACTTCTGATAATATTTGCTGCAAATGCTTTGCCCATGCACTCAATCCGCTTTTCAATCCGACACCGAGCGAGGCTCTTGCAACATACCCGGCATTAAATATCCGGCACCATTGTCAGCAGCGGCAAAATAATCATTCGGAGTAGCCGTCACCCGATAATTATGCATCACCATCGGAACGCGTTCTGCAAGTACAGGACTGACAGACCACATCAAAGGCACTTCTCCCCGGCTAGGTTCGTCCCACAGGAAAGGGGTAGTCTGAGCAATCCAGGAGGAGGAATCATAATCGCCTACATAGAAGAGGATAAAGTTCCGTCCCTGAAAGTTGATTGTTCCGTCACGGTTCAGATAGCCTCTGTCCATCAGTTCCTGATGTGTCACCCACTTTTTGGGGATACTTTTCCTGAAGAGGAAAATGTTGCCAGAAGGAGGAGTTAGCCAATGCTCCCAGTCCGATGGCATCGGCATCCTTAAAGGCATTATAAGCACTGATAATACGGGAAAATTCCCACTCGGTAGCTACATCTTCATGCTTTCCTCCAGCATGCTGCGTATATTTATAAATCCACTGGGAAACCTCCGATATAGCAGAATTTCTCTCCTTTATTTTGCTTATAGGCTTCTTGCAGAAAAGTTTTCAGTATCTGCAAGTCCAGTCCTTCTTCTTGTGTCGGATCATCCGTTGCCGGCTCGTCTCCCCAAGGAGAAAGGTCAAAGAAAAAAAAAGCTTTCTTGCTGACAAAAAAGACATGATTGGTCAATTGGTGATGGTTCGTTACCGTCCGGTTAGGATCGGTACGCCAGAACTGGTCGATGTAATAAGCGGCGTACTCCGTATTGCATAACCCTTTCTTCAGGTATTTCTCTATAAACCATACATAGGGATCGATTTTCAGAGATCCTGTCGAAGGTTGACCGGTTCCGGCAATCCTTCCTTTGCCCGTGAAAAGAGAAGAACCATCTTTGTTCACCAGCCAGCATTTCACAGCCAGCCTTCGGTCCTTGCAGTACCAAACGGGTATAGAGACTATTGGGAGATATGTCATAGCGCACAGCTATCAGATTCTCGATTCCTGCCACAGATGAAGCAATATTACTGGTAGATGCTACTTTTTGAGTCATAAACAACCACTCCGCGTATTTCTTTTCTGAAAACGGTCACGACATCCGACAGTTCCGTGTAAGCTATCGTATCACGTCCCGCCAGCCACTGTCCTGCCTGACGGTATTTATTCCACCAATAATCATCGACATTCTCTCCCTGCCCGTTCTTGACATAGCGAATGTACAATCTCGGACTATTCCGATTCACAATGCCTTGCAAGGTAGCTGTCGTATGCATAATGTCCCATAGTTGCTCCGCCTTCTCCTGTTCTTTCAGATCAAGTTCATTGAGCGTTCTCAAATCCAGTATCCGGACCGGATCACGAGATTCTGCCAACAATATCTCTGAACAAAAGACAGAGACCGCAAGGAATACCAACTGTAAATACTTTCTCATGGCTTTTCCGTTTTTATGCTAAATATCCAACTGTACAGATGCCGAATAATTGTACTTTGTCTCACTTCCGTGAGACTGTGCACCGATCCGGAAATAATAACTCTTGCCCGGAACCAGCGTGGAAGTGTAGTCTTCCAGATTGATAGACAATTCGAAAGCCTCACCATCAGTAATGGAACGGTTTAGTTCTTCTGTCCGGTTGACAATATTCAGTTTGTTGGATACATCGATGTGAGAGTGTGCAAACAACGAAATACGATAGACCTCGTTACTGGTCACCTGCTCCAGTTTGAATTTCGCCACTACCTTTCTTCCGATCACAGATATTTCCGGTTCAATGATCCGCAGATAAGGATTCACTTCGAAGACCTGATAATTCTTTCCCCGGCTTTATTTTCATATCCAGAGTATCCAAAGGAACGTAGTTCCCACGATTCAGGATGATTTTATAGTCACCGGAGAAAATCATACCGTTATAAAACGTTCCGTCTTTTTAACGACCATATTCTGAACAGGAGGATTATCTCCCCACCCCTGTTCGATGAAATAAACGCGGAACCGTCCGATATCTCCTGTTGAATGAGTTCTCCGGTCTTCCGGTCTCTCAGTTCGCCGGCAAAGATTGCATCCGGCCCTTCGAGATTATCTTTTTCACAAGAGTAAAACATACTGCCTGCTACTACAACGCATAATAAAAATAGAAGTTTTTCATATCTAATCTATATTTTAGAATATACTATACTAATTAAGGATTCTGTACCAGACCATTAGCCCCTTCGTACCCGGAATACTTTATAATACCAGCTATAATCAAAGGTCTTTGATTCAATGCCCAACGGATTGACACGTACAAATACATAATGCGCAGGATTTGTCCGCAGGTCAAGGAAAAGGTACAAGTCCCTTTCTCACCCGGTTTTCAAATTCCTTATGGAAAGATCTCCAGCGACAAATCCCATCTGCGTTTGTTTTCAAATGCCACTCGACAAAACGTTCTTTGCGAACATTCGCCTGAGTCAATGCAATGTCATCTTTGTGAGCCGCTCTTTTGCGGACCGCATTCAAAGCGTCTTGTGCAGCCTGTTTTTCAGCAGAAGTAGAGGTTGTCTTTTTCGATAACAGCTTCTGCATAGTTGAGAAGAATTTCCCCATAACGGAAATCGATCCAAGGCTGTGTACCTTTACTCCATGCCTGCTCAACCGGACTTTCTATCTGCAAGAACTTAAACAGGAATCCGCTGCGTATAATGTCCCAAAGTCGGATCGAATCCTGAATATTCCGTGCTTTTCTCCGCTCCGTAAGTATAATAGATCAGACCATCCTGTCCCTTCTCCGAAGCCTGAGTCCTATAATGATAACCGGAACCGTCAGCTTTCACCAGACCACCCTGGATAATGATCTTCGTACTTCCGAAGTTCTGTCCCGAATAACACCATGGCACTCAAACGGGCATCACGACCGGCAAATGCCTGGTAAGGTTTATCTATCGGGAAAGACAGGTATCGGGTGGATAAGTTAAATCCATTATAATCACTTTCATTTCCATCCACACGAGTGCTGATCGGCTTGGGTGTTCCGGTTCCGTCATCCGTATAATCTTCGAAAGAGTCGACAAAATCCAGTGTCGGATTCATACGACCGGATAGAGATTCGGGTCGAGGATCATCTGACGGGGGCTGAACCAGACATCATAGTTATGTGCCAGAATGGTATTTGGTAGCATAGGCCTTCATGAAGATAGGCTCTTTCAATCCGTCCAGACATTGGAAAGGTTGTTCAAATAACTTTTGATAGTTGGTTGTCGCTTCTTCCGAGTAGCGGGGAAGGTTTGTAAAGACCGAACTTTACCACTATTCATGATTTCCTGTGAAGCTGATATACATTCATCATAATAATGATCAGCCGATATAACTTCTATACCTACTTTCAGCTTCTGGTCAACAGCCGGACCAGAGAAAGAGACATAAGGCTGATGAGTAAACTTGGCAACGGAAGCTGCATACAGAGCTTGCTCTTGACTTCAGTGCCAATGCTACCCATTTGTTCGCTCTCAGCACATCATTTTCATTCGCATCTCCAAAAAGCGATACTGCCTGGTCACATTCTTCCAAGACAAAGTCCCAAGTATCTTTTCTCCGTATTTCTGGGGACACGCAGTTCTTCGATATTACCGTTATACTCCTGCGGTTCTTTAATGATAGGTACCCCACCGTATCTTTTGGCTAAGGCAAAATAGGTATAAGCCTCAGGAAATGAGTTTCCGCATTGATCTCATTCTTTTGCTGTTCGGTAATACTGATCAATGTAGGAATAGTAACCAACAGACTGTTTAAATCACGAATGAGTTTATAACCGTCTTCCCAATAATAGAACCACTCTTCTCCAAAGTCATTGTACTCCGGATGGATAGCCTCATCACAGAAATGAGCAGCCATAAACCGGCATTATTCACATCCGTACCGACTCCCACATTGAAGCCGCGATTCGGTGAATAGGTAAAATCTTCGATAGGCAAACGACCGTACAGATTGGCCATATGTGCCTGTACTCCTTCCGAGTAGAGAACAATTCATCCGCCGGAATTTTATTCTTCGGATCGATATCAAGCAAATCGCTACATCCGCCCAGCAGGAACATAGCTCCCAATAATAAATAACTATATATTTTCATAATCATCTTCTTTTAAAGTTCAAGGTCAATCCAAAGTTAAAGTTCTTATTCAGAGGATAATTCAAGCCGGCACTATAGTCTCCTTCAATCTTTTCCGGATCGAATGCCTTTACAAACGGGTCACAGACAGTAAACAGGTTATTTCCGTTCGCATAGATTCTTAAACTACCGATACCCAGTTTATGCATCAGTCGGGGACTGAAGGTGATAGCCGATCTCAATTGTTTTCAGTCTCAGATAAGAAGCGTTCTTACGCCATATCTGCGAATCCCTCGTATAGAACGATCCCATGTCCTGCTCCAGACGGATGGCCGGCCATTCTCCCATGGTATCCATTCACTGTTCGCATCATACGGGTCGGACAGATGCCAACGGTCGTAGAAGTATTCGGGGGTATTGCCACCCTTGAAACAGAGCATCTTTGCGTATACCTCGTCAAACTGCACCGTGTACAGGGCAGAACCTTGAAAAAAGAGCATAGAAGTCGAAGTTCTTCCAGGATGCTTCCACATTGAAACCATAGTGAATCAACGGGCTGCCGGACCAGAATAAAGGGGTCTTGTCCAGATCATTCACCACCCGTCACCGTTTACGTCTTTCAGGATGTAGTCACCGGAAGTTCCTTGAATTTCCGTTATCCCCATTCTGAATCGGATATGTATTAATCTCGTCAAAGTTCTAGAAACGTCCGTCCGTCTGATACCCCCCAGATAAAATCTCCCCAGCGGTTGATGACTGGTTTCTCCATCTTTCCATACTGCTCTGTAAGGACCGCTTCTATATAACGGCGTTGGGTACGCGCCAAGTTAAAGTTACCGGATACACTGTAGTGGAAATCACCGATTTTGTTGGTATGAGTCAATGTAAATTCAATACCCCTCGTACGGTCGCCGTTCAGGTTTTCCTGTGGCAACTTGGAACCGAACGTATTGGGAAGAGAACCATGTAACGGTCGGCCAACAGGCCGCTGCGGTCACGCTGATAAATATCAAACTCTACTGCGATCAGCCGGTTAAAGATTGAAAAGTCAATACCAATATTATACATATTCACTTTTAATCCAGGTCAGATTCTTATTGATCATCACAGGAGAAGCTACCCATTGGTATAATTTCCTGGCTGAATACATATCCGCCACTGTTCAACGTGTAACCGGAGAAGTATTGGAACGGATCACCGGCATCTTGCCCCGAACGACCGGCAGAGAAACGAAGTTTCAGATTATCGACAAACTTGAAGTTGTCTTTTGATAAAGCTTCTTCCGAAATTCCTCCATCCTACGGAAGCGGACGGAAAGAATGCCCATCTGCTGCCCGGAGCATATCGATAAGAACCGTCGTATCTGCAAGCAAAAGCTCTGCCAGATATTTGCCTTTATAATCATAGGTCAGACGCCCGATATGAGAAAGATAAGCCTGGTGTTCCGAGGAACCGGATACTTTCTGGTCAGATTCGCGTGCATTGTCCAGTTCACCGATTGTGAAAAGTCAAACTTGCGCTCACCATTCATCCAGTTTGCTTTCTTCGCGTCTTTCGAAGACATAAGTAGCTCCGATGGTATGGGTTGCCGAACGTTCTGTTATAGTTTGTCTGAAACTGCATATCCACCCGTTCCGATTCTCTGCGATTATCCTGAGCAAAGCCGGATAGTTGGCATCTGCCGCCGTATACTGCCCGTATATTCGCCATAGGTATATGTTCCTTAAAACTTCCGCGTAGCCTTATATCCGTAGTTATTGTAATCGTAGATAAAAAGTACCTTTCACCTTCAGCCCCTTTTACATAAGGAATATTATACTCTAATGCAAACTGTGTCTGCAAGTTCTTATTCCGCTCTTTAGCGCTGCCGGTATAATCGGCATCGATCATAGCTGCGGATTAGGGAACATAAGAAGTTATTATAATAATCCGGATTGTCATTGGCATAGATAGAAGTAGTCGGCGGATTTACACGCGTACTCTTAAATATATCATAGAAAGGAAACCAGGGACGGTTGGTGGTATCATAACGTCCGCCAAGATTGATACTGGCTGTCAGGTCTTTGGTAATCTTCAGACTGACATTGGAACGGAATGTATATTTATCATAATTCAATGCGTTATTCTTCAACAAGCTGTTATCGGTGGCATAACCGAAACTACCGTAATAACTTACTTTGTCGGTACCACCTTCCAGGGACAGAGTCGTCTGGAACTGTGTGGCGTGCTTATTGAAAACGGCATCATACAAGTCTACACTCTCATAACCGGGAGCACCTTGCTGCCATTTGGTCAATTCGTCCTTTGTGATATAAGCCGGTCTGCCTGCATTGATTTCCGCCTCATTTCGCATGGTCATATATTGTCTGGCGTTGGCCATCTCCGGCACATTGGTAGGAGAAGTAATGCCGACATTGGCGTTCAACGTAATACGCGGTTTGCCTGTAGCCCCTTTCTTGGTGGTAACAATCACGGCACCATTCGCCGAATTCATACCATAGATAGAGGCAGTAGCATCTTTCAGAAAAAGATATGCTTTCAATATCTTCCGGATTCAACCGTTGAAATTCGCTGGAACCGTCTCTCACCACTCCGTCAATCACAAACAAAGGAGTTCCGAAGCCACGGACATTGATATTGGAACTGAACTTACCCGGCTCTCCATTCTCCTGTCTGATCCGCAGACCGGCTACCTTTCCTTGAATAGCCTGTGCCAAACTAGGTGCCTTGGTCTTTACGATATCATCTACTTTCAGGTTTCCGATAGCTCCTGTCAGACTTTCCTTTTTCTGAATGCCATATCCGACAACAACTACTATATCGCCCAATGCTACCACATTCTCCTCAAGGACTACCGTTACGAAGTTTTTATTCACCACTTTCACTCTCTTCGGATTATAGCCGACATATCCTATCTCCAGTTCAGCTCCCACAGGAACCTGAATAGTAAACTTACCATCCATATCCGAAATAGTCCCCGTACCCGTTTTCAGAACTTTCACTGAGGCTCCGATAATGGCTTCTCCTTTATTGTCTGTCACCTGCCCGGAAATTTTCAGGTTTTCCTGCGCCATAACAGAATCCAAAGAAAGGATGCTCCCCATTATCAAATAAAGGAACCTTAAAAAACTCTTTTGCAAATGATCTTTGCTCTTTCCTGTTTTCATAATTTATAGATTAACATTAATTGATTCAAACCGTTTTCATCTCAAGAAAACTTTCTCTGACAAGTAAGTCCAAGCAGTAGTTAAGAAGTGTCGTTTTTCATATTTCCATCATTTTATAAGGTTATAGTTCGATCCGCTCAAGTCATCAGAAACATAGTGGAGGATATCCCATCCGTTTCTGAAGCAAATATAGAATTCCAGTCCTTAATGCCATATTAATTTTAGATTAATAGCGATAAAGAATTTCATCCTTTTCGCATAAGCATCTAGTTATCAATAATGTTTTCATGATAAAAAAAAACAATTATTATTTGATGGTATAATGAGTGCCTTACTCCGCAAGGATTTATTTCGGGTACCGATGAGACCTATTTCCGGCACCGATGAGGACAGGCTCCGCCACCGATGAGGAACTATCTCTCCACCGACCAACAGGAAGCACCGGAAAATTATTAATAGAGGATTAATTTAGAGTGAATTTATAATATCATCGTAAGAGAAATCAGGCTTGGCATTCAGCAAACGTTCATATTCAATACAGAACTTATCGAAACTTTGCTTGGACAAACCTTTCTGCCCCATCTGATACAAGACTCTGCATTTAGTGGATAGCGTCTTCGTCTATATTATCAACAAGCAGAATTACATCTGATATTTTCAGCAAAAGCCTGAGTCTTTTTTATATCGGGACGGTTGACCACAGAAAGCAGTATTTCCGTCAACAGAACGTAGTAGGCTGACTTATATTCGTCAATCCATTCGGCACTGACGTTAGGGAGCAATGCGCCGGCACTCGCCAGGGATATGATTTATTGATTATCTTTTGTCCGTAATGGTATCTTTTATCTGATCCAGCAATCTCATCACTTCCTGATAATCGCAGGTCACGTCTTTCCCCAGATTCAGATACCAATAGCCGTTCTTATTGGCAATATTGATATCTCCGATTTTCTATGATCAGCCTTAGCTTTCTGATATTCACGTTTCTGTTATTCGATGCACTGACTTACTCATATCGAACCAGAAGGTTTCATCCAGGCATTGAGAAGTTGTTCCCTTTCCGTTCTTGATGGTATTCAGCAGTAAAACAAGAATAATTGCTTAAGAGTAGGCGTAAAATCTCCCGTGATGTTACCGCCTTGCTTATCAAAGACCTGAAATCCGCCCAATAATAAAACGGAAGATACTTTTGTTCGGTCGGTTCTTCTTCGACCGATCTGTCTTTTTACTTCTTCCGTAGCAACCGGACCGACTGCCACATTCACTTTTCTTTTCTCTTACTATGCAAAACCATATACTTCCTCCTATCAGGCACAGTAGTCCCGCCAAAAATACCGGATATCAATATCACCGGCTTCATTCCGCCAGTCTGATGAGGCAAAATATCTTCCTTGGACAAAGGTGGAAATGCCAGTTTATAAAATTCGACTTTAGATATTCCGGGCTCTTTTTCCTGCAACACCACGGCATAAATAGAAGATGTCTCTTTATGCAGAAACATATCACAATAAGAATGAATATCGAGGAAGTTATAAACAATGGAATCACTCATCACTTCCTGAACCGGTTGTCTGGTCTGTATATCAAACCGGCTCAAATAAACAAAAGTATTATACCGGTCATTATTATATGTCAAAGCATATACACTATTCGACGGTGTATCGATAATCATTGAATTACCGAAAGTAAAGTGCTGCCTGTCATTCACAAACTCCCATAACTTGGTGCATTTACCTGTTTTCAAATTCAACCGGTAAAGATCATAAAAGTTTCCTGGAGATTCTTCCTGCTTACCCGACTGATTGCCATAACCACCCATGATCAATAAGTAGTCCTCATTCTCCGCCCCCATCGCACTTAAATAGCGGGAAACAGACAGGAATCAAGGGAACTGATCGACCACCCCTGCGGATCAGACAGGTTTATTCTGCTCAACTGTGAATTATAGCGGTGATTACCATAGCCACCAAAAACAATCAGTTCATCTCTTTTCTGATTGATAATACGATTATGATGCTGGCGGGTATCAATCATTACCGGAGTTTCTAATGTCCAGCATTTCCGGTCAAACTCATAGACATTCAAATCGTTGAAATCCGGTGTATAAGACAAGAGCCTGTTTCGTTTGGCATCAAAATAATCTGGCTGGAAGTTCTCCTATATAAGGATGTCCTTTATAAGCAATCGAATCAATACGATTCGCCTTCACATCGTAAACAAATAACTGACCGCCTCCTGCTATGAAAAACGTCCCGACACATCGTCATAAGCCACCTGCGGATTAATATGGTGCACATTCAACGAAGCTAATGCCGCCCATTTAGTATGTTTATCTATCTCCCAGACGCCATTACGTACAAAAAGCCTGTTTATTTCTGACACTATCGTAAGTCACATCTTTATCATGAGCAGCCAATTCCCATTTATAAAGCAGTTTACCTTGAATATCAGCAAGTTCTATATTACGAATGGTCATAGGAGGTACATCTGTAGAGAAGAAACGGGATGCTTGCTGCCTCCGAAATAGATCTTGATATCCTTAAAGTTGCTCAGGGAATGATTGATTTCCGCCTGATACCGTCTGCAGCAATATGAATCCGGTCTTTGGCAAATTGCAGATCGACGTGTATCCATCTGTCTGCTACAATCTTTTACCGAATCTGCAATCTCCGTATTCTTGATCACCCGGTCTTTGTCAGTCAATACAATATTAAATCGGGAATAAAGCAGGTAGGAGATAAAATCAAAGCAGGAAGAATCATCTGCTATGACCCGTACAACATAACCATAAGTATACAGTTCATTTCTCAACTTTATAGCGAATCCCACCGAGAAACCGTCCTCGGGAAAAGACAAAGAAGCCGCAGGAGAAAGATCCAGATTGGTCCGCTGATCCTGATTGGTAGAATGAGCCAGAAACGTAAGACCATAATCATAGACACTATTATCTATAACATTACTCTTGCATACCCATATATGCAATAAAAAGACTAAAGATAGAAGGTATCTACATTTCATAGTAACAATCATAAAAACCGGAATCCTTGTTCAAAAGTAAGAAACTTATGTCTAAGACCAATGCATTTGATTGCAATATTCGCAAAAAATTATAGGATATGCAAATCATTGAAACAAAAGACTCGCCCAAGTAAAGTATCCGAGGGATATCTTTACCTGAGCAAGTCTTTCCTTTCATAAATACGGCCCACTTAACAGCCGTATCTATATTACAATATCAAATGTATTATTGAGCTGATTCTACCAATACCACACGATTCAGAATCGGTTGACCGAACTTGTCGACACCACCACCTGCTGCAACAGACAGTCTGTCTGCAGAGATGCCATATTTCTTAACCAACAGGTCCTTTACAGGCTTGTGCACGTTCCAGACTTAACTTCTGGTTGATAGAAGGAGTACCGGTTGCAGAGTCTGCATATCCGTTGATTGTATAGGTCATGTTCGGGAATTCTTTCATCTTGCTGGCAAGATATGACAAGTTCATTTCTTCTTGTGGAGACAATTTGTCTGAACCGATCTTGAAGAATACAGTACGCGGTGCAATGTTGGCATCTGTTACAACGACTTCTTCAGCTTCTTCCACTACAGGCTGCTGTGCATTGGCTAACTGTTGCTGCAACTGCATATTTGCGGCTGCCATAGCATTCATCTGATCACGCATCTGTCTCAATTCCAGTTCGGAGATAATCTGTGGAACAGGACGTTGGAATCCACGGGTCGGGAAGTAATAAGTCACACCTACAGTAGCACCTAAGATACCGTCATAGTCACGTTTACCTCCGTGTTCACCGTCAAACTTACCTTCCAGCCCTGTTGCACTCAGTTCAAGGTTCAAATCTACAGCGTTTGACAAACGGAAACGGTTGATAATACCTGCATTGAAGGTAGCAGCGTTTGTATGAGGCTTAGAATAAGAATGAGCCCAACCGGCACCGATATACGGAATAATCTCATATACGCGATCCGGATTGTAACCACCGAAAAGTGCATTCAGATTAATCAGCAAGTCGCCATGAAGATTCATATAGTCCCATCTCTGTTTGTAGGAGCCATCTTCTCTCGGGCCACCGACTACATAATTTGCAGATTCATTGGTGGTGAATCCTTTGGATTGCAGTCCGCTATATTGCATACGTAACCCGAAACCGGGTGTTACCCATTTACCAACTGACACATTCAATGTCGGACAATACGATCTCTGAATTTTCCGATATGGTCGTTATTACCAAATAATACCTGTGCACCGCCTCCTACAGAGAAGAACCAGTTGCTCCAGAATGGGTTAGTTATTACTTGATGTTTATCTTGTACCTGAATAACCTCGTATTCAGTTACAGTCACGGTTTGCTGCGCAGAAGCGACAGACGCAACGCCGGCAAAAGCCAGCAACATTAGAATCTTTTTCATATACCTAATAGTTAAGTGGTTATTATAATCTTTTCTTTGTTGAACTATTTAAATAACACGAACTGAACTAAAGGTTTTAAGAAATGATGATTTTATTTGTTTTATTTGAATAATTTCTCGATGTCCTCTTCCTTGATTGTTGTCAAGACTGTTTTGCCATCCGGGTGTAATTTGGTGAAGGACAGGCAAAAGACTGTCTACAAGACTTACCATTTCCTCATTACTCAATACCTGACCATAGACAATAGCCGCCGCACGTGCCAGTGTTAAAGCTAAGATATTCTGGATTTCCTCCTTCACATCATTCCCTTTTTCCATAGCTGTATGTAGCATATTCCGTACCAACTCAACCGGATTCAATCCTTCTATTCCCGAAGGAATGCCATTGATGGCATAACTACCGCCACCCAAATCACTCAGATCGAAACCTACCGCCGACAAATCATCCATGATTCCTTGCAGGACAGCCGCTTCTGAAGCAGGCAGCTGTAATATCTCGGGAAAAGCACTCCCTGCGAAACACCTTGTTTTTGTTTTATCTGCACCATATACCGATCAAAAAGTACGCGGATATGCGCACGATGCTGGTCGATCAACATCAATCCGGATTTCACCGAAGTCAGAATAAAACGACCTTTGAACTGCAAATGCAGATTCCCTTTCTCAATCACCGATTCATTGGCATATAAAGTAGAGGAAGCCGATGAGAAAGTGGAGGAAGCGGCAGATACCGCCGAAATAGTTTTCTCTTCAGCAACCATCGGTTCTTCCTCGAAAGGAGAATTTTCCCAATCCATTTCCGGTTCCTGCTGAGGCTCATTCATCTTACTTGCCTTGGTCAATCCACCATACAGTCCTTCCCATTCCACCTTCGGACGGCTATATGATCCGCCGCCACTTCCACCGGAAGATACTTGGAACGGATTGAAATCCGAATTATAATGAATCTTCGGAGGTGCAGGAGGCAGGTTCTGCTCAAATGCAGGAATATCCGGCATATCTTCCGTATCGAAATCAATGGAAGGAATGGCGCTGAACTTGCCCAACGACTCCTTTACTGATGCCGAAAAAGTATTTGCCAGATAGCCTGTTCATTCTCAAACTTGATTTCTGTCTTAGTGGGATGAATATTCACATCGATATTAGCCGGATCACTTCAAAATAAATAAAGTAGGAAACTTGCTCGCCAACGGGAATCAACTGTTCATAAGCCTCCATCACTGCCTTATGAAAATAAGGATGGCGCATATAACGCCCGTTGACAAAGAAATATTGGTGAGCACCTTTCTTACGGGCAGTTTCCGGCTTCGCTATGTAGCCTGAGATTTTTCACCATCGTAGTATTCACCTCTATATTCAGCAACTGTTGATTCGAGCTTTTTGCCGAAGATAGCAAGAATACGTTGCCGCAAAAGGAGATACAGGCAGATTAAACAGTTCGGAGTCATTGCTGTAAAGGGAGAAAGCTACTTCGGGATGAACCAGAGCGATGCGTTCAAATTCGGCAAGGATATTACTCAATTCGGTGGAGTTTGCTTTCAGGAACTTTACGACAGGCGGGCACGTTGAAGAACAGATTCTTCACAGAGAAGTTACTTCCCTTGGAACAGGAAACAGGCTTCCTGACTTTCGACTTTGGAGCCTGCAATCACCAGTTTTGTTCCCAGTTCTTCCGATTCCAACCGTGTTTTCAGTTCAACCTGCGCCACAGGCGCAATGGAAGCCAGTGCTTCTCCACGAAACCCCATCGTACGCAAAGCAAACAAATCCGCTGCTTCCCGAATCTTAGAAGTCGCATGGCGTTCAAAGGAAAGTCGCGCGTCCGTTTCGGACATTCCCTTTCCATCGTCTATAATCTGGATGCAGGTCTTACCGGCATCCGTAACTAACACATGTATATTTTGAGCATCTGCATCGATCGCATTCTCCACTAGCTCTTTAATAACAGATGCCGGACGTTGTATCACTTCACCGGCAGCAATCTGATTAGCTACCGAATCAGGCAACAAATGAATTATATCGCTCATAGTTTATTTAGTAGTTAAAATGACCAGTAATGCCACTTCCCGTCGCTAAATAATGCCACAGATAGATAAGGAAAGCAATGATAATCAATATGATTCCAAAAGAGACAGGTTTACGCCCACTAGCCTTTCTGCGCTTCAGGTGCGTTGTTCCTTCAACAAACTTGCCACGGATATCTTCCGGCTTAAATTCTTTTTCAGGAAGCATTCCCAAATCGCGCTTCGCTTTCTCCTCCATCTTCTCAAAACTTTTCTTTCCGCTCGTTTACGTAAATGTATTGATGATTAAAGCCACGAGGTTTTCTCATCGAATTGAAAAACATTCCCATATTACTTCATATTAATTAAACTTCGCTTATCTGTCTTTGGCTTCCGGTCGGTGGTTGGTTTCAGTGTCTCTCCTTCCTTCTTGCCTCTCCAGTTGAATATATCTTCTTTATTTAAAGGGGCGGACATAGTCAAACCAGGCAAATGTAGATAGCCGCAACTTGTCGGGAGGATCTGATCCATCGGATATAATGTTCCGTTGGACTTACCTACGAACATCCCTTTTTCCATCTTCTTCTCTTTCATATAAAGATGGAGCACACTCCCCTCCATATTATTAAATCCGGTCATCGTACTGTCTTTTTTCTTCCGGGTAGAAAGCGGTCATCACATTACCTATCACTTCAATATGACGCATATCACCATTTTCGAAATAGGCTTTCATCTCTTTTACCGGACACTTGGTTATAATGAACAGAATCTTTCATCTCCACCGTCAGTGCCTGATTGATAATGTGGGCCCAGTTAATGGTACTGTCATTCATATAAATCTTGATCTCCTCGCCAAGCAGTTGCTGACCTTCATTCCAAAGAATCGGATCGATATACATGGTCAGACAAGAGTCTTTTGAATTATAAACCAGTGAGTCACAAACTCCCTGTACATCCGTCCGGTACATACGTACCTTATGATAAGAACTTTCATCAGGCGGAAAACAGAGTCCGTATTCAGATTATAGGAAATAAGCGCAACGTATCACCATGCATAAAAAGACTGTCACCCTGCGAATAGTCAATGGCCACGGCACGCTTGGTAGCAAAAGCAGAGTCGGTCAGTTCGTTATAGAAACAGTAATCGCCCGTCAACATGTTCTTGTTGATCGTATCTGTCATTCGTATATTATCGAATGCTTCACCGTATCCCACTTTCGGTCATAAAACAAACTGTCACCAATCAACTTCTTTCCCTCATTCGTCAGGATAGAACGGTCCAACAATTCAGCCTGTTCGCTGAGTGTATTATAGAAGCCTCGTTCCGAATAGATGTGATTATTGTCACTTACGATATTCGAAGGACCGAGAATGGTAGCAATCTTGGAAAAAGTATTATATTTCAGTGTATCCGACGTCAGGACAAACTTGGGATTCACCAATTTCACATCATAGTTGAACACCGACTGTTTGGTAGCCGGACTGTATTCTCCCCAATCCGAAGTCAACACATTTTCCTCATCCATCAACGTCCCCCCCTCGAAATAATAACCGAGGTCATAAAGACGGTCATAATTCAGACTATCGGTCAGAAGCGTCGTGTTCCGGTTGATCATCTTTACGTTCTCACGAATCTGCGCAATCTGTGTCATCCGTCGTAGTAAAGATAATCACCGTAAATAAACAAGGTATCCCCCTGCTCCATACGAACATTACCAAACGCTTCTACCGAATTTGTCTTTTCGTAGATCAACGCACTGTCACAATACATATACATGCTATCGTGACGCGAGCTTTACATTCCCAATCAGTACCTGAACATCCGGTCGGGCAAGGCTTGTCGGCCTGTCCCTGATTGGCATGAAGCAAATATACTTTCGTCTTCTTATTTTCGGGCTCTTTCTTGATATCTTTATCAGTTTGCTTCGTTCCATTTGGAGTTTTCGCAGCCGGAGTCTCAGCCTTTTTTGTCTGTCCGGTAGGCTTCACCTGCGCCACAAGGCATACGGCAAACAGGCATAGAAAGCCTATAAGAAGCCATCTATGCCCGTCTTGCTGTTTATCTTTTTGTTTTGTTTCAGCATATAAAGTCAAGCTTTGTTTAAACATCAATCGTTCCTTACCCAACCCGGATACTTGAAGTCACACTTCTGCCAATTCGGGTCAATACGTACATACGTATGTTTTTGTTTGTTCAGAATCCACTTCTGCAACATTTCTTCCCGGCGCTTATCCATCACGATTTCTTTCAGGTCCTGATAGTCTTCTGCAATGGTAGCTTTATGACCGTTAATCTTTGCTTTCAGTTTTACAATGGCACAAACTTCTTTTCCATCCTTCTCGTTAATCATCGTAAAGGCTCTGGAAATTTCGCCTACATTCATCTTATCCACCACTTTCGCAACATCCTGAGGCAAATCCTGCATCTGGAACTTAGAAGTAGTGATACCTGTACGCTCATTCGTATTCACCATAAGACCGTGATTATTACGAGTATCCTTATCCTGTGAAATCACAGAGGCAGCCTCATCAAATGTAAACTTATTCTGACGGATATCATCGCCAATAGAATCCAGACGGGCACAAGCCTCAGTCAACTCCTTTTCAGATACTTTCGGACGCAACAGAATGTGACGGGTATTCACACGGTCGCCACGTTTCTCGATAAGCTTTGGATAATATGATAACCAAATTCAGATTCTACGATCTTAGAAACTTTCTTCGGATCCTGAGGACTGAATGCTACATTGGCATAAGCCGGATCCAGCATACCACGTCCCATAAAATCAAGTTCACCACCTTTGATAGCAGAAGCCTTATCTTCGGAATACAGACGTGCCAGTGTAGAAAAATCAATTTCACCCTTTGTCACACGGTCTGTATAATCACGCAGACGTCTCTTTACATCTTCAATTTCCGCAATAGGAATTTTAGGTTGCAGCGTAATAATCTGCACCTCTACCTGAGTCGGAATATAAGGGATACTGTCCTGAGGAAGATCCTTGAAATAGCGGCGTACTTCTGCCGGAGTTACCTTGATATCTCCTACCAGTTTCTGCTGCATCTTCTGTACTGTCAGTCCGTCACGGGCATTTTCGCGCAACGTTTCACGAATTTGAGTAGCAGTCTTATTGAAGTATTCCTCCATTTTCTCCTTAGAACCAATCTGCTGGATATACATATTGGTCATCATATCTACACGCTGAATGATTTCCGCTTCGGAAACTTCGATACTATCCAACTTTGCCTGGTGCAGGAATAACTTCTGCACAGCGATTTCTTCGGGTATTACACAATAGGATCGCCTTCAAATCTGCGTCCATTGTACAAGGCATCCATACGGGCCTCTTCTACATCTGATTTCAAAATAGCTTCGTCACCTACTACCCAAACTACCTCATCAATTACATTGTCCTGTGCATAAGTTACCACGTTGGCAAATACTGCCAGGACAAGGGTAACAATAAATCTAAAGTTCACAAACTTCTTCATTCTTTGTATTTAATAATTGTATATAATCTTCTTCTTGTTTACAGCCTGCTGATACAGGTCATTCTTCACTTGTTCCATAAAGTTCACCCGTTTCTGATTGACCAGTAAATCCTTCACTTCCGACCGGGCAAACTCATACGGTTTCTCTTCACCTGCCCCGATAATCGCTCACATTGAGGAAATAGTAAAATGCCGTATCTTTCAGTTCCACATGTCGGTGCTTGTCTACATACTGCTCCGGTGACGCCTCTTTCAATGGAATCAAGTCCAGAACATCCGTAACCGGAACCCATTTATTGTAAAAGTATTCATACTTCACCGCATTCTGCAAACTATATTTTTCCAGACTTTCCACAGCATCCTGTTTTTCCGTCTTGTACCATCTGCGAACATTGTTCAGGCTGAGGTGCCGTCAACGGTACTTTAATAAACAATCCCTTGATCAGCGGAGATTCCAATTTAAACAATTCCTTGTTTTTCTCATAATAATCCGCTATTTCCTGTTCCGAAATATCATTCGTCAGTTTTTGATTTATCAATTCCTGCTGATAGGTATGCATAATCAAAGCTTTCCTGTAATTCTCCACCAGCTTATCTACATCCACATTATCCGGAATATTATTCGCTGCTTTTTCATACAACAAAATCTCTTCCGCCCAACTACGAATGTAATGCTCAGCGAAAAGAATACTATCATCTTTGACAATCCGACCGGTAGTACAGACATCAAATCTTCTTTATACAAAAAGTTACCATCTACCTCCACCAATGCAGTCTTGCCTTTGTGGTCGTACTGCTCTTTGCACGCTCCACAACAGAGAAGGGTAATTAGTAAGAGGACTAATATTCGCATTGTCAATTCAAATCTACTTATTTAAGGTACGAAGATAGTGAATAATCGGTTACATCAGTTATTATTAACTGTTTTAAAACCTCTTGGTTTATTTCAACCTTACCGGACTCCTCAATTCCCCGCATCCCAATATGCGTTAAGATAGTTTCTATAATCTTTTCTCACCTGATCAATTACCTCTCTGTAATCCTCCGGTCCCTTCTGTTTTTGCCTACAGCAATAGTAAAAGGATAAGACACTACAGGATCAAAAGCGCCCTTCTTAAAGACCAATTTATCTATATATTTATTATCTCCGTCGGCAAAAACACCCTGTTCAATTTTAATTATTTCAGCACCGGATGTATTAAATGTTTTGCGAAGCATATCCTCCCATTCATTCTCCGGAACTTTTTTCAGTAGCTTTTTAGCCTGTTTAGCAGTCTTTTATCTGCACAATGCAACACTACTCCTTTGTATCGGGGATGCTCCCATCGGTAATCCGATGAATGAAACTTAAAATACGTAGCCAATCCCACCCGGTCGTTAACAGCCGGTCCGGATGCTTTTTTTCGATATTCCGGCTTTCATAATCCAGCAATGACTTAGCTATAAATCCTTCCAACTGCCGTTTGACAGCTTGAGGATGAGAAGAGGCAAAATGCGTGAACATAGTTCCGGTGTATGCTTGTCCGTCAATCGTAAACAGGGTTTGTTCTGTACGGCCTTTCGCCAGCAGTTCTTCCATTGCCGCCTGATTGGGAGCATACTGCCATGCTTTTTTCAAGCGTTCGAGCACCGCGCCTGTACCTTTGTCCAAAATCTCCTTGCGCCGTAACCGTTCCATTAACCTGGCACTGACATTTTCGTAAGCAAATGCTTCCTCCCGGTCAATCACTTTCAAGATATGAATCCCTTCAGGAGTGAAAATGGCTGTGATACCGCACCTTTCGCCAAAGAGAAAGCGACATCCTCAAATTCACTCGTTGTCTCCAGACCTTCTATCCATCTACTCTGCTTATCATCCGAATAGATTTCCACCAAACGGTTAAAATTCAAATCCGGCTGATTCTGTATCATCCGGTATATAGAATCCATCCGGGCTTTTTCTTCTTCCAAATGACGGGAAGTAACCGTCTGCGGTAAACGTTTAAAAATTTGCATGACTTGCACCCGGCCGCTACGTGCTTTCAATCCCATCTTCTGATACAAGACACGGGCACAACTATCCATCACTTGTTTGTCAATCAGATAAGATTCTACCAATTCTGTCCAACATTTCTCGTGTTGTTTACGGAAAACTGTAGTCGTATCAAGCCCGGCAGCCCTGGCTGCTTCCACCTTCAACTTTGATTGAGCGAAAAGTGCCGCATACTCTTTGGACGAAAGTCTGGCATTTGAACGTTCCGCATAACGGCGGTATGCATATTCAAATTCCGAACGGAGTATCTCTCTTCCGTTAACACGCATCAATACCGGATCTTCCTGTGCAAAGACCGCGACTACAAAGAGAGAAATACATCCCAACAACAGGCTTCTTTCATCATCAACTTTTTATTTTTCAAAAACAACAAACGGTGAGCAGTGAACACCTTGCTGACAATACAGCCTGTTCACCGTTCACCGTTAATAGTTCACCGTATCTATCTATTATTCCGGACGGCTATAGTTAGGCGATTCACTAGTAATCGTCACGTCGTGCGGATGGCTTTCCATTACACCTGCATTGGTAATGCGGGTAAACTTAGCGTCATGAAGTTTCTCAATGTTAGCAGCGCCACAGGATCCCATACCTGCACGCAAACCACCAGTCAGCTGATACACAACTTCGAAAAGCGTACCTTTATAAGGAACACGGGCAGCGATTCCTTCGGGAACAAGCTTCTTCACATCAGCAGTTCCACTCTGGAAGTAGCGGTCTTTCGAACCGTTCTCCATCGCTTCCAATGA
>VOFG01004776.1_pt1 | contig 27601 bp, 54 predicted proteins | sample 5384171 | NCBI WGS metagenome assembly VOFG01 (sample SAMN12384726, study PRJNA508395) | human gut metagenome | isolation source: healthy gut F | host: Homo sapiens | reverse complement strand
AACTCTTCCGAATTTGTGCCTCAGTCGCTGTATCTACCGCACTGGTACTGTCATCTAAAATAAGGATTTTCGGTTTCTTAAGCAGTGCTCTTGCAATACAAAGACGCTGTTTTTGTCCACCGGAAACATTGACACCACCCTGTCCAAGTTCACGGTCATATCCATCTGCGAACTCACTGACAAAGCCATCGGCCTGTGCTGCCTTTGCAGCCTCTTTGTTCACCTGTTCATCCGTTGCCTCTTCATCGCCCCAGCGAAGATTTTCCATAATACTGCCGGAAAACAGCGTATTTTTCTGAAGCACCATCGCAACGCCGTCACGCAGATGATTCAGCGAATACTCTTTTACATTCACGCCATCTACTAACACTTCCCCTTCATCACAGTCATACAGACGTGGAATCAGCTGCACAAAGAGAACTTTTTCCGAACCTGTCGAGCCGATGATACCAACCACTTCGCCCGGTTTCGCTGTAAAATTAATATTCTGCAAAACATTTTTCTTATGTTTTTATAATAACGGAAGCAGACATTTTTAAATTCGATTTCACCGGATGTTACCAAGCGGTCTTTCTCAGATGCATTGTCATCATTTAAGTCAATGTCCGTATCTAACACTTCCAAAATACGATGAGAAGATGCCATCGCACGAGAACCCTGAATCATAATCATGGAAACCATCATAAGCGACATCAGAATCTGCGTTACATAAGTAGTAAATGCTGTAAGGTTTCCAACCGGCATATTGCCAATCAAAATCTGCTGACCGCCAAACCAGACAACTGCCATAACCGTAAGGTTCATTGCTAATGTCATAATCGGCATTGTGAGAATTACAACCTTCATCGCACGAAGTGTTTTATCTTTAATTCGTTGTTCGCACGGTCAAAGGTCTCTTTTTCAAAATCATCACGCACAAAAGATTTTACAACACGCTGGTTTGTGATATTTTCCTGGATTCTTGAATTGAGTCCGTCAATCTTTGTCTGCATCACGTCAAACCGCGGAAATGCAGTCTTCATAACAAACGCAAGTGCAATAATCAAAACCGGAATTACGACACAGAAAACCAGTGCCAGTTTCGCATTCATAAGAAATGCCATAATCAAACCACCAATTAACATACCAGGTGCACGCAAAAGCATACGAAGTCCCATACTTAAGACATTCTGAATATTCGTAATATCATTTGTTAATCGTGTTACTAAAGAACCGGTTGAAAATTTTTTCAATATTGGCAAAGGAAAATTTCTGCACTTTGGCAAACACATCTCTTCGCAAATCACCGGCAAAATTTACAGATGCCTTTACCGCAAAATAAGCACCAAGCACGCCACCCATCATCATAAGAAGAGCCGTTCCAATCATAGCTGCTCCTATCCCAATAATGTAAGCAGGTCCTTTGCTGCCACCGTAACATCCTGCCCACATCCATAGTTAATAATCATAGACATTAATTTCGGCAGAATAATTTCGCCAAGCACTTCCACAATCATAAAGATTGGTCCAAGGATAAATGCTGACTTATAAGGAATTACATACTTTTTATACTGTTTCATTTTGTCCCTCCATCGCTGCATTTTTTAATCGTTCCATATTTTCGTAAATACGGTCAAAGTAATCACATAACTGTTCTTTTTTCGCTTTCTGAGAATCCCACATACATTTGTTCATCTAACATATCAAAAAAGTCACAGCTTTCTTCTAACAATTTCCGCCCTTTTCCGTCAATTCCACAAAATTGCGTCGGTTATCTTCTTCACGCATCTTTTGTGTAATGTATTCGGACTTTTTCAGCGCCTTCAGTGCAACGGCAACTGTCGCCGGTGAAATTTCTAAAAATTTAGCAAGTTCTACCTGCGATGCAAATGAATGTTTCGCAAGCGTCATCAGAAGACGATGTTGTGCTCTGTGAATCCCGGTTCCTTCCAGATTACACTCCAACATCCTGCGATGCATCTGATTCATCACAATCATGCGGTGCGTAATATCACGGGAACGAATCTTCTTTTTTTCTGTTCCTGCAAAGTTTTTCACCTCCAAATCATTCTATATCTAATCAATAGCCATTTAATCATTAGTATACAAACTGTTAGCATCTTAATGTTTATACCAGATTTTCGTGCCAATGTCAATAACAAATGAAACTTTTCACATATTGTTCATAAAATATACTAATCTATGTCTAACGAGGATTTTTTATGGATTATGGCAAATTAAATATACACGTTGTGTCGGATAACTCAGGCTTTCCGATTCCTGATGCCACCGTGCAGATTACCTCAGAAAACGAACCGGAAAACATTATAGAGGAAGCTGTCACCAATAACGTGGGACAGTTAAATGACATTGAACTTGCCGCACCGCCGGTGGATTACAGCATGACCCCTTCTGCAAACAAACCGTATTCGAATACACCATCACCATCTCCGCTTCCGGTTTTGAATCGGTCGAAATTAATGGAGCAGAAATTTTTCCGGTGAGACAGCCATTCAGAACGCTTCTCTGCTTCCTCTTGCCACAGGCGAAACCGACAGTGCGGAACTTTTTGTCATTCCTGACCATACACTATGGGGCGATTACCCGCCAAAAAATACCGGAAAGTGAAATCAAAACGGTGGAAGAAACCGAGAAATTGTATTAAGCCGTGTTGTCATCCCGAATATGTTGTTGTTCATGATGGTCCCCATCAGACACCCGTGAAAAATTACTATGTCAAATACCGCGACTACATCAAAAATGTTGCAAGTAGTGAAATTTATTCCACCTGGCCGGAAGCAACCATCCGCGCCAATATCCTTGCAATCCAGTCATTTACCTTAAACCGTGTTTACACCGAGTGGTATCGAAATAAAGGAAAAGATTTCACAATCACTTCCTCCACCGCCTACGACCACAAATTTGTTCCGGGGCGCAATATTTTTTGAAAGTATATCCGCTATTGTGGATGAAATTTTCAGCGAATATCTTTCAAGACCAAATGTAGAGCAACCAATTCTGACTCAGTACTGTGATGGAAAAATGTCAGCTGTCCAAATTGGCTTAGTGTATTCTATAGGGTATATAATTTGATTCTAAAAATATTTAATAAGAAAGAGAAGCTGCTTTTATCCCAAGCAACTTCTCTTCTTCAATAATTCGTTTTTCATTCCTTGATATAGATTTCACACATTAAATAAACACTATATTTCATCATTTTTTTCCCATTATATACACTATAATTCGTTCTAACTGTCTTTTAGTAATAGTCATGTTAAATACATTATTATTAACTATAATTTTTTCCTATTGACAAGTACAATAATAACTGTATAATAATATTATAATAGATTTATTTTAATATTCATAAAGGGGTGAAATTAATGAAAGATGATAAAATTTCCGCAACAGACTTAGAACGTGAAATCTTTGAAAAAGAAGAAATTCGTGTTGTTATTCGTTGTCCAAAAATGAACAATTTTCCGATTATAACTACGAGAGGAAATCAGCAGCAACCACAAGCATTAATGATTGGTATAACAAAAGATTAAAGCCTATTTTAGGTGAATATGATGCTGATATTATTGATGGTTATGGAACACATCCACACGGTCGAACCGGAATAGAAAACGTCAGAACCAGTTACACCCAAAAAAATTAACCTCTGTAGAGGAAGAACAGGTGGTTCAGACTCCTGAACCACCTGTTCTTTTAAATTTCCTTGACTTTTTTCAAACTAACCCACTGCCACTTTCCATCCTTTTTGTTCAGCAGCCTTCCCCAAGCTCCGACAACTTTGGAAATCTTTAAAACTTCTCCATGTTTAACACTTCCAATCTTGTTATCTTTTTTACGCCTTTTGATGACCGGATAGCTGCCGTAATTACAACTTTCGCTTTGTACTGATAATTATTTACGATTTTACTGTGCAGGTGCTTCCACTTTTTATTATTGCTTCCAATCATTGGCTTAGGACATTCTTTTGCCATTCACATCCCAATGACGAATGATTGTTTTCGCATTTGGTCATTTCTTTTGGATATACTGCACAAGTTCTCGAACTGCAAGCATCTGGTCCCAACCTACATTTTTTAAGCAATCGCACATCTCAATAGATACGCTGTTTGCATTTGTACACATTTTATAATAGGATGCGGCTCCTTTTTTAGCAGTGTAGAAATGACCAACAGCCCAGGCGATACGTTCCATCGGTATTGATTGCCATACCTCCCCTTTCTTGTCCACAAAAAGTGTGCTCCAGCTTCTCGCGTATTTCCTGTGGCATAAAACAATGCATTGTTCTTGGCTGTATCGCCTTTGTTGCCTGTAAAATGTAAAACGATGTACTTTATGCTTTTTAAATCTCGCACCCTCCATAACTAATTGACTTCGCTAACTTTTTATTAATATTCATACTATCTACCTTCCTTTACCATATTCATGACAGCAGAAATCCCTGCAGCTATAGCTGCTCCTCCAATGGACACTATCCATGTGCGCCATTCAGACAATTCAAACTTTCCGCTAAAAGACCGGTCGTTATCGTTCCAACCGCTGCTCTGTGAAATGTGCGCGTGGCGCGCTGCAACCATTCGTTTTCACGATATTTTTTAACTACATAATTCTTCAGTTTCCTTACCATGATTATTTTTCCTCCTGTTCTTCTACCTCTTCTGGCATGGCCTAAAAGAGTTGTGTATAACTTTGTTGCTACATCGTTTCCACCCAAGTTATGATACGCTTTATACGCTTTTCGAAGCGATTCTTTTGCATAAATCGGACAGTGCTTCCGGTCCTGGTACTTGTTGTAGTTGCCAACAATATTTTCTCTCAAAAAGACTCTGAACGCCCTCTGCAATGGCTTCATTTTTGGCACGCTCGTTCTTCAAGTGCCTAGTAACATTTCCATACAGTAGGGATAAAAAATATGACAAGTGCATAAAGCCACTCCAGCCAATTAGCTAAAATAAAATTAATAATCGTCATCTTCTCTCCCCTTTTCTACTTTTGGCTCGATTACACGTGGATTATCTCCCCATACGGCAAGGATACCATTCGCAATCTGCTCCGGCTGTTCTTTGACAAGTCTCTCTCTGTCTTCAGCGCTATTATGATATTCTTCAATTTCAACAGAATCTCCATAATACTCAACGCCATCTACTACAACATAGTCCTGGGTCATAATCGATGCATTAAGCGTGTCATTTCTTACCTCTTTGATTTTTTCATTTTAATACCTCCTTTTGATTAATCAATCATTGTATACTGTACCCTAATGTGGCTGTTTGAGGCTGATGCCTGGATTACAGTCGATGCAGCCACATTGATATAAATGTACGTCCCCGCTGTCACATGAACTTTCATACTGCCACTGCCCTGGCATCCTGCAGCAGTATATCCGCCAAGTCCGGTAAAATCTAGCAATTCATCATCTCCGCTGTCATTATACTTATAGCATCTTGCATAATAATAACCATTTGTAGCAGCAGTAGCAAAAACATTAACGTCAATATCTACAATTCCCGAAAATGGGCAATAAATAAAATTGCTACCTCCATGTTTAAAACTGCTCACTCTGTCTCCTGCTCCACTTTTTTGCAGCTTAAGTTGTAAAGCAGTCTCCGTCCAAGCTGCCGGTGTAGTCACATCGGAGTTCACGTCAAAAAATCGCATATGGCAGCCCCTTTCCCGAAAAAGCCGAGACAGCCTTATCATATGCCGTTTTAACGGCATATGGAGTCGCCGCCAATACCGTGGATGTACTCGATGCGCCAGAGTATAGGCTTTGTCACTCCGTATGCAGATACCGTCGCAAGATCATTGACTGTTACCATTCTTGTCCAATAGCTCCATACAGTACCAATTTTAGTACGAACATAGATTTGATAATCATTCGTATTAGCCGTTCCATGCCGTAAAAAAAGTTGCTTAACAATTGTGTCAGCAACCTTACTTACTATCAACCATCCATTACTTGCCGGTATATTTGAGTATGTTTTTTGTAATTAAAATAATACATCCCCGTATCCACCACGGAATTTGCGTCCGTGTTTGTCGCTAATTCCTGCGGAGTAAGCATCTCCCTTGCTTTCGCATCCTTAATGTCATATAGAATACCTTCCAATTCAATTCTACTTACATCCAAAATTAAGCCTCTCCTTTCTTCTTGAAAATAATCTTTTCATTTTGAGAATCATAAGAAACGTCTACTCCATCAGATGAAGTAATCTTTTCATCCAACTCTTGAATTGCATCATTTGTGGTAGATGCAAGCTCACTAATCAATAAAAAGAACATCTCTTGCCAATTCTTCTAGTCCAACTGTGCCAAATATTTTCATTTAAGCACTGCCTCCTTTTATGAAAACAATGCCTTAACTTCATCAGCAGCGATTTCTTGAAAATCTGATGATGTCAAGGCTTGATTCACTTTCTTTTTATCATCCGCAGACATCGCACCTGCAGATGTTTCTGTAGCCACTGCAAGTTGCAATCCACTTTCTGATACACTCAACCCATTACCTTGTGTAGTAGAGATATTAAGCGAAAACACATTAGCCGAAGACAGATTTATGCCATTACCTGGTTTGTACGCAGTAACTAGTTCTGATACTTTAAGATAAATATGCGATTCATTGCCATCAGAATCTCTCGCATTTATAACAAAGTCAACATACTTATCACCAACTGCATATCCAATGACCGGTTGATTAGAAACAGAACAAACCTTAACAACCGCTGATTTTACCAAATAATCCTTCGGTATATTAATCTCTTCGCCAACAGCACTATCATCTTTGTATAGACGATAAGTGGCTGCATATCCATTCGTTGCAGTTATTTCTTTTTTAATCGTATAATTTGGCATATCCGCTTTTTTTCTGATATCGTTCTGATAATTCTCTTGCCAATGCCTCCAACGTACCAATTCCAGATGTTCTTATTGGTTGACTAATTCCGTCTCCTCCTTCTCAAAAACCTGATTCACTTCTTGTGCCGAAATCTCAAGCATGACTTCTTTTACTGTCTCTGTCAACGTTTCTTTATCCAATATAGTCCCTGTTCCTGCAATAGAACCTGAAGATATTGCAATCGATTCACTTTTCTCATCGTAGTTCACTACCGGCAAAGCATTAATAACACGTCTAAGTTCTTTCACAGTAACATAAGATGCACTTTCATATTGCACTCTGAAATTTTCAGCGTTCGATACAGTTAAAAAATCGCCAATCTGCATTTCTATAGGCACATTCTCAAACACAGGAACAACCGCCGGATTATCTGAATTAAGAGATATGGATATCATAAATTCTTCACCATCATCTTCTTTTGCAAATAAGCCTATCTCACGTATCGCATATGATTCGGTGACACCTTCGTTTGAAATCACACTTTGAATCTGAATTGTACTTTCCATCGTGTTAATTGATGTAATAGGAAAAGACTGCTTTAACACCTTTAATCCTGTTGCCTCTGCTAACTGACTAATTTCAATTGCCGAGTATTGTCCAGTTCCCGTTTTAATCGATGTAAAGGTAAGCACACTCTGCCCCGGATGAAGCTTTTTGCAATTGCTTCGCTGCCTTTTGCGGTAAATATTTGTTTTGAATAGTAACCCAAATTTTCCACCTCCTCTATGATAAGATAATGTCATCATGCACAAACAACTGGTTCAGCACATAAACAGTGTGCTCCATGTTATGTGAATTCACCACGTTTCGCAACTTGCTATGTGCGTTTTTTTGCTTTTTTAAGTATTCTTGCAAAATCCTTAACAATGTCTTCTGTTATATCTTTCTCGTTAATCTCAATGTCAAACTCACCTTCCTGCATAGTGCCATCCTCATACCATTCAATCACTTTTCCATTACCAAAAATTGCGTTTATTAAGTGCTGGATGCAATCCGTCGTACCAGCCGTCATCGACCATTGATACCCCTCAGTAACAAGTGCTCGCTTTTTTTCAATGTCGAAAGTACTATCATAATATGGAATGCGATATTGTATAGCGAGATAATCCAATATGGATTCAGGCAAATTATCAACATTTGACGCTATCACTATTCTTTCAGTGAATTTGCGATATTCTGCTGTCAGCATTTTATCAACATAAGATAAGCATTGAACTTCGATTGAATCAATCGGATATAAATCTGTCAACTGTACATCCATGATACCTTTGTATCCATGTTCAAAGTTGTCATAATTAATCATCTTCGATTCCTCCATACTGAACAGATTTATTACCACATTTTGCAACTTGACCAGATTCAATCACTGTTGCACTTGGTGACATTATTACAACACGCTTAACTCCGTAGCCATAATATAATACATCAAACGGTCAGGTGATATGTCACGTCAATCTTTTCTGACTGCCACTTCGTATAAGCATCGACTGCCTCTGTCACTGCTTTTTGAATTTCAGACACTTTGGAACGATCTGATTCATTGATATAATAATTAACATCAATTTCATAATCTACTGTCGTGGGTTTGTTAACTGTTATATAATCATTCAGCGATTTCTTTGCCGGATTCTTCACTGCAGAGGCAACAGCCGCTACTAATTCGTCTGATGGACATTCACCATCTTCCATCAAAAAAACAATATCAACATGTAACGGCGTTGGTGTCTGAATCTGTATATCACCAATCTGCGAACTGACCTGTCGGATAACATATTCATAACCATCGTCATTTCCGTGGTGTTTGGTTTTGACGGAGCCAAATATACACTCTCCGCATATGCTTCATCGCTTTCCTCATCTTCGCCTCCGGAAGACTCTGTAATGTTGTAAACCTCCTGCACATAGGTCAAAGGAGTTACGATTTCGGATATGTCTCTTTCTTTATATCCATTTCCATCTGTTCCTGGTTCTGTGCAAAGGCACAGGACATCTCCCCATTTGTGCGCCAGCAGATATAATCACATCGCGTTCTGATTCGAAGAAAACATCATCCTCAGCAGAAAAATGGTACCTGCCGGGATTGTATAATCAACTTCCAATTTTTTAGACAACACAATACGCATGGTTACATGAGCCTTTTTCCGGCATCTCGTGGTGGTTGTGACACATTCGCACCCAAATTATCAAGAAAGGCTCCCGTAGCGTACTTAAGCAGATTCATTTTCCCAACTTGGTCGATATAGCATAACCTCTGCCAATGCATATAGGCATCGTATCAAGAAGAAGTTTTATTTGGTCAGTATCTGCCAGTTCAACCGGTTCTCCTGTAAGCTCTTCATGGTGTTTTTCGTACCACTCTTTACAGTTTTTTAACGTACCTTCCAACGTTGCATTGTTAATAAATGACACTTCCGGGTAATTATCAAAAACGCTCATATTCATCCTCCTCTCCAACCTCGTCTTCATCAAAGTCTTCATCCTCATCCATTTCAAAGTCCTCATTGATGGCAATAAAAATGTGAGGACAAAGCATTTCCTCTGTGGATTGCTCAAAACTAATGTCATCGACTAGCAATTCCGGAAAAAACATTTCCATTTTTTCAGAAACATCTTGCACATACTCCATTTTGGCAATCGGTACCGGTTGGTCAATAATGTCTGGTCGAATGCCAAATTTCCGATTGCACGGAAAACTTCCCTCAACAGATGATAACAGCATCCCGATAGACTGCTCATATCGTTCCTGCTCGCCCACATCATCTTCAAATATCATTTTAGCTGTTTCAAATTGCAATGTTACCACCTGCTTTCTAATACTCTTTTAACGTGACGGATATGGATGCCTTTGCTAACTCACCGCCGGCATATACAACATCAAACGAATCGGACGCATTGGTCATTTTCCATTTGCTTCCGATTTTGTGCGTCCCAATCATCAACGTATCAACTTTACCTTTTTCGACTAACCGATGTATTTTTTTTAGAATGCTGTGCGGCTTATAACCCAAGTTAATATCAACCATAATTTCAAAAGAAAAGGAGCGCAAATCCGCTCCTGTAAACTCTGATTTAGGTTTTTTCCCGATAATCTCATGTTCGGACCATCGTCCGGACACCTCTTGCTTTAAATTATCAAGGATTAATGCCGTATTTTTGTGACAAAAAACCGAATCCCTCCAAAGGATGATATTACTTTTCCGGGCTGGCTCACCTTTTTCTTTGAGGAGTTGAAAGAGGCTTTTTTCCAAAGCACATTTTTTTCCTTTTATGACTTTAACCTTGCCCTTTTTCCTTGAAACTTTAACCGTTTTCTTCTTTTTTTTTAGCCATACTATCACCTGCCTATAATTTTCCCAAGGCACACGCTTTGCGCCGATGACGTATAAGCCACCGCTACCAAATCATCTACCTCCAACGGATTTCCTTCGAGAAATGGCATGAAATCCGTTGTTGCATCATCTTCGTCCGGATACGATACAGACACTAATCCATCTGAGCTTATCGCGGACACAAATCCTATTTTAATCATAACAGCCTCCTAACGACATGTTCTTTTATAAACCTTGTGTAATTCTAACGACATCGCATAGCCTCCACTTTTTGCTAACTTTATGAGTTACTTTATCCACATAATATTTCCCAGATAGTTTCCCGGCTTTTTTAGCTGCACGGTAGCTGTCGCTATAATCTTTGGATTCGGCATTATATCAACTGTCATCGTCACTCTTTTTTGTTCTCTGCAGCCAAAAGAGCTTTTGCTTTTAATTGTGCGTCTCTTTTGAATACGCTGTCACATCGACATTAAGCATCCTCCCTGCTTTGCCAATCTTAATCTGATGCTTTTTATTCGTTTTGGCATCCGTGTAAGACACCTTTGCTCCTGTATATGTCTTCTGCAATGTCGTATTCCAACTGTAAGATGCCACATTTCCATTTAGTAAAGTAATGTTAGCAACTGGTCGCTTGTTTTCATACGTCTCTTCGTTAAATATAACGATTTTTCCATTATATATCTTAATTCCTAATCCATACTCGTTGCATAAGGATAGCAAAAATTCAGAGTCAGACGTCTTGCTCTGCTCAACATTCTTCACTACAATATGCGGTGCGGAATAATGCAGGGCAATACCTGCACGTTTCGCTATTTTTCTTGCAATCTCCTCAATGGAAGCACTTTTATATGTATGAGTAGGTTTACCATCTTTAAATTCGCCTTTCGCCGGCATACTAACAGCACCAATCGTGCATGTGTGAGGCGCTCCGTCAAATGACAGATCGTCAAGAACCATACGCCCGGCATGGATACGTTTTGTAATGCCATTTGACGTCCAGTTATACAAAGAAATTATTGGCGTTAGCTTATCGCCCTTTTTTTCGGCATTTGCTCTCTGATGAATCGTAAATCACTGTTATTGAGGGTAAGCGAAATGCTATCCGATGAGCCACTTGCCACATCGTCGTAAGAAAATCCCTCTAAACAGTCTTTGATTGATTTTTTATCCTTTGCGAACTACAACCAATTGACACAATTGCTTTTCTTGAATTTTCCATCATAACCTCCAGTCTGGCATCTCGTCACCATCGTCCTCATCAGGCAATTCAGGAACATATACATACATCCCCTGTGGGAAAATTGCTACTGCTACCAAAAGCGGGTTGTTTTCAATGAGGAAATCCGCTTTCTTAGCATCACCATATACTTTTTCAGCAATCATATCCCATGTATCACCAATTTCCGTTTCGTAAAACATTTACTGCCTCCTAAAATTCTACTCTGCCGCCGTCCTTGTTGTAACGTTTCATAAAGCGCTTAAACTTCTCGTACTCGTCACTAAGTACGTTCTGAATTTCTTTCTTGTCTGCATTGCCGGACATATTGATTACTGGTGCAAAATTAATTTGTACCGGCTGCTGCGTCGACTGCTTTTCTTGTACCGCTGGATTCCCAGTTGTTCCTGAGTTTAGGACAATAACTTGATTGGCAAGAGCCGAAAGCCCCGGTTCGACACCCATAAGCTGCGCTGTTTGTCCAAGCAAATTATAAGCATTTTTCGAACCATCCAAGGGTATGATTGATTCACTATATCCAGCCTCGGCAATCATACCAATATGTGGTGACGAAAAAATACCACCTTTAGCATGCTTCTTGACCTTACCTTTGCTTTGGCTGGTACCGCCTCCATCTTTGTACAAAAATTCTATTGGCTGCGAAAGATGACCAGTAGCTTTAATCGGTATATCAGCACTAACCCCTTCTTGGAGCTGTGTTTTAAAATCACCTTTGATTTTAGACGTTACCTCATTTGTGCTTTGGCTTACTTTATTAAGGTCAAACTGTGGATAAAAATTAAAATCAATATCCTTTTTAGAATCACTTTTTTTGTTATTACCCTGTTTTTCTCCAAAATATCCTTTTACATAAGTATCAGCTCCCTGCTGGGCCTGTTTATATATAGCCTTATTCTCATGACCAGTCACATCTGCATACCAGTCATCAAAATCCGTTAGCGCATTTCGATTTAAAGCCACCTCCATATCTAGGATAGCAGATTCTGTTTCGTAGTTCGGTTTCATTTCTCTTATATCCGAAAGCATATCCCCCATTGCGCCTTTATCCGCATCAGATAACTTTCCATCAAGAAAATCTTGACCATATGTATCCAAGGTTGAGTTTAGGAGAAATTTAATCCCCTATTCTTTGCCTCCGATGTAGTTTTATCATAAGCATCTTTGTATTTCTTTACTTCTGCCTCATATTCTTTCTGGCCGATATACCCAAGTTCCTTTTTTCTTCCAGCATTGGTAATACCAGTATCTCTAGCGTCTTTTGCACCATCTTCTAATTCTTTAATGTTGTTTTGTATTTCATTCTTTAAATTTTTAAAAAGAATCCGCCGTTAGTGCTTTTCCGCTCCATTCAGTTTCGAGAATCTTCCAACTAGATTCTGTGTCTGCTTTTGTAAAAGCGTTCGTGATTTCCGACATCTGATTCAAGAGACCGTCTATTTCATTTTGTAAATCAGGTGAAAAACCCTTTTTAATACCTTTCTGCAACTTAGAATTAATCTTGTCTGACAATTTGCTTACTTCGCCATCTAGCTCTTTGTAAAAATAATTGTCATTTTTTTCAAAAGCTGCGTTTTTTCTGGAGAATCATCAAACAACAACGAGGTAGCGATATTAACCTCATATCCATTCTGTTCAATTAATTTTTTTGCGCAGAATCAACATATTGTTTTACATTTGTTTCATAATCTGCTTTATCTGAATCCGAAAACTCCAAGCCAATAGATGTCTTCCAATGCATTTTTTTAATTGCACTATTAGCCTCTTTTAATTCGTCTGCAAATCCTTTTGTCTTTGACATAGAACTTAGCAGTTCGCTTACACGCTCCAATTTCTTGGCACCGACAATTTCTTTTGATACCGTTTTAATATCGTCCATGCTTAGGACAATATTGCCAAAATGCTCATCGAGGCTTGCATCTTTTGCGATACTATTTGCCTCGTTGATTGCCCCAGCAATTCCCGTAACAACACCTATTGCTCCTGTGATTCCCAATATACCAAGTCCACTTGATGAAAGAGAGCTCAAACTTGTTGCCAAGTTTGTTACACCACTAGCCACCTTATAAGTGATTAATGCCGTTCCAATCCCCGTGATTGTCCCAACAATAGCGTCTGGATGAGATAATAACCAATCTCCTACTTGAATTAAAGGGGTAGCGAATTGACCGATAGCTTCACCAGCATCGGTCACGTATCTCTTTATTGTCGGAAAGTTTTCTTTGAACTCCTTCGCAAAGTTGGTCACCCACTTTGTTCCCTCTTGGACTACATCGCGCAATGGCTCCTTGATTTCATCATAAATTTCCAGTCCTGCGCCATCCATAGCAGATTTAAAGAGTGTAACATCACCCTCTAAATTATCCAATTTTGTATCTGCCATCTTTTGGCAGCACCGTTACAATTATCAATCGCATCGGATAATTTCGAAAAATCACCATCCGCGGACTGTACCACAGCGAGTAATCCACTCATGCCTGTCTTGCCGGCAAGCATTGCTGCATACTGTGCTTTTGTGATTTCGACAGACCGGAAAAAGCGCTTCTTGTCTCTTCAATCACTGTTCGCAACGGCTTCATTTCCCCATGGGAATCTTTTAGGCTCAATCCCAACTTTTTTCATGGCTGCGGCTGATTCATCCGTTGGCTTTGCCATTCTTGTCAACCATGAGCGCATCGATGTTCCGGCCTGACTGGCTTTGATACCAGAGTTAGCCATTAACCCCAAAGCCAACGATGTGTCCTCAATGGAATATCCCAGAGACCCAGCCAAAGGTGCAGCATATTTAAAAGATTCACCTAACTTACCAACATTCGTGTTCGAACTGGTTGCAGCTGCAGCCAATACATCTGTGAAATGGCTGGCTTCTTTTGCTTTCATGTTAAAGGCAGTCATGGAATCCGTGACAATGTCAGATACTTCCGCCAAATCCTCTCCGGATGCCGAAGCCAAATCCATCGTTGCCGGGACAGCATCCACCATCTGTTTCGCATTCCATCCTACCATTGCCATATACTCCATCGCTTGCCCGGATTCTTTCGCCGTCCATACAGTTGTAGCTCCTAAGTGCTGGGCTGTTTTATCAAGCTGTAGCATATCGGCATCACTTGCTTGCGACAACGCACGCACAGTAGACATCTGACTTTCGTATGCCATGCCTGTTTTTACCGAAAAAAGTACCGAGTGCAACAGATGCCGCAGTAACCGCTGCAACTGTTACTTTAGTTGCCTTTTTAGCCGCATTACTAAACTTATCAAACATCGGCTTTGTTTCATCAAAGACAGACTTCGATTCATGAAGCCCTTTGCGAAAACTTGTGGAAGTAGCGGCAGATGCAGCAGATGCCTCTCTTGCAATCGCACGCAATTCAGCTTTTGACAATCGCGCCGATTCAGGCAGTGACTTATCAATTTCACCTGCGATTTTAATGTACATTTTGTACTCTTTTCTATTTCCTCCTGCCATCTGTCATCACCTCCACATAATCTTTCATGAATTCATATAAAGAGAACAGAGGCATCTCTTGTAAATATCCAAAAGATGTCCCTGTTCTCATCGAGAGTATTAGCATCGACTTTCGTAGATCACTCATTGTTTTTAAGTCGACCTGCAGCTTTATAATAAACGGTATACCATATTTCTAAACGGCATTGCGTCTCCAATTGATAACTTCAAAAAAAGTTCAACCGGAAGTTCCAATACCTCTGCCGCAAGGCAGGCGGCGAACGTGTAAGACCTTTCCATGAAGTAGTCGTTGCCAACTCCAAGGAAATAGCCTGCCTTCTCGCGGTATCTACATGCTCATACGTTGCTGACAAAAAACGGAGTAAAATCAAGTTCCTTATAATTTTTGCCTTCAAACTTGACCGGCTTTGTCAGTACAAGCACATTCTCATCATTTACAGGACCAACAACCGTCTCCTGCGTATCTTCCACTTTCTTGTTTGTATCTTCCATCGCTCTGTACCTCCTAACAATTATTCAGCATATCTGACAATAAATCCTCACCATTCACTACTAGTTTTGGATTAATTTTATCAAGTTCAAATATAACAAAACCGTCCTGCTCATATTTAAAATATGTCACATTGAGTGTAATGCTTGAACTCATCTGATCGCCAATTTTAAGCGAGCCTGGCTTAAATCCTTTCACCACACCGCCTACAACAATCTTAATTCCTCTGTTTGCTTTTTTCGCGTGTCTTCTGCACCGTGGACTGCATATTTGCGCGAAAAGTAACCGTATGATATCTACCCGGCGCAAACTGCATCATATCCTGTGAGATAGCTTTAAACGGAATTTCAATATCCGTGTCCTCATAGTGACCAAGGATAGCTGCCGAATAGGCACCTAATATTCCTGCGCCTTTAATCTCGCTTGTAATAGCGTTAAACTCCGGGAGCTGCACCTCTTCTGATATACCAAGAATTTTATTCGCCTCGCCATTATAAACATTAAAATTGTTAATAACTTCTGGTATCAATCCTTCTGAACTTGATTTTCCCATCACTCTGTACCTCCTTCAAACTGGTACTTTTAATGCCGATAAATCAAAATCCATCAACGCCGTGATTGCTTCCATCGGCAAGTATGGCGCAAGAGATATATGTAACTTAATATTTCCGCACATGATATCATCAGTTGAGTGGTCCTCTCTTCTGAATTCCACACTTGCCCCTGCACACACTCCGGCCGATACATAGCTGTTGCATTTCAAATTTTCCTCGTCCACCAATGCCTCGATTGCACGGATGTTGTTAATCGTATCAATTCGATTGACACAATCGAGAACAAACGTGTTACCTTTCCATGTAAAGAAACGATTTACTGACCAATATTTTTCATCCAGTACTTTCGTCTCTGGGTACGCTGCGGAGTAGTTGCCCCACACACGGTAGCCGTCCATGTTGAGAAATGTAGCTACACCATACGCATTCACAGCGTTCGCCTGCTGCATGTCGAGTAAAACGGTCGTTCCATCCGCAAGACACGCCTCATCAATGTATGCCAGCTTATTGGATGGCGACACATTTGGCATATCATTGTTCGCCGCATCCGTCTCTTCCACGGTCGCAGCGACAACCGCAGAGCCATATAACACTTTTCCATCCTTTTTAGCCATTGGTAAAATCACATAAGCGTGTTTAGACGATACACCAAGTTCTTCTTTGTAACGCTGGATGTCATCATATCTTTTACATTTTTCCGTGTCCACATCAATCAAACAATCCATCGTGAAGTTGCCATTGATATGTTCGCATTTTGACTGCATAACGGCTGCTACTTTTGGGTGATGACTAAATCCGGGAGCTGCCAATACTGCCCCAACCACGTTTAATACTGGATAAATTTTGCGAATCGCTTCCAGTCCACTTTCTGTCCCCGTCTCAGCATCATATCCGCCAATCACAGTATCCTCTGTAATCATACTTGGGTCGACCTGGTCACCCGATACAACTAACTCTGTTGACTCTGCCGCTGACCCAGCTAAAAGTAATGTGATAACCGGGAAGTCCTCGTCAAACGTAAGAACATAATCCTTATTATTGACTAACTCCGCTCCATCCGCTGTCACTTTCATAGTCGTTGTAATCAAGTTGCGATTTGGAATCGTGGCTACACGATTTACAACCGGTACCGTAAGGTCATCCATTTTTTCTTGTGAACAGCTGGGTCCAAAACATTGATAAAGATTACCGGAGCAATCGCATCTTCTAAATCTTCTCGCATAAAATGCATATACATTGCCTGACACAAACTGTAATTTTTAAAATCACTCTGATAGCCAATTTTCTCCAAACAATCGTCCTTTGATGTACAGAGTACCGGCGTATTAACGGCAGGCTCTTTCGTCATATGTACCGGAGCCGTTCCTACATATACCGGAATGCCGCTTGTTACACTTGTTGTACTTGTTGTTTGAGCTGCCAAGCGTTCAGCGTAAACGCCATGTTTAATTGCTTCCATTTTTAATCCTCCTTTTCTGTCAGTGCCTCCACTGCCTTAGAGTAGCAGATAGCCATAGCTGACTTTGAATCTTTTAACTCTTTCTGTGCCTCTGCTAACTTTGATACAGGCACAAACAAAGATTGCAGCACCGGCATTTCTTCTGTTCTTTTTTCCACAAGTGCCGGTAATTTACCATCTTTAAATAATGTGCCAGTAATCACAACGCCTCGCACAGTTGGTCCAATATACATCACAGTTTCCCGCTTCGTATTCGTTACCGTCTTTCTAGTTGTTGCTTTCACAGCAGTTTCCTTTACTTCCTTATTCAACTAAACTCATCCTCTCTTTCATAATTTGGCAAGTAAAAAGTAAGCGTCATTCCGGCAAAATATCTCGGATATGTCATCTCATCCTCTGGGTCTAATACCCCTTTCATCTGAGGATGACATGTAAACTCTCCCATTATCGGATTCGTCAAAAATCGGCGTTTAATTGCTTCCATCATCGTCAGCATTGTGTGTTGATATTGGCAATCTGCCTTATCGTAATACAAGCCAAAATACAAAACTACAGTTTGCGTTTGATTTTCATAAACCGACTTCACATCATTTTCGCCCAGCTTAACAACGCAAAATGGGAATGGGTCTGAATCATCCTCATTTTCTTTCCGTGGCAAACATTGCTTAAATACAGACAAATCACTCTGATTGCCATCTTGATCTTCGAAGTCAATATTTTTTGTGATTTCCCTAAGTTCTGCACATAGTCTTTCTTGTAACCGTTCAGCTATCATCCACCTTACCCTCGACTTTCAATAAATTTACGAGTAAACTTTTGCAAATTCTCTTCCAATTTTTTCTCAATCTTTTCTTCTGAATTTTTCAAAACCGTAAGTTGCCATATGTGTTTCCGATGGTGCGAATAATGTTTTTACCGGATACCGTTTTTGCTGGCACGAGCAACCAGTTCATCATGTACCGTGCCATTTTTATTTTGGATTCTCATGATAAATCCCTTTAAATCCATTTTTAATCACCGGCTTATCACCGGTTCCTTTGAGTACATGCCCTTTATATACATAAGGACGTATTCCCGAAATAGCAATTGTACGCGGAGTTACATGAAAATTCATCATCCTATTCATATATGTTTTTGCATGAATAATGGTTCTTGGATTGGCATAGGTCGCTGGTTTTCGCTTAATTGCCTCTTTGATTTTAATTGCCTGGTCGTCATAATCATATCTTTTCTCGACTTCCCGAAAAATTTGATTCATTGCGTACTTTCCGGTTGCATTTGAGGCATCTTTCAGGATAGTAGGTGCTTTGTACGCCACACCACCAATCGCCTTTGTTATTCTTTCCAATGCATCCTTTTCAGGTTCAAATTCAATGTTAAGCATTTGTTCTCACCGCCAATATTTCATATATTCCAGCTTGACGTTTAGCTTCGGCAACAAGATATTTTTCTTGTCAATCTGAATCACTCGGCCGACCGCCGGAAATGCACCAAATACATTTCCGGCGACATAAAATAGCACCTGTTTATCATGCACACCCTGTTCATGTGTTCCTTTTGCACGATTTCGACGCATCAACTCGTCCTCATCAATACTAATCATCATCGGCTTACCGTCAACCTCGTGTTCTTCGAAAAATTCATCCGAATTGCAAAATACTTTTTGGACATCGTCCTTCAAGTCATCTTTAAAAGACATGCTACTCACCTGCTGCCTGCTTTTCTTCCTGATAGTTAATCACTGCTGTTTTTAACTCATCAAGTTTCGAGCTGTCACTAAGACCTGTCAGACCGATGCTCTCGGCATACTCAATCACGGATGCCTTTGTTGTCATGGCGTTAATTTCTTCCGTCGTTTTGTAGATCACAGTCTGCTTTTTCTTCAGTTGTTGTGTCAGAATCTGACACACTGCTAACCTCCGGCTCCTGTGCCACAAGCCATCCATCCCAATCTTTTGGATAAGGAATCGGACGAGAGAACGCCTGAACATCTACCATATTGTTGTTTTCGTCATCGAGAACTCTGATTACAATTGGTTCCGCATAGGACTTAAAGCCATCACCTTTTTTAACAAATGTGACCTGCGCATAAGCTGTAGCTCCCATTCCCGGTGTCAACATCGCAAGCGTACCGGCTGGAAGAAGTGTCTTTTCTTTGCCATCTAAATCTACATATTTTTCTGCATATGTAAACATAGTAAGCACAAGACCATTGATGTTGATTGTTCCATTGCAAGCAACGCCGTCTGGAAGCATTTTCTGGTCGATGATACCAGTCTCAACCCGCGCCTTGTTGAAGAAATCCAAGAATTTCTCATCTGACATCAACGCCATGCTTACGTCCGAAGTCATGACCAAGTCGGTCGCATGGATGCCACGATCAATCAGTACATTAGCCATTTTATAAAGTTCTAGCATTTTTCATTTGCCGTCATATCAGCAAATTTCTTTGTCAGCTTATACTGATTTTTGAAACCCTCTTCTGTGTTGTAAAACTGAAAATATTTCTCAACTGCATCCTTGTCTTTCGCAGCGTCATCTGCTGACGCATAATGTTTCATCAGCACCTTGCCGGTGGTAATGATTTCCGCACACATTTTCTCGTGACGGCGGTAAATGGATTTACGAAGTTCATCGATATTTTCGGCTTCCAGTTCATCTTCTCTTTCTTCCGGAGAACGTCCAGATTCTGGAGACTCACCAAATGCTTTTTTCTCCAAATCATCCGCTGTGATTGGCATTCTCGGTGCAATGAATGGTCCATCAAGGTATTCTGTTCGATATCCTTCTTTCTCCATCGCAATTCCACCGACAACTGGAATTACAAAAGGTGCAATCTTCTGTCCGCCTTTTTTCATTTCAACCAGTGCTTTTTCCGAATAAAAGCATCTTCCGTCCGGAAAATATCTGTTTTTCAAAAACATCAACACCGGATACATCTTTTTACACTCTCAATGAGTGTTGTTGTTTCTCTAACCAATTTTTGTCCTCCTTATTTTAAAATAATTCCTGCCGAACGAAGATTTTCGTCATCGGCAACATCCAACTCAACCGAAGATATGACTTCAGACTTTCTAAAGTCACCGGAAATATATACCGAAGTAGGAATACTGCTATCCTCTTCGGTATACTCCGTATCGTTGCATACGATGCAATTGGCTGTTCCACCGCTTGCATGCACTGCAAACGTCTTCTTTTCGGCATCAAAATCCAGCAACTGACCACGTCTCAGCGTCCCCGGTCCATCAGATACCGTCACCGGAACGACTTTCGCATCAATGATTTTAAAGTGGTCGTAAATAAGATTATCCATCTTCATATCGTCCACTGTGTTTAACCGTTTACTCATGATTTCATCCTCCTCGTTTATTGGCGACACTTGCAAGGCGTTCTGCCTGCTTTTCTGCTTCGGTCACATCTTCGTCCTCAGCCTGTGCCGGAACACCAGCTGCTCCTGACTCATCAGCATCCTGTGTAGCGTTCTTCATGTAAGCCTCTGCACGTTTTGAATCGTCCATAAGACACTCATACGCCAAGGTTTTAGCGTCCGTACGCTTTTCACCATATTTTGCCTCATTAAGAGCCTCACTCGTCACAGTTTTCGAGATTGCATCCAACTCCTGAATACGTGTGCGCTCATTTTAGCACCTTCCTCAATCCCAGACTCTTTCGCTTCGTTTACCATCCGGTCAACTGCTGCCTGTTCCGTTGGATTTTCTTTCAAAAATTCCTCTAAAGTCATTTTCGTGTTACCTTCCTTTCCGTTTTTATTTGTTATTGATAAATCACCGTCCCCCTTTTTGGGATTCAGTGGATTTTCCTTATCCTCCATAAGCAGAACTGCTCGTTGCAATTTTGAGCCACTGCTTCACTAATCACTGGAGCTTCCGAATTCACAACAAAAAGTCCGCTTTGATTATTTGGTTCGGACTCCTTAAACATGTAGTCGTCGACAAACCCAAGTTCAATTGCTCTCTTAGGGGACATGTAAGTATTATTGTCCATCAATTCCTGCAATTCTTCCCTTGTTTTACCTGTGCGTTTTTCATAAACATTTATAATTGCCTCATTATATTGCTTCAAGGCATCTGCTTCCTGCTCCATGTCACGATAATCACCCTCCGCGTAGCACTGAGTATTGTGTATCATAAAAATCGCTGCATCGCTGATTAGGCATTCGTCAGCCGCACAGGCAATAATCGATGCCGCCGACATAGCCGCTCCAACAATTCTTGCTGTAACCTTACCCTCATAACTTTTTAACAAAGTGTAGATTTCAAAGCCGGCAACGGCAACACCACCATTCGAGTTGATATTCAACATAATATCTTCGCCATTCGCCTCATTCAGCTTATCCGTGATGTCCTTTGGAGCACAAGCCTCCATTTTCAGCCAATCATATAACCATTTTTGCGAATTCGAAATAATTGGACCTTTCACATTAATTTCAACTGCCATTGTTTAATCCTCCTCTAATACTTTATTTGCTTTCCGCATTAACCCATTTTCAACTTCCAGCGTTCGCACAATATCGTCAAAGTCGCTGCCATTTAACGCCGCACACTCATCCTCTCGTGTTGAAAACCCTGCATTGACACGCTGTACAGCTGCCGCCACCGCTTGGCCAGGCTCTAACTGTCCTTGCGTTGGGGCCCTCACCCAAGTGCAATTGAGTAGGCTTTTCGTATAGCAATATTATTAAAAAGCCGGGAGCATGGATTCTTCCTTTGCTCACGGCTTCGGCAAGCCATAACTCATATATCACCTGACAAAAGTCGTTGATGAACCATCCGCGACGCATTTTAATCGCCTTCCAGCTTTCATTCATCGCCCCTTTTGAGGCAGAAAAACTTTTGTTAAAACTTTTCAGCAGAATTTCCGGTGCAATTTCCAATGCTGCACCAACAAGTTTTGCCATTGCTGCCAGAAACTGGTCAAAATTTCCGGTCGGATGAGTAGCAGCTACCGTCCGAACATCCTCACCGTTTTTCAGAAAATTAACAGTGCCACTTCCAAGCGTCACCTCTTCATCTTCCAATTCCTCATCAATCTCATCTTCTTCGCCGCCAAACTCGGATATCTCATCCCCTTGCTCGGTGGTGATAAAAACGGTAAACATACTGTTAATGACTGCTGCCATTATCTCCGCATCTGTGTACCTCGAAATCTGCTTAATGGATTCGATTACCGGTGCCAAAATGGAACACCTCGATATTGTCCGGCACGCTCTGCATTAAAAACATGCAGTATATTCAAATTGCCTGTTTTTTCGCCACGTTTAACAACACGTACCCATTTTGTCTGTGTTGCATCATAGTCATTTGAAAGCGACTGCAAATGTGGTATGCTACCACCTTTCCACTGTCCGTTATCTCCACACCATTAACAATTCGATTTCCATTTTTCAACTTTTTATCGGTAAAATAATCGCCATTCAGACTTCCCGGCGTGCTCACTCTGTCGGCTTCAATCAACCGAACTCGCAACTGATACGGCTGATATTCCTGTTCATCATCATATGAAATCAGCGCAAATTCTTCGCCGTTTCTCAACCAATCTGAAAAAAGCAATCTGTTGTAATTCGTAAAAATCATTTTGGTCGGCAGTATCACATAAAGTCGATTCCGCCCAAATCCTAAATTCCTGCCGAATCTCCTTTTCGAGTGTCCTGGCTTCCTCTCTTGATAACCCCAAAATTCATAATCAATCTTGGGTTTTGGAATCAAACCACATCCAATCGTATTCGTCCTGGTGGAGTTGATTGCTGCCGCTCCTAATGGAGTATTCATTGCTAGGTCGCGCGACCTCTCGCGAAGGATCTTTCGATTTTCCTCAATGTCCCGTTTAGGAGAGCCACTGGTGAATTTCCATTTTTCGCAAATCGCTTTCCCCGAGACGCTCCGCCATTTGAGTAGCCGGAGTTCATAAATTTGTCCAGATTATCCAGCTGTGCATTACGAATTGCAAGGACTCCCCTTGCTCTTTGTCTTTTTACCGCCATCTCTGGCGACACAGCTTCAACCATCTTGTCAATTACGTTCATGCTGCCTCCTAATCAACTGGCACAATACGGACTGACCTTCTTTTCATTGTTCCGTACCGTTCGAGCGATGCAATCTCGCCTTCCAATTTTTTATCATATTCTGAATTGATGTCAAATCTGCCCTTGTAAGCGTCTTACTTCCAAGGGTATACGATTGACTATTCAAAACTTTTTCTTCCGCTTCGTAATAAAGTTTCAATCGGTTTTTCTTAATTTCCAAAACAGTATTAGCATTGCTCATCACCATTCAACTCCTTTCTGACTTCTCCTTGTGGTACCCGTCTTCTTTTTCCTCTTTTGCATATAATCGATGCCTCGTTCAATTTTCTCTTCCAGCACATTCCATGCCGGTCGTTTTATCATGCAGGCAGCGTATCCATAGTTAAAAAGGTCAAGTGGCTCATTTCGAATACCACTTTTCTTAACCCAAACTTCTTTGATTGCGCCTCTGACCTTTTTGGTGATTTTTCTCTCTGAAAACAAGCCTTTATAATATGTTGTTGTGTAACCTCGTCCACCATTAGATGGAAAGTGGCAATAGCCTTCTCCCGGCTCACTAATTACAAGCCTGTTCTGGATATCCTCTTTTCCGGCATCAACACCAAGCGTATATAACTTTGTATGGTCAACTACAACTTTTTGCCGGATGATGTTTCTTCTTTGATATCCACATCACTTACTTTATATACAAGCGGAATCCCCGCTTTTTGTGCATATCCTTTGATGCCATAAACAGATTTACCCTTTTGGGTCATTCTTTTCACCCATTTGTAAACCATATTTGTATGATTGCCACCGGTATCAATTGCCGTTGCAGCAATCCCCAGAGAATTACCGTTTGCAAAATGCAGTGTTTGACTAATGTAATCTTCTAATTCTTCCCAAACATCATTTTTTTCAAGATTTCCATAAATCTCTGTTTTGTAAATCCCCATGTCTCGTATTCGCGCGCCCATCCACGAATCTCAACCTCGAACCGATCATTCTGGACATCCACTGCTGCCGTTAGCATAAGTACACCATCCGGCAAATCAGCATCATAGTATTCCGCCCGCTTTTCGATCGTTTCATAATCCACCTGCGAGTTATCATCCGTCTGTTTGGTCTCATCCCAAACTTCTCCAAGTGTCGTATTAACAAATGTTTTTAAATCTTCGACATCATGAAATGTATTTAACTTTTCCATTGCAGCCTTAAACTCGTCAATAATCTCACTCCAAGTCACAAACGGACTAGCCAGTTCGTTGATGTGGAAACTACGATTGCTTTTTTCTTTCCGGATGTGCGGCTATCCACTTTTGTGGACTTTCCCGCCAATAGCGCTCTTCAATTTCCTCACCGCAATCGATACATGCCATCGCAATATTTTTGAACACAACGCGCTTAAATTCAAACGGCTGCCATGTTCCACAACACGGGCATTGACACACCATTCCTCCATCGTTCCCGCATTGTACGCCGATTCGATTTTACTCAATCCGTGTACTGTCGGTGTTGAAGTCTTGATGTGTTTTCGGTTCCAGAACGTCGTGGAACGTTTTCTGCCAGTTTGATTGGATTTCCCTCTGTTCCGGCAGATTCAGGAAAACGATCAACTTCGTCCATCCATATAATTCGCAAAGGCATAGACGAAAGAGAAGCTGCTGAGTTCGCTCCTGCTAAAACAATGTGACCTCCAGCATATTGTTTAAATAATATTGTATTATCGCTGTCTTTTGACTTTGCCGGAGCAATTTTTCCGACAGTACGGGAACATCCTGTATCATTGTTGCAAGTCTCGTTTTAGAAAACTTCTCCGACAACGATAATGTCGGAAGAACCAACAATTGTGTAGCTGGTTCATAATCTATGTAATACCCGATACCGCAAAGCAACATCGTAGTCTTACCAATTTGGGCTGATGACATCACTGATACATCCTGAACATAGGGGTCCGTAATAGCGTCCATAATGGCTCGCTGAAAAGGCATATTCTTTGACGAATAGTGTCCCGGCTCATTGGAACCGGCAGGCAAAATCATATTTTTTTCCGCCCACTCAGTCACTGTCATCGGTGGTCTAGGTCTTAATTTTTCACTCAAATCCGCCATAAATTTGAGTGTGTGATAACTCACTGGGGCTTTTGCTTTTGATTTACTCATTTTGCTCGTCCCCCAAATGTAGAATCACATCATCTTCTACATCAATATGTTCATCCGAATAAAATGCTTCCGGTGTGTAATCCGCTAATTCAGATAGTGCATCCGTTATTTCATCACGAAGCGTCTCCTGAATTTCCTGACGCTCGCGATGCTCCAGTTTAAGAGCCAGCTTATGCGGCAAGGCTAACATTTTATTTTTAAAATTTAAAAACATATCTGTCATGACGCGCTCAACATCTTCTGACTTGTGTACATGTCCTTTTGATGAGCTGCAACTTAATCTCCGTAATCATTGACTTCCAATGTTCATTGACCGCCTTTTCATGATTCAAGTCCAAGTTGTCTTTATCAAAATCAGTCTTAATTGATTCGCCAGCCTTTGATACCTTAAGCGTTAGGATATAATTTTTTAACTGACTCTAACAAAAGATACTTTCCATGACTGTTCCTTTTGATGATTCCTTCGTCAGCCAGATGGCGGACCATACGGTCACCAACGCCAATAAATTCACCAATAACTTTGGCGGATACGGTAATATCATCAACGCTCTTTATCTTTTTTCATCCGACGCCATCCAACTCACCTCCAAACGGAAATGGCAATCTCAATTTTTTGTAAAAAAACTAGCCTTCTTTTGGGCTCATCTGACCCGCAATGCGCCTTTGGCGCGCACAGTACCTACACGGCTTTTGGCGTGCCGAGTGTGAACCAGTTCTTTCTCTTTGCTTTACATTTTATTTGACATATCTTACAATTCTGTCAAATAATTTGATGAACACTTTCTTCCTTATGTTGTTTCTTAAAAACAAACACCATATTTTACAACGTCTCAATATGTCAATTCGTAAGGATTAGGCATCTAGTGTTTCCGTTTTTTAATTGAAAGTCAAAAAATAAAGACCTAACCCAAAAGGTCAACGTCTTTATATACGCTTGCTAATGTGTCGTCTGTTATGCCGATATAGCAAAGCGTTACTGTTTCCGACGAATGATTGAACAATTTCATAAGCGTTCCCACATCGTGCGTCTTTAGATAATAATGGTATCCAAAGGTTTTACGTAGGGTATGCGTTCCAATCCTTTCCTCAATGCCAAAATGCTCTGCTGCCTTTGACAAAATGTTATAAACCTGCTGCCTTGATATTGGATTATTTGGTGGCTTTGGAGACAAGAACAAGTATTCGTAATCTCTCCGTCCCTCAATAAACTGGTTCAATATTTTTTGAGAAAACGATTTATCGGAATAAATTTCTCTTTACCCGTTTTTCTTTCATGCAAAGTAATATTTTCTTTTGCTCGAACATCGCGCACCCTCAAGTCAAGGATATCCGATATTCTTAATCCTGTATAAATTCCCACAGCATAAATCACTGAATCTCGCTGGTTCTGTTCCAAAAGATATTGGTAAATATCTTTTACCAACTGTTTATCACGGATGGGCTGCACTTTGTTCATCGTTCTCACCTTCTTTCCCTTTATCAAAAGAGCTTTTATGCACGAAAAAAAAGAGACCAATTGTTTGACCTCTTTTCCGTCGGTGGCTTTTTTTTTATCCACGATATCATAATAGCACACCTTAACACGACATTTCCACGACATCTTTAACTTTTTTTCTAAATGCAAAAGCGGAGAGATTAACGGTATTTCGTTAATTCTTCCGCTTTTCACAAAATCATCCAAAAATTTAATTGTCGTCAATATATTCCTGCATCATAATAGAAATCTGTTTGGATGTGGCTATACCATTCTCCTTGCACTTTTCCGCAAACTCATCAACTAAAGTCTTTTAGTTTATACGTTTTTGCAACAAGTCCAACTTTATCCTGGTACTTTTACTGGCTTTAGTCTGTGCATTTGCCACGCTTTTCACCGCCTTTCATTTTGCAAACAATAATATTCAATATTATTGATACAATCGTCAATACAATCGGAGCTATTAGAAGCATTTCCTTCAAGGAAATCATCAAACATACCATTGTAAATAACGAAACC
>VOFG01003975.1_pt1 | contig 27704 bp, 41 predicted proteins | sample 5384171 | NCBI WGS metagenome assembly VOFG01 (sample SAMN12384726, study PRJNA508395) | human gut metagenome | isolation source: healthy gut F | host: Homo sapiens | reverse complement strand
ATGAAGCTGGAATCGCTAAGCTGCCGAAGGTGGGACCGATAACTGGGGTGAAGTCGTAACAAGGTAGCCGTATCGGAAGGTGCGGCTGGATCACCTCCTTTCTAAGGAAGAAAAAAGTAGAGGATTTTTACTGTTGTCTATTGTTGGGTTATCAAGTAACCTAAAGTTTTTGGTGGCGATGCGTTCAGGGCAACACCCGTTCCCATCCCGAACACGATGGTTAAGACCTGATCGGCCGATGGTACTGCACTGGAGACGGTGTGGGAGAGCAGGTGGCCGCCAGATTATAAAAGAATATGGGCTCATAGCTCAGACGGTTAGAGCGCACGCCTGATAAGCATGAGGTCGGTGGTTGAGTCCACTTAAGCCCACTTCAAAAAATGAGAAAAAGAAATATGTGCACAATATATAACTGGGGATTAGCTCAGTTGGGAGAGCGCCTGCCTTGCAAGCAGGAGGTCACGAGTTCGAATCTCGTATTCTCCACTGGATTCCGAAGGAGTTCAATCAGCCGTACCTTGAAAACTGCATATAGTGAAAATCAATAGATTAAGATAAATATCTAATCAAGACATCCGAGGTAATTGTTATAAATTAAATAATTAAGATCTGAAGAAAACAGATTCAAAAAAATTGACTATCACCAACGCATGCAACGCTATGCATGTGTGGACATTATCCCATTCCCGTGGGAGAGGTCGAGTTGGTTATGCTAGAAAGAGCGCAGGGTGGATGCCTTGGCACTAAGAGCCGATGAAAGACGTGATAAGCTGCGAAAAGCCACGGGGAGGAGCAAATATCCATTGATCCGGAGATTTCTGAATGGGGAAACCCACCTGAGCAAATCCTCAGGTATCCTGACGCCAATCCATAACGTTAGGAAGGGAACCCGGTGAACTGAAACATCTAAGTAGCCGGAGGAAGAGAAAACAACATGTGATTCTGTGAGTAGCGGCGAGCGAAAACGGAAGAGCCCAAACCAGGATGCGTGCATCCCGGGGTTCGGACCGCATAATTGATTCAACAAATTTAGCAGAACGGTTTTGGGAAAGCCAGCCAGAGAGGGTGAAAGCCCCGTAAGCGAAAAAGACGAGTTGACATGGCGGTATCCAGAGTAGGTCGAGACACGTGGAACCTTGACTGAAGACGCGGGGACCACCCCGTAAGGCTAAATACTACTTAGTGACCGATAGTGCATAGTACTGTGAAGGAAAGGTGAAAAGGACCCCGGGAGGGGAGTGAAAAAGAACCTGAAACCATATGTTTACAAGCTGTGGAAGAGCTTTTTATATGCTCAACCGCGTACTTTTTGTAGAACGGTCCGGCGAGTTGCGCTGGCTGGCGAGGTTAAGCACTGAAGGTGTGGAGCCGAAGGGAAACCAAGTCTGAAGAGGGCGGAAGAGTCAGTCGGAGTAGACCCGAAACCGGGTGATCTATCCATGTCCAGGTTGAAGTTGCCGTAAAAGGCAATGGAGGACCGAACCCACATCCGTTGAAAAGGGTGGGGATGAGGTGTGGATAGGGGGAGAAATTCCAATCGAACCCGGAGATAGCTGGTTCTCCTCGAAATAGCTTTAGGGCTAGCCTCATACGAGTCTTGCGGAGGTAGAGCACTGAATTTCCTAGGGGCGTCAAAGCTTACCGAAGAATATCAAACTCCGAATGCCGTGTAGATGATGTATGGGAGTCAGACTGTACGAGATAAGTTGGGTGGTCAAAAGGGAAAGAGCCCAGACCTGCAGCTAAGGCCCCAAAATGTGTGTTAAGTGGAAAAGGATGTGGGATTTCAAAGACAACTAGGATGTTGGCTTAGAAGCAGCCATACATTCAAAGAGTGCGTAATAGCTCACTAGTCGAGAGGTCCTGCGCCGAAAATGTCCGGGGCTGAAACACACTGCCGAAGCTCAGGAATTGATGAAGTAATTGGTAGAGGAGCATTGTATACGGGACGAAGCAGTACCGATAAGGAGCTGTGGACTGTATAGAAGAGAGAATGCCGGAATGAGTAGCGAGAGGAAGGTGAGAATCCTTCCGGCCGAATATCTAAGGTTTCCAGAGTAAAGCTGATCTGCTCTGGGTAAGTCGGGGCCTAAGGCCAGGTCGAAAGACGTAACCGATGGACAACAGGTTGAAATTCCTGTACCTATCCTAAAACAGAACTGTGGGGACACGTGTGGAGAGCACAAGCCGGGAATGGAAAAGCCCGGCGCAAGCAAGGTAGGAGTCGACTGGCAAATCCGCGGTTCAATCCGAAGATGTGATGCGTACCGAATTAAGAGTAGGGAAGCACGTGAGCCATGCGTCAAGAAAAGCTGCTATTGTTTGTACTTAACCCGTACCGTAAACCGACACAGGTGGATGAGGAGAGAATCCTAAGGCCGACGGGAGAAGTATTGTTAAGGAACTCGGCAAAATGACTCCGTAACTTCGGGAGAAGGAGTGCCAGTGAGATGGCCGCAGAGAAATGGCCCAAGCAACTGTTTAGCAAAAACACAGGTCTATGCGAAACCGCAAGGTGAGGTATATGGGCTGACGCCTGCCCGGTGCTGGAAGGTTAAGGGGAGAGCTTAGCGCAAGCGAAGGTTTGAACTTAAGCCCCAGTAAACGGCGGCCGTAACTATAACGGTCCTAAGGTAGCGAAATTCCTTGTCGGGTAAGTTCCGACCCGCACGAAAGGCGTAATGATTTGGGCACTGTCTCAACGACACACCCGGTGAAATTGAAATACCAGTGAAGATGCTGGTTACCCGCGCCAGGACGGAAAGACCCCATGGAGCTTTACTCCAGTTTGATACTGGGATTCGGCATGGTATGTACAGGATAGGTGGGAGACTGAGAACGTATGACGCCAGTCGGATGAGAGTCGCCGTTGGGATACCACCCCTGCAGTACTGGATTTCTAACCAGCGACCATGAACTGGTCGGGGGGACAATGTCAGGTGGGGAGTTTGACTGGGGCGGTCGCCTCCGAAAGGGTATCGGAGGCGCTCAAAGGTTCCCTCAGAATGGTTGGAAACCATTCGAAGAGTGCAAAGGCAGAAGGGAGCTTGACTGTGACACCGACGGGTGGAGCAGGTACGAAAGTAGGACTTAGTGATCCGGTGGTATAAAGTGGGATTGCCATCGCTCAACGGATAAAAGCTACCCTGGGGATAACAGGCTTATCACTCCCAAGAGTTCACATCGACGGAGTGGTTTGGCACCTCGATGTCGGCTCATCGCATCCTGGGGCTGAAGTAGGTCCCAAGGGTTGGGCTGTTCGCCCATTAAAGCGGTACGCGAGCTGGGTTCAGAACGTCGTGAGACAGTTCGGTCCCTATCCGGCGTGGGCGTAAGATATTTGAGAGGAGCTGTCCTTAGTACGAGAGGACCGGGCTGGACTGACCGCTGGTGTATCTGTTGCTTACCAAAGGCATAGCAGAGTAGCCAAGCCGGGACGGGATAAACGCTGAAGGCATCTAAGCGTGAAGCCCCCCTCAAGATGAGATATCCCTACGTAAGTAGTAAGACCCCTTGAAGACGACAAGGTAGATAGGGCAGAGGTGGAAGTACAGTAATGCATGGAGCTGACTGTTACTAATCGGTCGAGCTGACTGATACTAATCGGTCGAGGGCATGACCAAGCAAGGTGATAGGTAGGATGAAAGAAAATATTTCTTGTATGCAGTTTTGAAGGTGAGCAGAGGATTGAAAATCCTCGTGTCACTGGTTCGATTCCGGTTCTGGGCATTTTCCTTGCAAAAGGAATGAGGGCGTGTAGCTCAGGTGGTAGAGCACTTGACTTTTAATCCAGTTGTCCGGGGTTCGAATCCCCGCACGCTCATGGAATGAGAGTGAAGTAGTATATAAGTACTGCTTCTTTTTTTTTTTGTTAAAAATGATTGACAGAAGTCAGAAAAATGTTTTTATTATATTTTAATAAAAGGGAGTAATCGGCATCTATTTATTTTTAAGGATAGATGTTTACGATGACGTCAGTACGATGACAGACAGGTCATCCGTATCGTAATGAAATGGTGAGACTTTTTATTGCATAGTTTTTGTGCAATAAAGGGCTCTTTTTTATTATTAAGATTTACGCTTTATTTTGCACAACGGTTTTGTATAACTTTGCACAACAGAAAGGAGAATAAGATGTTAACAAGTGAACAGGCAAAGAAGAATCAGGAAAATATGGATTCAATGAATTGACGGAAGGAAAAAGAAAAGTGTACTCATGGATATTTCTGGAACAATTCAAAGATTTTCTGGTTATTATATTGATTGTATCAGCGGTCATATCAGGAATTCTCGGAGATGCGGAGAGTGCAATTGTTATCTTTGTAGTGATCACGATGAATGCGGTTCTGGGAACGATGCAGACGGTAAAGGCGGAGCAGTCACTGGACAGTTTAAAAACAGTTATCGGCACCGGAAGCCAAAGTTGTGCGTGATGGCAGCGTTATCCAGATCCCGTCCAGGAAGTCACGATCGGTGATGAAGTGATCCTCGAAGCAGGAGACTGTATCCCGGCAGACGGAAAACTGATCGAATGTGCAAGTCTGAAAGTAGATGAAAGTGCTCTGACGGGAGAAAGCATTTCCAGTTGAGAAAGAATCTGGATGAAGTGGAAGGAACGGCACTGGGAGATCAGACGAACCAAGGGTATTCTCCGGAAGCTTCGTCACATATGGAAGAGGAAGATATGAAGTAACTGCGAATCGGTATGAAGACAGAAGTCGGAAAGATTGCAGATCTTATGAAGAATACTTCGGAAAAGAGGACACCGCTGCAGGTGAATCTGGATGATTTCGGAAAAAAATTATCGATGCTGATCCTGGCATTTTCCGTAGTGATATTTGGGGTAAATGTATTTCAGGGAGAATCGTTGGTTCAGGCATTTATGTTTGCTGTTGCGCTGGCAGTTGCGGCAATACCGGAAGCTTTAAGTTCGATCGTTACGATCGTGTTATCCTTTTGGTACACAGAAGATGGCCAAGGAGCATGCAATCATTCGAAAACTGCAGGCGGTAGAAGGTTTGGAAGTGTCTCCGTGATCTGTTCGGATAAAACCGGAACTCTCACGCAGAATAAGATGACTGTTGAGGATTATTATGTAAATGGAAAGAGGATTTCGGCAGGAAAAGATTGATCTGAAGAATGAAAATGAAAAATTACTTTTTAAGATTCAGTATCCTGTGTAATGATTCTACGAATACGGACGGACAGGAGATCGGTGATCCGACAGGAGACGGCGCTCATCAATCTTGGAACGAATCTTGGGTATTGATGCGATGCAGGTAAGGGAGAGATATCCGAGATTGTCGGAAGTGCCGTTTGACAGTGACCGGAAAATGATGTCGACTGCTCATTTATGAATGATGCACTCCTTCAGGAAGGACATATGATGATCGTAAAAGGTGCAGTAGATGTCCTGTTGGAGCGTATGGACAGAATACGGGTTGGGAATACTGTAAGAAAGATGACAGATTCTGACCGGGAGAATTGCCGTCCAGAACATGCAATTTTCCAGAGAAGGCTTAAGGGTTCTTGCATTTGCATATAAACAGATGGAAGGAAAAGAAAGAGATCGGTACGGAGGATGAGGACCAGCTGATATTTATCGGTCTGATCGCAATGATGGATCCGCCGAGAGAAGAATCGAGACTTGCGGTGGAAGAGTGCAGACTGCGGGAATCCGTCCGATCATGATTACCGGTGACCATAAATTACTGCAGCGGCTATTGCAAAGAGAATCGGAATCTTAAAGATGAATCGGAAGCCTGTGAAGGTGCCGTATTGAAAATATGTCGGACGAAGATTTGCAAGGATTTTGTAGAAGGAATTTCTGTGTATGCGAGGGTTTCGCCGGAACATAAGATCCGAATTGTCCGTGCATGGCAGGAAAAGGGGAATATCGTAGCAATGACAGGTGACGGTGTGAATGATGCACCGGCGTTAAAACAGGCCGATATCGGTGTTGCGATGGGAATTACCGGAAGCGAAGTTGCCAAGGATGCGGCGGCGATGGTTCTGACAGATGATAATTTTGCAACGATCGTGAAGGCAGTGGAAAATGGAAGAAATCTGTATCAGCATATTAAAAATGCGATTCAATTCCTGTTATCCGGAAATTTCGGGGCAATTCTGGTTGTATTGTATGTGCATCAACGTTGCCGGACTGCCGGTTCCATTTGCACCGGTGCATCTGCTGTTCATCAATCTGTGACAGACAGTCTGCCGGCAATTGCACTGGGATGGAACCATTCTAAAGCGGTTATGGATCAGAAACCACGACCAATGAATGAGTCAATCCTTACGAAAGCATATCTGGTGAATATCGCAACCGGAAGGTCTAAGCATTGGCGTAATGACGATGGCAGCATTCCTGATCGGATACAGAATGACAGGATGCAGTTCTGGCAAGTACGATGGCATTTGGAACATTATGCATGAGCCGTCTGGTACATGGATTTAACTGTAAAGGATGATAAACCGGTAATATTTACAAAGAGATTCTTTAATAATAAATATCTGATCGGAGCATTTGTCCTAGGTACTGATCCTGATCACAAGTGTTCTTATGATTCCGGGATTACATGCCATGTTTAAGGTTGTTACGTTAAATATGACGCAGCTGATGACAGTATATGGTCTTGCATTTCTGAATCTTCCTGTGATTCAGGGATTGAAGTATTTGAAGGAAAGACAAAAATGGAATTAAAACAAGAGACAGTGAAGCAGATCAGGGGATTGATCATATTTACGGCAGTACTGATTGTCTGTCTGTGGAAATTTGATGTTGTGATAAGTGCGTTTCAATTTGTATTAAATATAGTATATCCGTTTTTGCTTGGCGGTGCGATTGCATTTGCCTTAAGTGTACCGATGAACTTTGTAGAACGGAAATTATTTACAGAGAGAAAAATTTCTGAAAAATATAAAAGAAAATATGCCAGGGGAATCAGTCTGATGCTTGTTCTTGCCGGTGTAACCGGAATTCTGGCAATGATAATATTCGGGCTGATTCCGCAATTGGCAGGAACATTTGCCAATCTGGGAAAGAGTATTCAGGAGTTTATCCCGCAGGTGCAGGGGTGGGCAGATCACTGGTTCCATAATAATAAAGAAATTATGAATGTCGTGAACAACCTGGAATTTGACTGGAATAAAATTATGGAAGGCGGCGGCAGGCTTCTGAAAAACGGAGCGGGAAGTGTGCTGGAGACTACCATTAATACGGCAAAAATATTATTGGTGCAGTGGGAACGTTTTTTATTGCATTTGTATTCGCAGTTTATATTTTGCTGCAGAAAGAGAAACTGGGAAGACAGGCGAAAAAAGTATTATTTGCGTTTGTCAGGAAGGGAGAGAGCAGAAGCTGTATTGGAAGTGCTGGCTTTGACGTATAAGACATTTTCTGGTTTTTGACGGGACAGTGCGTGAGGCTTTGATCCTTGGAGCAATGTTTGTAATCACGATGACACTGTTTAGACTGCCATATGCACTGTTGACCGGAATTGTGATTGCATTTACGGCATTGGTACCGGTTTTTGGAGCATTTATCGGATGTGCGGTCGGGGCGTTTCTGATCTTTATGGTGAGTCCGTTTAAGGCGTTGATGTTCATTGTGTTGTTTCTGGTACTTCAGCAGATTGAGGGGAATCTGATTTATCCACATGTAGTGGGAAATTCGGTTGGACTTCCGTCAATCTGGGTGCTGGCAGCAGTGAGTGTTGGCGGAAGTCTGATGGGAATTGTCGGAATGCTGATATTTATTCCGTTGATGTCGGTGGTATATGCACTGTTCCGTGAAGTTGTCTACATTAAATTACGACAAAAGAATATTTATCCACAGGATATTTTATAAATGGGGATAACTTTGTGAATGTGATCATTTATTGTGGATGAAGAGGATATCAGTTTTGAAAACGTCATCGTTCTTTCAATTTACAGTAGATGACAGCAATGGCGGTACTGATCAGGGTTGATACAATACCGGCTCCGATAATAGAAGCAGGATTAACGCTTCCATACTGACTCCGATAAGCAATAACATTGATCGGAATAAGCTGAAGAGATGAAATGTTGATGATCAGGAATGTACATTTTCATTACTTGCTGTTCCGGCAGGGCGGGAGATACCGGGAGCCAGATGTTTGCGGCGCTGTTCTTCTAATTTCGATAATTCTTCCATTGCTTTTAATCCGGCAGGAGTGGCGGCCCAGCCAAGACCTAAGATATTGGCGATTATATTGGTGGTAATCGGTTCTTCGGCGGGGTGACCGGCGGGAAGATTTGGAAAAGGAAACGAATGACCGGCCGGATCTTTCTGGAAGCGGCCGGATAATTCCGGCTTTGGAAGCAATTTCCATTAGTCCTACCCAAAAAGACATGACACCGATCATGGTAATACAAAGTGAGATGGCTTCTTTGGATGAATCAAGTGCTGCATTGGTAATATCGGGCATCCGGCCTGTGAATGCGGCGTATACGATGCCTGTAAGAATCATAAAAGACCAGAGGTAGTTCAGCATAAGTGAGACTCCTGTATGTGGATATCTGAAGTATAATATGCAAACAGTGTGGAAAATATGACGGTATAAATCGCCATGCGTTTGTAGGGGGCTGCCGGAAATTGCACCAATCTCAGTTATATATTAATATATGACAAGCCAATAGAATAAACTGTAAGAGGATAATTTAAAGAAGGAATGTTAATATGCAAATATTGTTATATCTTACAGATTTCATAGTCCCGCTGGTAATCTTCGGGATTGTAGGTTATGGATTGTTAATGAAAGTTCCGGTATACGATACGTTTATTAAAGGTGCAAAGAAGGGGTTTCTGACAGTGATCAAGATTGGCGCCGACACTTGTCGGATTAATGGTGGCGGTGGGGATATTGAGAGCGTCCGGCTTCCTTTGAACTGATTGCAAATGGAATCGGGAGATTTACGGACAGAATCGGTTTTCCGGGAGAGCTGGTTCCGCTTACAGTGGTAAAGATGTTCTCCTCATCGGCGGCGACAGGACTTTTTGCTGGACATTTTTAAAGAATATGGAACAGATTCGTATATCGGACGGATTGCATCGATCAGTATGTCGTGTACGGAGACGATCTTTTATACCATGAGTGTATATTATATGACAGCCAGAGTCACGAAGACGCGCTATACATTGACGGGTGCGCTGCTTGCAACTCTGGCTGGTGTGACTGCCAGCGTAGTGCTGGCGGGTATGATGACATGATCGTGTGATGTGGTAAAATGTCACAGGAAAATGTAATTATTCCCAGGGTTTCTTATGATAATCTGAGGAATCTTTTTGTCTCTGTGGTCTTTTCCGTTCTGGAATTTGCTCCATATGCGGAGAGCAGTGAGAATTCCGACCGTGTAAAGGATCGAGACTAATATTACCGGGTTATCCTTCAGAAAAATAAATAACAAGGATAACGGATAACAGACAGATAAAGAGCTGGAATGTGGTCCAGAATCTTTTTTCGCGGACTTCTTTCGCCTGCTGAAGGAGTTCCATACGTTTCTGTTCCATACGGAGATATTCCATCAGATCTTCATCGCTGATGCGGGAAAGGATCTGCTCATCGCGGTTCATTTCGATCTTGCGTTTGGAACGGAAATTAGAGAAGAACTCACGGAATGGATGTTCATCTTTGGGCGGGATTTTTCCTGTTGTTCGTAAAAGTCTTCTTCCAGGTCTTCGTCTTCTTCCGCATCTTTTTCGAAAATTCTTTTGTATTTCGGGTGTCACTGAATTTGTCTGCGTTATCGGCAGCTTTACCGTCGGTAGTTTTGCTGTCGATAGTTGTTTGATTATCTGTGTTCTGGGGGTCGGTAATTTCCTTAGAAGCAGCCGTTTCAGTATCTGAAGTTTCCTGCGCAGCAGATATATCAGCAACAGGATAAAGCACAACGTTGTCAGTGGCAGCAGGTGCGCTAGTTTCAGATTCCTTAGTCTTAGGTGATTCTTCTGTCGGTACTGCTTTTTCTATATTTTCGGACATGATTTTACCTCCGTATTCATTCTTATATTGTATGCTGTCTTTTATTTTATCTTTATTATCTTATCATATCAGCTATGAAGGCAAAAAACAAATAAAGAGTACATAAAATTCTGGAAAATAACTTGCAGTAGAAAAACTCCCCTAAAAATGGTAGAATTGTAAGGAATCATTTGGAGGAAAATAAGATGCAGTTAATGAATGAAATCCCGGATACGTTCTGGAGTCTGTTCCGTTCGGTCAACCGGGATATTTATATTGAAGCACTTTTATGTATTAATGAAGAATACGAATATAATAACTATTTCCTGACGAAAGAGGTGTGCATCCAGATCTTAAGATATGAATGCGAAGAAGCGCTTTGAGCTACAGCGGGAGGAAAAATGATACAGACTTTGATATGCTGGAGACGCCGTCATCAAGGATATTAAACTGGCTTCTGCGGGCAGGATGGCTGAAGCGTATCGAGGATTATAATACACTGGTGACGAATATTGTCATTCCGGATTATGCTGCGGTGATGATCGATGCATTTGAAAAGCTGAATTCGGAAGATGCGTCGGAAACGGATATTTATATTCAGAATGTGTATGCGACGCTGTATGCATTTCGCAATGATCCGAGGGCGAGTATCGGGCTTTTGAGGACGGCACTGGTGAATACGAGGCGGCTGAATAAGGCACTGCAGGACATGCTTCATAACATGAACAAGTTTTTTGCAAAACTTTTACAGCAGGATTCGTACAGCGGGATTTTAAGAGAGCATCTGGACAGCTATGTGGAAGAGATCGTGTGGAAGAAGTATCATATTCTGAAGACGTCGGATAACTTTTACATTTATAAGATGGATATTAAGAAATGTCTGAGAGAGATCCGGGATGATGAGACATTTATCATGAAGGTACAGGCGCGGTCGAAGATGCTGGGAGATAATCAGGATGATGTACTGGATCTGCTGGATCTGATCGAGCGGGGATTTGATGATATTGAGCACAGAATCGCTAATATGGATAAAGGAACATACGAAGTACGTCCGTGCGACGGTAACGAGGGATGAATTATCTGTTAAGCGGTGAGACAGGATACGAAAGGTCTGGTGGTACAGCTTCTGAATAAAATGTCGGAAGAACCGGAGCAGATGGAAGAGATCATCACAGAGACCGGAAAGCGCATGAATCTGTCGCTGCTGGAAATTCTGTCGGAGAAATCTTTATATAAGAGAAGAAAATCCAGAAAAGACTTCATCAGCCAGCTTCTTCCGGATGAGACGACGGGAGATCTGGATAAGGATGATATCTTAAGACTGAACCGGATCCAGATGCGGTTCAGCAAGAAGCAGATCGAAGAATTCATCGAGAATAATATGGAAGATGAAGTGATGGATGCGTCGAAGATTAATATTGCGGATGAGGAAGAATTTGAAAAACTGATTCTTGCTTATGATTACAGTACACGTAAGAATAGTAAGTATAAAGTGTTGGAAGAGGAACCGGAGATGGTGGAAAATGCCGGATACCGGTATCCGGCATTAAGATTCGTGAAGAGACGGCGTAATAGTGTGTAATAATTCGTAATGCAAAACAGAAAGAAAAGTGATGAACAATAATATAAAAGAAGTTCTGATAAAAGGAGTTCTAAAATAATGATAGATTACTACGAACAGCTAACCCAGGAAGAAAAAGAAGAGGTCACAGATGTCATCCAGACGCTGTACCGTCAGACATTTCTCCTGGAAAGAAAATTTGATAAACGTGCGGAAAGGATGCAGTATACAAAAGAATACCGTACCTGTACGAAGCATCTGGAATTTTTAAAAGCATATTTTGAGGTGGCGGGGATCATACTGCGGGAAAATGTACATATGGGTGTGATCTATATCCAGGGAGAGCAGTTATGGGGTGAGAAGCTGCCGCGTCTGGCGACAATCTATTTACTGGTGCTGAAGCTTATCTATGACGAGCAGATGCAGACTGCATCGTCGAGCAGCCATGTGGTGACAACACTTGGTGCAGTAAACGGAAAAGCGGGAGAATTTCATGTATTGAAGAGTCTTCCGTCAATTACGGAAATGAGACGGACGATCGCACTTCTGAAGAAGTATCAGATCATAGAGCCGCTCGACGTACTGGAAGAATTAAATGAGGCGACCCGCTTGGTCATTTATCCATTGTATACACACGGTACTTTTTTTAGGAGACGACATCAGGGAATTATTAGCAACATTCAGTGAGGAGGATCAAATTGGAGACGAAGCAGCCATTCAAAGCACTCTCGAAGATATGCCTGAATAACTGGCATTACATAGATAAAAAGATACTGACGCTTAATGAAGGGAATCAACTTCTTCACCGGACATTCCGGAAGTGGTAAATCGACGGTTCTGGATGCGATCAGATCGTGCTGTATGCCAATACGGATGGTCGTGGATTTTCAACAAGGCGGCAGCAGATGATTCGGACCGTACACTGATCGAGTACTTAAGAGGTATGGTGAATATCAGTGAAAATAATGAATCACAGTATTTAAGAAATCGTAATTTTTCCAGTACGATCGTGCTGGAGCTGACACAGACGAATACTAGAGATAAACAGTGTGTCGGTGTTGTGTTTGACGTGGATACGTCGAATAATGACGTAAGCCGCCTGTTCTTCTGGCATACGGGAGAATTACTTCCGAATCATTACCGTTCGGAAGGCCGGTGCCCATGTACCACTGCGGAAATGCGTGAGTACCTGCAGCGTTCCTTTACGCCGGAACAGTTCTACTGCGGACCGAGTAATGAAAGATTCCGGAGACAGCTATACGATATCTATCTTGGCGGTCTGGACATGGAAAAATTTCCAAAGCTATTTAAACGTGCGATCTCGTTCCGTATGAATATCAAACTGGAAGATTTCGTAAAAGAATATATCTGTATGGAGCAGGATATCCATATTGAGGATCTGCAGGAAAGTGTCATGCAGTATGGACGCATGCGCAGTAAGATCGAAGAGACGATGGAGGAGATCAGAAGACTGAAGCTGATCTGCGGAAAGTATGAGCAGTATGCAGAAAAATCCGATGAGGAAAGGTGTGCTCTTATCAGATCGACCGTCTGGAGATTATGAACCATGAGGTGAAGAGTCAGGAAGCCAGAGACCGGATCAAGGTAAGACAGGAAGCCATCGAAGATCTGAAAAAGCAGCAACAGGTGCTGGAGCAGGAAGAAAAGGACCTGCAGAAAGAGTATGAAGAGATCATTCTGCGGATCGCAGACAGTGGGTATGCAAGACTGGAATCAGATCTGGATACATTAAATGAGACGCTGGAGCGTCTGAATAACGGAAAAAAGTCCGCTGGGAGCAGACTGCAGAGCATCTGAAGGCATGGACGGAGAAAGACATTACGCCAAATCAGGTGATCTGGGATATCGAAAAATTCGCAGACGGAAGCATTTCCGAAGAAGAGTTTGTGCGCCTGCAGGAAGGCTTAAAAGATCTGCAGGAGGAGCTGGAAGACCAGAGACAGGAAGCGGATGCAGACCTTCGCCGAATCAAGAAAGAAGAGAAAGAGGCAAGAGCAGAATTAAAAGAACTGAAGCAGGGAAAGAAGGCTTATCCGAGAGAGCTGGAAGAGGCGAGATTCGAACTGCGTAACCGTCTGCACGAGCGCTGCGGCAAGTTTGTGAATGTGCATATTCTTGCGGATCTTCTGGATGTGAAGGACGAGATGGCACAATGCAGTGGAGGGTTATCTTGGAAATAATAAATTGCAGCTGATCGTGGAACCAAAGTATGCCAGGGCTGCGATGGACATTTACCAGGAGATGGATACGAAACGTTTCTTCCGGGCAGCAGTCCTGGATACGGAGAAGCTTACGAAGGACAAGCATCAGGTACAGCCGGGGGCGCTGGCAGAAGTAGTAAAAAAGCGAAAGAAGCGTATGTGCAGGAATACATTAATTTCTTCCTTGAAATGTAAAGAAATGCGAATCACTGGATGAACTGCGTGAGTGCAGGATCGGTGTGACACCGGATTGTATGTTGTACCAGAGCTACAAACTGCAGCACATGAATCCGGAGAATTACACCAGAAGAGCCTACATCGGTGAGACGAGTATGCGCCAGAGAATCCGCAAGCTGGAAGAAAAATGTGAGAAGTTAAATGGCGAGAGAATGCCGGTACAGGAGCTGTTAGAAGAGATCCGCCAGGCAATGCAGATGGAGATGTTGAAGCAGCCGGCAGAGGATTATCTCGGATGGCTGGCTGACAGCAAGGCAATCATTTCCAAAGAAAGAAAAAGGCTCAGCTTCTGGAACAGATGCAGAAGTTAAAGGATGAATCCGTTGCTGCATGGGAAGGCAAGAAGAAAGAAGTGCAGGCGGCACAGGATGCGAAGAAAGAATCCGTATCCAAGGTGCAGGAAGCAATCTGGGAGAACAAGAAAGAAATCGAACGTCTGAATGCAGAAGTTCTCGAATCGGAAGAACAGATGAAGGACGTGAAGAGAAAAGTAGCAGATAAGCGTTACGAGAAGGAGTTCCAGGAATATCTGGCGAGCAGAAAATCTGAGAATTATGAGTATCTGAGACGTCAGATGGTTTCGCGGGTATATACGCTCAGGGAAGAAGAGGAAGACGCTTACCGGAAGCTGGTGGAAGAGAGAAGCAGTTATATCAGAGAATATCCGAACCGTACATTCTCAACTTCTATCCGGGACAACGCGCCGTATGAGAAGCTTTTTGAATTCGCTGTCCTGCGATCATCTGGAGACTTACAGGAGTCGGCGAAGACACAGGCGAAAGCGGCTGTGGAGCATTTCAAAGATGACTTCATCTTCAAGATCCGGAGTGCGATCCTGGAGGCTTATCAGAGAAGGGATGAGCTGAACCGGATCATCAGCAAACTGGACTTCGGTAAGGATAAGTATCAGTTTGTGATCACGAAGAACAAGGGTGCAGATGGAAAATATTATAAGATGTTCATGGATGATTCCCTGCAGATCCGTCCGTCTGACTTAGATGATACGATGGACAACCAGCTTGATATGTTCACGATGGAGCATGAGAACCAGTATGGGGAGATGATGAACGAGCTGATCTCCATTTTCATCCCGCCGGAAAATGCGACGAAGGATGAGATGGATGAGGCAAAACGCAACATGGATAAGTATGCGGATTACCGAACCTATCTGTCATTCGATATGCAGCAGATCGTACATGGCGATAAGGAGATGACGATCGGACTGAGTAAGATGATCAAGAAGAACTCCGGCGGCGAGGGACAGAACCCGCTGTACGTGGCACTTCTGGCAAGCTTTGCGCAGCTTTATAAGATCAATCTGTCGCCGAAGATGCACCGGTCACCGACACTGCGTCTGGTTGTGTTGGACGAGGCGTTCTCCAAGATGGATGCCGAGAAGGTGGCAAGCTGTATCTCGCTGATCCGCGGACTTGGCTTTCAGGCGATCATCAGCGCGACGAACGATAAGATCCAGAACTATCTGGAGAATGTAGATAAGACTTTCGTGTATGCGAACCCGAATAAGAGACATATTTCCATTCAGGAATTTGAGAAGACGGAGTTTGGGGAGTTGGCGGAGGAAGAATAAGGAAGATATAAAATGGAAGCAAAAGAAGAAATCATTTTCAAAATTTATAGGTCGGTTCGATGAACAAGTGCAAAATCATGTGAACTATCCGGTAAATGGACTGACGATGATCATATGTGGTGCGGTAGGAAAAGTTATCTTTGCATCATTGGGCAGAATAGAAAAAAAAATGCTCCTTTCGTTGTATTAAACTGTGCGGACTATGCGAATAACTCGGAGTTATTGTCATCTGTATTATTTGGACATGTAAAGGGGGCTTTTACAGGTGCAAATGAAGAAAAGCAGGGACTGCTTGCAGAGGCGGATGGAGTTATCTTTTCTGGATGAGGTACACAACCTGTCAGCAGAAAATCAGGAAAAACTATTTCTGTTTATCGATTCGCAAAAATATAGAATGCTGGGCGACAGCAAAAAACTGGCAGACAGCAAAGGTACGGTTATTGTTTGCAACAACAGAAGATATTCACAGTACATTGCTTGCAACATTCAGAAGAAGGATTCCGTTTGAAATCCGGATTCCGGATTTTCTGGAGCGGTCATATGGTGAAAGGTTCCTGCTGGTATCGTCCTTCTTTCAGAATGAAGCAGAGATTTTAAAGAAAGAATATGCGTGGATTCAGAGTATTTCAGAAGGATGTTGAATCTGCACGAGGAAGGAAATATAGGTGCTGTAAAAAGTAGGATAAAAGTCTTGTGTGCACAGGCATATAGTCAGCAGAGAGAAGAAGAATTAAGAATCACTACACCGGGAAAAGAATCATCCGATAGTTTTTCATTTTTACTGGAACCGTCCGGAAAAGAAAAAATGGATGTCATCCTATCAGATTTTCAGTAATATTACCAGGTGTTTTGTGCCGGGGATGAATTACTCAAAAATAGAAGAAGTACTGGATCTGTTTTTACAGACCATTACAAGAAGACTTGAAGAAAATAAAAAAGAAAATAATTTCTGTGAGATTCCTCCGTTCAGGCACTATGAAAGAAAAATGCAGAAACAGCATCAATAAAATATTGAAAAGCTATGGATATCGCTTAAATGAGTTGGAGATAGATGAATTTTATAAGATGGTCATAGCAGTGTTGTTTTGACGAGACATTTTTGGAGCGGCATTTAAGATCAGTGGATATGAAAAGAAAAAATATCGGAAATATGAAGTGATGATCAGCCGGATACTGGATGCTGTGCTGGAAGATTATAATGATAATGTAAGGGAATTCCTGCAGACGATATTAACGGTATAGGTTATCAGACAAGGTGAAGGTAAAGTCCAAGATCAACACATTGATCTTAATGCATGGAAAGCACAGCGCATCAAGCATGGCAAGTCTGGCAAATGAAATGATCGGCGATTATGTCTATGAAGCATTTGATATGCCAATACAGGTACATACGGAAAGATCTGATCGTTAAAGTGAATGATTATGTAAGAGATATCGAGACAAATGAGGGATTGGTACTTCTGGTAGATATGGGATCACTGGAAAGAATGTATGATAAGATATCTTGTAATGTAGACAGGGGATCTGGTGATCGTTAACAATGTTTCAACGGCATTTGCACTGGAACTTGATTTAGTCTCTTTGATAAAGCGGATATTTATCGTATTACACAAATGGATATGTCACAATTTAATATGAAAATGCAATATTATAAAGGACTGTCCCAGAAGCCGAATATTATTGTATCCTGCATTTCGGGAAGAAGGAATTGCGGTGGAAATTAAGGAAATTCTGAGCAGATATGTCAATACGGATGAAATTGATATTCTTACGATGGATTATTCGGAATTGAAAAAACAGCTGAACAGAGGATCCGCAGAAGATTTCCATAATACGATAGTTGTCTTTACAACAACACCGCTTAGCAGTACGGTAGTACCGGTAATGAATGTGGAAGATCTGGTAAATGGTTTTACAAACCCGTCCTTTCCGGAATTTATGTTAAATAAAGAAAATGTCAGGGAATTTACAAATGATATTATTAAGTTATTCACATTAAAAGGTGTGGCATCCCGCCTGAGATTTCTGAATCCGGAAGTAGTTATGCAGGAAGTGGATCAGGTAATCCGCGGGTATGAAAACTACTATCATGTACAATTGCCGAATTTCCTTCGGATTAATTTGTTTTTACATACATCGATAATGATTGAAAGAGTATTGGTAAAAGAAGAATCGGGAAAAATAGACAGTATTGATACAGAAGGAATCAATGAGGAGAGCAGAAAATTTATTGAGGTTTCAAAAGATATTTTCAAATCCATTATGATGAAATATAAAATAGAAATCTCCGATGCGGAATATTTATTGTTATATCAGATATTACAGTCTGTCATTCAAAATAGAATAGTGTCTAAAGAAAAAATAGTGTCCAAATGCATGATTAGACACTATTTTTTTTTTACAAATCAGGAAAAGCCTTGAAAATAAAGGAAATTTTAATATTTTGATTTGAGAGAAAGTTGGCACGCTTCTTGCATGTAATAGAGTAGAATGCAAAATAGAATCTAAGGAGGAAGAGAAAAATGCATGTACAATTATGGCAAATGTTATTGATCATTGCTTATGGATTTTTATCAACTATGACAAAAACGGAACAATGATCGGAACGTCACAGCCGGTCACAGCCGGACTGATCGTAGGATTGATTATGGGAGATTTGAAGACAGGTCTTTATATTGGAGCAACACTTCAGTTAATGACTCTTGGTATCAGTAGTTTCGGAGGGGCTTCTGTACCGGATTATCAGACAGCTGCTTTGGTTGGTAGTTATATTGCAATTTCGACAAAGCAGGATGCTTCTATCGGAATCACACTGGCAATCCCGGTTGCTATGTTAATGGTTCAGTTGGATGTGCTGAAATGGTCTATCAATATCTTTTTCCAGAATAAAGCAGAAAAATTTGCTGGAAGCTGAGAATTACAAAGGAATTGAGAGAATGCACTATTGTGGAGTATTGTGTACGATGTGTACATCAGGAATTCCGGTATTGCTGACAGTTATTTTTTTGGGCCAAAGCTTGTTGGTGGAATCATCAATTACATCCCGGACTGGCTGTCAAGTGGTCTGTCAATCAAGGTGGTCTGCTTCCGGCAGTAGGTATTGGACTTTTACTTCGCTATCTGCCTGTTAAGAGTTACTTTGGCTATCTGATTGTAGGTTTTGTTGCAGCAGTATATCTGGATATTCCGATTCTTGGAGTTGCGCTGATTGGTTTTGCTATTGCACTGATCATTTATAAAAACAAAAGCGTAGAAGCTGTTTCACCAGTTGTAGCAGGAGGTATGGATGAAGATGAGTAAGAAAAGAAAAGACAGTTTTAACAAAGACTCAGAAAAAGATCTCTGTTCCGTTGGTTTTTAAATGGAGGGGCATCGCTGAACTATGAACGTATGATGAGTATGGCATATACATATTCCATGTTGCCATGGTTGAAAGAAAATTATAAAAGGAAATCCGGAAGGATTGAAAAAATCAAATAAACACATTTACAGTATTACAACTGCAGTCCATATATGAATCCGTATGTTATGGGAGTTAACATGGGAATTGAAGGACAGGGAAAAGAGAACTCCCTGGATGCGGTTATGGCAATCAAGACAGGACTTATGGGACCTCTTTCAGGACTGGGAGACAGTGTATTTGTTGTAATACCATGGACAATATTTGGAGCAATTGCTGCCAATATGGCATTAAACGGAAGTGTAGCTGGAATTTTCATCTGGATTCTTGTAACATGGATTTTAAAGGGACTTGGATATCCGTTATTTAAGGCTGGTATAGCTTCGGAACAAGCCTTGTAAATTCAAAGTGAAACAAAGATGAAAGTTTTTAAAAGAGTGTGTTGCTGTGGGACTGACTGTAGTTGGTTTGATGCCGACAGTTGTAAAAGCAAATGTTGCACTTACCTTTAAACAGGGAGATCTGAAAATGACAGGTACAGAGATCCTGGATCAGATCATGCCAGGGTTAATTCCGGCAGCACTTGTAGCACTTGTATACTGGATGCTCGGAAAGAAAGTAAAACCGGTATGGATTATCTTAATGATCATTGTTGCATCTATCTTATGTGCAGTATTTGGAATTTTAAAATAATAAAGAAAAAGGGAAGGTAATATAATGGAAGGAATTATACATATCAGAATCGATGACCGTCTTATTCACGGGCAGGTAGCAACACAGTGGACGAATGATCTTGGAGCAACCCGTATCATGGCAATTAATGATGAAGTTGCAACAAATCCAACATTAAAAACCGTACTTCGTATGGCTGCACCACCGAATGTCAGTACATCGATCATTACAAGAGAAACCGCAGTAACCAATATTAAAGCAGGAAAATATACCGGACAGAAAGTTCTGGTAGTGGTAAAATCTCCGTTTGATATCTTATATCTGATCGATCAGGGATTAGATATAAAGACTGTAAATGTTGGAAATATGTCAGCAAGAGAAAATACGGAACATTTACGTCCTACTATCAGTGTGACACCGGAAGAAAAAACGAAGCATTTAAGGAACTGTTAGATAAAGGAGTAGAGATTACAACAATTTTAGTACCAAGTGCTCCGAAATCTTACTTAAAAGACAGTCTGGCATAAAAGGAAGGGTGGATATGTATAAAATAATTGTAGCAAGTCATGGTCCGATGGCTGAAGGAATGAAGAAATCACTGGAATTTGTTATGGGACCGGCAGAAAATGTAACGGCACTCTGCCTTGATGAAGAAGGAATCAGTAAATTTTCGAAAGAGGCAAAGAGGCTGTTAGATGAACAGGATACAGAAGAGGTTCTTGTAATGGTTGATTTTCTGTTTGGCAGTCCATTTAATGAATTTTCAAAACTTGCAGCTGGTTATGCAGGAAAGATGGAAATTATTACCGGGGTAAATCTGCCGGCACTTGTAGAAGCAGTGAATTGTCAGGAAGACGGAAGCAGTATGGAAACGGTAATTCCACAGATAAAAAGAAGCTGCGGTAATGAAAACTTTAAGAGAGATACTTGCAGAAGAAGAAAGCGGAGATGACGATGAATAAACCGATCTATCATATTACACCGGAAAAGGGATGGATGAATGATCCGAATGGACTGGTTGAATACAATGGTGTATATCATGTGTTTTATCAGGCAGACCCGGAGCATCTGATAAATGAAAATATTGGGTGGGGACATAAAATAAGCTCTGATTTGTTACATTGGGAGGAGTGCCAGCCGGCACTGCTCCCTGATCAAAGATATGACAGAGACGGATGCTTTACCGGGAGTGCAGTGATCAAAGATGATAAGATGTATCTGTTATATACAGGTCATGTGAATCAGGAAAGCGGATATATAGAAACACAGAATCTTGCAGTGAGTAAAGATGGAATTCATTTTGAAAAATATGACGGAAATCCGGTAATAAAAACCCGCCGGCAGATACGACAATGAGGTTCCGTGATCCTAAAATATGGGAAAAGAATGGAAATTATTATGCAGTTATCGGTGGGAGACAGAAGATAAATGCGGAAAAGTTGTATATTACAGAAGCCGGGACCTGCAGGAGTATACATATTGCGGAGTGTTTGCAGATTCTGACGGATCCATCGGAAATATGTGGGAATGTCCGAATTTTGTGCAGATAGGAAATACAGATGTTTTGATCATTTCACCAAAAGGATTGGAAAAAGAAAATGGATTTTCTGCTTCGTTTGAAAGTGGGTATATGACCGGAAAGATGAATTATGAAGAAGGGATGTTCAGTCATGCTTCGTATAAAAAATTAGATCATGGATTTGATTTTATGCACCACAGGTGATGGAGTGTGGAGACCGTAAAATTCTTTTTGCATGGTTTGCAATTCCGGATTCGCCGGGAAAAGAGATGGAAGACGGATGGAGACATTTACTGACAATACCAAGGGAATTAAAAGTAGCATCAGATAACAGTCTTCTCATGACTCCGATTGAAGAGTTGAAAAATTACGTACAAAAGTTCTCGAAAAAGACGGTACCTGGAGCATCATGGAATTGTAATATCGAAAATCAGCCGCTGGAATTATTGCTGACCGGCCGGTATGAAGAATTATGCTTTGAAATAGCTGATAAAATGAACCGTTGCTCGAACTTACTTTGAAAAAGATAATATAGTGTTAAAGCAAAAAGAGAAGACGGATGGCAGATCCGTACTTTGTAGTTATTATGATGATATCATGCGTAAACTGCAGATTTATATGGATTACAGTACAATTAGAAGTGTTTATCAACGACGGCAGATATATGTATTCTCAAGCAGAATATATCCGGTCGGATCATTGGATTTTAGGATAAATGCAGCCGCAGATAAATGAAGATGGAAGTTTGAAAATATATTCTTTGAGTTTATAGTGGGGAACTTTATGATTCTTTCGATGAAACAAGGTCAGCAACAAAAGCAGAAGCTGACACAAGAGCAAAAACTTTTTTCTGGATATTTTAAAATTTAATAAAAAAGAATTGACGGATTATCTGGAGAAAGAATATCAGGAAAATCCATTGATTGATTTTGACCGGCGCATTTTTAATAAAGAAGGTGTATCTTTTGAGGGAGGATTTGTCGGATATCGAAAACAATGCCGTAAAAGAATCGTTACAGGACCATTTGCTGCAACAGACAGGATTTCTTTCAAAAAGGAGTCCCGGAAAATATTGCGGAATTTTAATCTATTCTTTAGACCGCAATGGCTATCTGCGGGAGGAAAGTATAAATGAAGTGATAAAATTTTCCCGGAATATACGGAAGAACAAGTAGAGGATTTTATCAGATGTATGCAACAGATGGAACCGACAGGGGTATTTAAGAAAACCTGCAGGAATGTATGGTGTTTCAGCTGCAGGAATCAGAATCAAAATATAAAATGAAATGTATTCAAATCGTGAAGAATCATATTCAATTGTTAGCTGACAATAAATTGCCGGAAATCAGCAGGCTGGAAAACAGTACACTCGAACAGATAACAGAATGTGTAAAAATAATAAGATGTCTAAATCCAAAACCAGGAGCAGAGTATGTCGCTGATGCATCCTATATGGAATGTGAAGTAGAGGTTCTGAAAAGAGAATGAAAGTCTGACTGTAAAATGCTGAATAATTATGAAGCACTGCAGTTCGGCAAAAAATATTATATGACAACGGATGAAACGATGACGGAGTTTGTACAACCATATCTGAAAAGAATCCGTCTGCTGGTAGACACATTGAATGCACGGGAGGGACACTTTTTTTCTATTGTTTCGAACATTACAGAACATCAGAGGAATTTTTCCTTAAGGACGGCAGGCTGGAACCATTTACACTGAAAGAAGTTGCAGAAGAACTTGGAATGCACGAATCAACCATATCCAGAGCAATTTCAAATAAATCCGTGCGCTTTAAAAAGGGAAATTCCATTGAAATACTTTTTTATCAGTAAAACGGTAAATGGGGACAGTAAAGATTGTGTAGAAGAAAGAATAAAAGCTTTAATTGCATCGGAAGATAAACAGCATCCATTGAGTGATCAGAAATTGTCAGAATTAATGAAAAAAGAGGGAATTGTTGCGGCAAGAAGAACGATCGCAAAATACAGGGAGCAGATGGGCATCTTGCCGGCAGCAAAGAGAAAAAAGTTTATTAGGGGGACGGGGAAAGTGGTTTTTTTCCTGTCCCTGCTGGCTTTTTTATAAGTTCAATTCCGAATGTGCCTTTTCATATTTCAGTTCATTGATGAAGTTTTGGATGACGAGAGGACTTCCTTCAAGAGCATCCGCAAATTCATTGATAGATTTTCCTTTGGCAAGTTTTTCTGAATTTGAGTTTTCAACAATTCATGCTGACCGTATTCAAATTCGGCTTTTCTTAACTTCTTTTCTTCAAATTCCTTGTCATATTCATATATGCTCATTTAATTACCTCGGCCTTATTTTTTAGTAAAATTCTGATAAGATTCCTTCTTTTATACATTCATTAACGGCCCTTTTACAGAATCTTCAAGGGATAGTTCTGATAGGGATGTGTATAGTTTTTCATTAACTGCATTATATAAAGATAATAGATTTTCTTTTCTTTGTATAACATATGGAAAAAGGTATCTTTGTACTTTACATTTGCTCTTAATCGATGGTTACTTACCTGATACTTCTGGGTAAGCTTTTTCTGAGTGTTTCTTTTGGTCATATTCAGTTCCTCATTTCGCAGGAGAACTTAGTTGTTTAAGTAAAATCTTCTGCTTTTTACAATTGATTGGTATAAATCCATTGAGGACAGGGAAAAAAGCCACTTCCCCGTCCCCAATGGCTTTTTTTTGTTATTGTTATACGGATGAAATAAAATTAAATATATTAACTTTTGAATATACAAAAACAAATATGCTACAATGCAATTACTTCAAAAAAGCATTCGCTTTTTACTATGATTCTTTATCGTGAAATTAGATTGTCAAAACTGCTGACAGCAGATAAGAACAAAGCAACAGAAGTGCTGGGAGCATATCAGGTAAAGAAGCAGGGGAATATACATTAGAGGATTATTATGCCCTGCCCGATGACCAGAGATATGAATTGATCGATGGCGTTTTATATGACATGGCAGCACCTGCCGTTACACATCAGGAGATTGCTTTCGAGATTGCGGTGGCTTTGCGGAATACTGGATTGCGGATGTGAAAAATCAGAAGGTAATTGCGTATGATCTGGGAGATGATTTTGGAGAAAATATGGATCTGATGATATATGGAATGGATGGGGGAAGTGCCGGTTGGAATTTATGATGGGGAGTGTAAGATAGATTTTGAGGAAATTGTCAACAGTGTTGTAAATATTTAGCACATTTATATTATAAAAAGAAAAAATGAATATTATTTCAAAATCAGTACATAACCAGTTGAAAAAAAATATGCTATACTGCTGATAGAAGTACTACGAAAAAAGCGGTACAAAAACCAGAAATGGAGAAAAGCATATGAAATTAACAATATTAGGAACCGGAAATGCAACGGTAAGTGAATGTTATAATACTTGCTATGCAATCAGCGATGAAGGGAAACATTTTTCTTGTAGATGCAGGCGGTGGCAACCGTATTCTGAAAGTATTAAAAGACACAGGAATCGACATGAATGATATCCACGATATCTTCGTTACACACGAGCATGTAGACCACGTGCTTGGAATTATCTGGTTGGTGCGTATGATCGGACAGAGAATGAACCAGGGAAAATATGAAGGTGATCTTCGCATTTACTGCCATGAGGAGCTGGCAGAGAAGATTCAGGCAATCGCAAATATGACGATCCAGCAGAAGGTCTGTAAGCATATGGGGGAGCGAATCCAGTTTGATGTCGTGAAAGACGGAGACAGCAGAACGATTCTCGGATGTCCAGTGACATTCTTCGATATTGGTTCGACAAAGGCGAAACAGTTCGGATTCACCATGCAGCTTAAGAGCGGTAAGAAATTCACCTGTGTTGGTGACGAGCCGTACAATGAGGTGGATTATAAATATGTGAAGGGCAGTGACTGGCTGCTTCATGAGGCATTCTTCCTGTTCGGTGAGGCGGATAAATTCAAGCCTTATGAGAAGCATCATAGTACAGTAAAAGAAGCATGCCAGCTTGCGGAAGAACTCGGTGTGCCGAATTTGCTGTTGTATCATACAGAAGAGACACATCTGGCGGAGAGAAAGAAGTTGTATACGGAGGAAGGACAGCAGTATTATCATGGCAATCTGTATGTGCCGGATGATCTGGAGACGTTTGAGATATAGAAAAGCAAAAGAAAGGGCAGATAAACAGTGAAAGTTTATCTGCCCTGAGTTGAAAGGTAAGACCTGCCGGTGGCAGGTCTTTCGTATGTTTATTTTCAATGTTTATAAGGCGCAGTTGTATTTCTTACAATTAAAGAAGGCTCTAAAATAATCTTCTTATAATCTGCATCAGGATGTTTTATACGTCGAAGGATCAGTTGTGCAGCTTTTTCACCCATATCTTTACCATGCTGACTGACAGTGGTTAATTCAATTCCGTGTAATTTTGAAAAGACGATGTCATCAAAACTTATAACAGATAAATCTTGCGGAATAGATAAATTAACTGATTTGCAATAATCCAGAAAACCAAGTGCCATCATATGCGATTGCAATCCCCGGTAGGTTGGGAGTCACGTTCTAAAAATTGTCTGGCAACTTCGGCACCTGTTGTCATTTTAAATCCCCCTTCCATGAAATCTTCCTCGTTAACAGGTAGAGACAGTTCCTGAGTGCTTGTTTAAAACCCTTCCAGTCTTCTGGTTGAAGCTGATGAAAATCTGTGGCCGCTTATAAAGCCAAGACGTTTATGACCTAGCTCGATTAAATGCATTGCGGCAATATAGCCTGCCTGAAAATTATCACTTATTACAGAATCATAATTTTTTAAATCTAGAAATCTATTTACAAATACGATGGGGATTTTCTGCTTTGTACATAAAGATAATCCATATTCGTCTGAGTGGTAAATAATAAAAGTCCAGCCAACTGAAATTTGTCAGCCATTTCTATAAATTCTATTTCCTTTTCAGGATCATATTCACTGTTGAAAATAATAACAGAATAGCCATGTTCATTTAATGTTTTCTGAACATGGTAAAAGCAAGATCGGAATAAAAGGGATTCTGTATATCACCAAAAACCAGACCTATAACATTGGATTTTGTGGTAGTAGCTTCCGGTGAAGGGATGCCTGTTTTGTACCCGATCTGCTCGGCATATTCTAATATTTGTTTTCGTAATTCTGTGCCGACACCAGGAGAATTATTTAATGCTCTGGATACTGAGGCACAGGATACACTCAAGTGCATCTGCAATACTGCTTACGGTATGTTTTCCTTTATTCACGAATCTTCCTCCCTTGGACATAGTACATATAAAATTAATTTTAATATAATTTTGTGTCGAAAACAAGACAAATAACAGCATATTTTATAAAGCATACAGAGGTACAAAAAGGGCAGCTGCATTATATTTTGTGCGGCTGCCTCAACTAAAGATATAAATTTTAAAGTGGATAAAGAATGCTTCCTGTGACGATTGCAACCGCTAAAACAATTAAAGTAATAACAACAGAGGTAACGAAAATCGGTTTATAACTCTGCTTATGATTGCAGCCACAGGCAAGAATAACTATTACGACCAGACCATTGTGAGGCAAATGTCTAATCCGATGGAAGCAATGGAAGCAACACGGTGGATGATTTCTGGATTCAGACCCATGGAAAGATAATGGTCAGCCAATGCCCATGGCAATTCAAGTCCACCGGTTCCGGAACCAGTAGCACCGGCAATCAATGTAGTTGCGATACCAAGGGATAAAAGAGGTGTTCCGCCAATGCTAATAATGCATTGATGATTGTCTGGAAAAACCTGTAGATGCTTTTACAACGGCACCAAATCCTACAACAATGAAGTGTTTAATACATTGTTCCGGCTTTTCTCCAAATCCATCGTGGATACCTTCCCGATCTTTCCACTGGTTTTTATGATAAATAACAATTGCAATCAAAATACTGATGGTCATAGAAACCAGTATGTCAGGGAGAACAGGTTCAGTGATGATACAACTAAGTAATCATAGGGATTGGCGATTAATCCTTCTGAAACGCTTCCTTTGTTTCTTCTATGCTTTCGTTTTCGTTCGAAATAGCGGCAGTTCACGTGCTGTCAAGGCTTGCGCTTTATTAAACTCATACTGAAAATATAAGAAAATCAGTACCATGGTTACAATAGGCAGATCAGACTACAACAGGTGCAGCTGTGGCTGGGGTATCCAGATACTGCATTGGAATCCAGGTTGTTCAATGAAGGAGTACCCAGGCATGGGCTGTATGTTGCAGAAGCGGCATAAATAACTCCAGAATCAATGTGGAAGATCTGCTTTTTGAAACAGACCGGAAAATGAGAAACATGGTAAATACAATAACGAAGTTACTTACACCGCCATATACCAGTAATGAAGTAGCAATCATACAGCCGAATACGGAATATTTGGTTCCCAATACGTTGTACATCATTTTATGAAGGATGCAGCGGCACCAGAAACTTCCATGAGTTTTCCGAATAAAGCACTAAATGCAAATATAAGGAAGTTGTT
>VOFG01001559.1_pt1 | contig 27708 bp, 42 predicted proteins | sample 5384171 | NCBI WGS metagenome assembly VOFG01 (sample SAMN12384726, study PRJNA508395) | human gut metagenome | isolation source: healthy gut F | host: Homo sapiens | reverse complement strand
GCAAAATTGATGCGTGACAAGCTTACAGAGATGTTCGACCGCATGATGAAAGCCCTGTTCCGGGAGCAGGGGGCAAACCTTGAAATCAACATACTGGCTTCAGAAGAGGCGCAGGACTTTATAGAGACGCACGCCTCCGTCCTGGACTCTTCATTCCGGCAGGTGGAGATGTCCGAGGCCATGCGAGGGCGCCTGCAGAGGTCGGATTATATATTCTCAGGCCTAAAGACGTTCCATGAACTGAACGAAGCCTTCCCCTCCCTGCTGGATGAGAACGGCAATCGAAAAACGTTCGAACGCTTTTTGAACGATGTCCGGAAGATAGACGAAACCTATAATCGGGGCTACCTCCGGGCAGAGTACAACTTTGTGCAGGCTTCGGCGACTATGGCCGCCAAGTGGGAACGGTTCGCAGAAGACGGGGACCGCTACAACCTCCAGTACCGGACGGCCGGGGATGGCAAGGTTCGCCCGGAACATGCCGAACTGCATGGGGTAACACGACCTATGGCAGACCCCTTTTGGGAAGAGTATTTCCCGCCAAATGGATGGAACTGCAGGTGCACCGTAGTCCAGGTACGAAAATCCAAATATCCGGAAACGCCCTACGATGAGGCAATGGCATTGGGCGAGTCAGCCCTTCAAAGGGACACCAAAGGCATCTTCCGGTTCAACCCGGGAAAAGAACAGAAGACAATGCCGGATTACAACCCATACACCATCAAAAGGTGCAGGGATTGTGATATGGCCAAAGGGGAAACTTAAACTGGCCTTCGTTCCGGACAACGAGCTGTGCGCCGCCTGCAAAATACTGCAAAAATGCGCCGGAGACCGGGAAAAGTCCGCACGAGCTATCGAACGTATCCATTATCTGCATGAAATGGAGCCTCTACTTCAAAAGAAAGTGGAAAAGAACATAAATGGCAAGGACTTGAATATCGGCTTTACCAAAGAGGGCAACAAGCACTTGTTCTCCGACACATTCGGACGGACACGCATCGTTTCCAAGGAGGACTTGAAGAACCTGGATTCACACCTTGAACGTGCCGAATATGTGGATGATTCCGCATTGACTCACCCAAGGACGGACAATGTGGAACACTTCTTCTACTTCAAAGTTAAAATCAATGGAAAATGGGTAAGGCTTAATGTTGCCAAAGAAGTAACAAGAAGGGATAACGGTTATATCCGCATAAAATACTTTTTATACTCAGTAAATGATATAATAGTAGAATAAAAAAAACAAAAGCACCAAGGGCGACACTTTGGACTAAAACGCCTGCTCGTCATTCCCTCAATGCTTCTGTGTTTGCAAATATACAAAACATTTTTTAATCCAATTGCTTATGAACAAGATTCTTTCATTTTTGAAACAAAGTAACCGCTACAAACACCTGGTAGGCGGTTTTATCGTGGGGCTGCCAGCCCTGACACCGTACGCGGCCTTATACGCAGCCGCCATCGCAGCCTCCTCGCTGGAGCTCAAAGACAAGCTCCGGGGCGGTCGTTGGGACTGGACGGACTGGACACTCACCGTGACCGGAGGAGCAATCGCCGCATTGATTTTCCTCGTTATCTAACAAGGGGACTGGCTTTTATCCGTACCTTTGCACCCCGGTGGAGCTTCCTGATAGTCCGTGTGGTCTATCGCGGGTACAACAATGCGAATGCGAATGGCGGCGTGTCGAATGCGAATGCGAATAACGATGCATCGAACTCGAACACGAATGTCGGCTCCCGTCTGGAAATCTAACAATCGGCGTACAACACCGGGGACGTGTCCCCTACCGTGGTGCCGAGGGAAGCAAGCCACAGCAAAAGCGCACAGGTGCGGAAAGCTGAAAAATCACGCGTCGGGTGGAGTTTGGTAGGCTCAAGTCAGCTCGAAGAAGTCAGACCCGGGGAAAGGAAGGCCCTTATCTTCCGTTTGTAAAACAATCAAAAAAACAATGCTATAATGCACAGGCAAGGATATATAGTGGAAGAGATTGCCGATTATTCCAATATGGCGGAATCGTTCAACCAGGTCCTCCGTGGCTCCAAACGAAAAAAAGCCGCCAAGGACGTTACCTGCTTGCGCACAGGGAAGAGGTGCTTCAGGAACTTACCGGAAAAAATCAAGACAGGTACATTCACCGTCAAGGATTACCGGGAGAGGGAAATCGTGGAGGGTGGAAAAAATGCGACGTATCCAGATACTCACCATGAAGGACCGCATCGCCGTCCACGCAATCATGGCCGTAGTGGACAGGCACCTGAAGAAACGGTTCATCCGTACCACCTCAGCCAGCATCAAGAACCGCGGCATGCACGACCTCATGGAGTACATACGCCGCGACATGAAAGAAGACCCGGAAGGAACACGCTACTGCTACAAATTCGACATCTCCAAGTTCTATGAGAGCGTGGGGCAGGATTTCGTAATGTATTGCGTCCGGAGGGTATTCAAAGACAAGAAACTCATCGCCATGCTTGACAACTTCGTAAGGCTCATGCCGCAAGGAATCAGCATCGGGCTGAGGTCGTCGCAAGGGTTGGGCAACCTGCTCCTGTCTGTTTTTTTAGACCATTATTTGAAGGACAAGTACGGCGTCCGCCATTTCTACCGCTATTGCGATGACGGCGTGGTACTCGGTGACGCGAAATCAGAATTGTGGAAGATTCGTGATGCCGTCCACTTCCAGGTCGCACAAATCGGGCTTACCGTAAAGCCTGATGAACGTGTATTCCCGGTGGACGAGGGCATAGACTTCTTGGGATATGTCATATACCCCGACCATGTGCGCCTACGCAAGCGCATCAAACAGAAATTCGCCCGAAAAATGCACGAGGTCAAATCGAGGAAAAGAAGGCGTGAACTGGTCGCTTCCTTCTATGGGATGGCCAAGCACGCCGACTGCAATATGTTGTTTAATAAATTAACAGGCAAAAAAATGAGATCATTTAAAGACTTGAACGTTTCCTACAAGCCGGAAGACGGCAAGAAACGTTTTCCCGGCTCCGTGGTAAGCATCCGGGAATTAGTGAACTTACCCATCATCGTGAAGGACTTCGAGACCGGCATCCGCACCGAACAGGGCGAAGACCGCTGTATCGTAGCCATCGAGATGAATGGCGAGGCCAAGAAGTTCTTCACCAACTCGGAAGAGATGAAGAACATCCTCGCGCAAGTGAGTGAAATGCCGGACGGATTTCCGTTTGAGACCATCATCCGGACGGAAACTTTCGGCAAAGGTAGAACCAAGTATGTATTCAGCTGATGAAAAAAGTGGAAGGAAACACCGGGGTACGGTTGCTTGAATGCATAAACCCCATTAAAAACAAATGGCGTGTCCGATGGGACGTGCAGCCGGGAGAGAACGGATCGGCCACCTACATGGAAGAGGAGTTCGACCATCGACCCACCGAAGACGAGATACGCTCCACGGTCATAACATGGCACAACCGGGAAACTGACAAGGATATCCTATCAGGTTTCACCTACGAGAATGTCCCGGTATGGCTGTCAAGCGAGAACCAGTTCAACTACAAGGCGGCCTACGACCTTGCCGTGCAAACAGCAGGGGCGACTCTTCCGGTCGTGTTCAAATTCGGGACGGACACCGAACCGGTCTATCGCGAGTTTGCTACACTGGAAGACCTGACAGACTTCTATACGAAAGCCATGCAGCATATCCAAAACACGCTGGCCGACGGATGGAAAAAGAAAGATGTATTTGATTTGTCGCTATATGCGGTAGATTAAAAAAAGCCTTCGGGGGTAAGGCTGTAAAAAAAGCCCCCGGCCTGTTAATTAGTCGTCTCACTTACTTATTAACACAAAGATACCTCTTACAGGCACGACCGGGGGCATAGACCCTCGTTCGCCTGCAAGAGGTTTTTTTGTGTACGCTTCTGCGCATAAATAAGTGAGACAGTGCAAAAGTACTAATTTTTGTTGAATATGAAAGTAATTGAGATACTGAAATTGAATAAAGGAATGCTGAAAACATGCCGGAAAGTAGGAATCCGGATGGAAGACGTACAGTATATCGAACTATACAATGACTACAACAGGCTGTTGGACGAAGGCGAAAAGGTTTCCTACATCGTGGCAGTACTGGCCGAACGTTATAATGTTTGCGAGCGAAAGGTATACACGCTCATCAAACGGCTGCAAAGCGACTGTAACCCGTTTGCAGTGTAATGGGACAGCCTCCCCATTGAAGAGGGATAACGGCGCGGTACCTTTGCGGGGTATCAAAACAACACACCATGAACAAGTATTATCAAATCCTAAAAAAGGTACTTGCCGACGGCAAGACACAAAAAGGCAGGAAAGGTGAAAGCCGTTACCTGCTGAACGAGACGGTAACGCTGTCCCCTGCGGAACTGCTCGATATTTTCGAGGGACACAATATCGCACGGAAGAAGCTCAGAAGCGAACTGTCGCTCTTCATGAGCGGGGAAAGACAGGTTGAGAAATACCGGGAAGCCGGGATAAACTGGTGGGACTACTGCGGCTCCATCCTCGTGAACTCCTACCCTACCTATTTCGAGAAGCTGCCACCTCTGATTGGCAAAATCAACCGGGAAAAACGAAGCAGCAAGAACTACGTGCTGTTCCTCGGTTCGACCGGCACGGAAAGCAACCAGGCACCATGCCTCAGCCTCGTACAGTTCCAGATCGAACAAGGCGAACTGGTCCTGACGGCCTACCAGCGTAGCTCGGACGCCAACCTCGGATTACCGGCGGACATCTATCACCTGTACCTTATATCCCGGCAAATAGAACTACCCCTGAAATCCATCACAATCAACCTCGGCAACGTGCATATTTACGAGAACAACGTCACACGCACACAAGAACTGCTTGCCGGAAATCCTAACGTAAAATTCGAATTGAACGTATGAAAAAGACGTATCTGTCAGCCCCGCTGCCATTCGTGGGCCAAAAGCGCATGTTCGCACGCAAGTTTATGAAAGTATTGGAACAATATCCGGAAAGCACGGTATTCGTTGACCTTTTCGGCGGTTCCGGCCTGTTATCACACATCACCAAACGATGCAAGCCGGAAGCCACGGTCATATACAACGATTTCGACAATTACCACAAGCGGTTGGAAAACATCCCAAGGACAAACCGGCTGATCGCCGACCTGCGTTCCATGGTAGGGAATTCCGTTCCACGGCACAAGACCATAACCGGAGAACTGCGTGAGCGCATCTTCAGCCGTATCCTCCAGGAGGAGCACGAGACCGGTTACGTGGACTTCATCACCCTGTCCTCCTCTTTGATGTTCTCCATGAAATATAAACTGAGCGTACCGGAGATGCGGAAGGAAGCCCTTTATAACAACATCCGGAAAGCGGACTATCCGGAGTGCACGGATTATCTGGAGGGGCTGGAAATCGTCTCCTGCGATTATAAGGAGCTGTTCAACCGCTACAAAGACACGCCGGGCGTGGTGTTCCTGGTGGACCCGCCGTACCTTTCCACCGACGTGGGTACTTACAATATGAGTTGGCGTATGTCGGATTACCTCGACGTGCTGAACGTGCTATCCGGGCATCCGTTCGTCTATTTCACCTCAAACAAATCCTCCATCCTGGAGCTGTGCGAATGGATCGGGAAAAACAAAAATATCGGCAACCCGTTCGAGGGATGTACCCGGATGGAGTTCAACGCCCACATAAACTACAGCTCATCCTACACGGACATGATGCTGTTCAAAAAAGAGGCTGCCTGACGGCGTTTCTTTGCCCCCTGTTGAAATAGAAAGCCTCCGGCGGTAATTTGTCCGCCGGAGGCTTTACTGTCCGAACATGGCCGTTTATCGAAGCCGTTTGAAGGCCACGCACGAATACACCTCGATATTTTCCACGATCTCCTCGTGGTTGTGGTTCGTCTGGCTCTCCACAAGGTCAAATGCCATGAAAGTATCGCCATCCATGCACGAGAGCCGCTCATGTATCAGTTCCGGCAGGTCAAACACCTCCAACGCCTCTTCCTTGAACGGGCTGCCCTCGTTGGCCGCACCGGCCCAGTCCGTCACGATATGCAGTTTCACTTCCGGTTCGGCCCGATATTCCACCCCGTCCACAATCGCATTCCAGCGTATCGGGCAGAACTCCACGAATACGGCAGGGCGTTCCCAATTCTCCTCCTGCTCGATAAACTCCACATTGTGGTTCCACAGGTCGATGTGTTTTATCAAGCCTCCGCCCACCTCCTTCAGCTCCTTGCAGAGCATATTATAAAGTTCCTTTCTCATTTCCGTCTTATATCAAATTCAACATTGAAATATTCCGTTATATTCTCCTCTATGATTTCACGGACAGCCTTCTCCACTTCGGGAGAAACCCCAAGAAACGCCTTCGGGGAATCTTGATCATGCTGCCCTCCTTTTTCAACGCCATGAACTTCCAGAACTCCGCCTCGCCGGTCAGCTGCACGGTACGTTTGTCCTTGCGTTTCTCTCCATTCTTCCTGCGCCCGAAAGAACCGGTCGCCTCGTAGTATTTATGCCAAAAGTAACGCTTCATCTTTTTGTCACCCTTATCTCCCCGCCGTCATTGTGGATGGCCGCATACGGAAGGTCGGTGTAAAACGTGATGCTGTTCTCCGTGGTCCGGCTGGAAACGCTCCGCCTGAGCCGGCCGGTATCTATCAAAATAGAACCTCCGGGACGTGTCGGGCTTTTACGCCGCTGCCATGCCTCGGAGAAAAAAGCCTGACGCTCAAAATTACGGTCGAACTCATCTGTCATCTCCACCCGGATATCCTGCAGGATCCGGGCGATTATCTTCTGCACGTCCTTGTTCATAGTCATCGTCATTAAAGAGTAAAAGCTGGCGGGTCTCCTCGTCAGCTATCTTCTTGCTCGCATCCGCGCTCGCGTTGAGTATATTGTAGAATGTACGTTCGGTAACGGCATATACAGGATATACGTACCGCCGCCAGATCTCGCGGTTCGGTACACCGCGTTTGGCATATTGGTCGTATATCCTGTTTATCTCCTCCACACGTTTCTCATAACTTACTCCGCGTCGCTTTGTCATCGCTTACTCCTTCTTTGGATTATATGGTTGAATGTCCAGTTCCATCTTCGCGCTCACTATCACCCGGCCGCTGCCGCCACATTGGGGACAAGCCTCCTCGGTAATATTCACTTTCTTTTTTCTGAAAATCCGAGAAGGAAGTTCGGTCGTTCTCTGTACGACACCCGTGCCGCGACAAGCACGGCACAAGGCTACTTTGGGGCTCTTCTCTACATTCTGTATCATACTCTTCATTTTTAGGATTCTGTCATACCCAACGGGATGGGCTTCCACATCCCGTTATTGTCTCTTTATCTCAGCTCTGATGAACTGCTTGCTCACCTCCGGCTGGTAACTCTCCTCGATGATGCGCACGCCTTCCATGAAACGCTCGTCACCGGTTTCCATCGCTACCTTGCGCAATTGAACGATGCGCGAGGCTTTCAACGTACCTTTGGCATCACGTGCCAACAGGCGGAGAACCATGCTCACCAGCGCCTTGGTCTTTTCGTCCTTGGCGAGGCTTTCGATATACTCCTTCACGATGGCAATTCCGTCCTCCACCGTATCGCGGTAACCGTCTGTCACATACACGCCCAACGTGATACGCTTGCTTCCCTCGCTGTTGGTGAATGTGTGACTGCGCTGATCGTCCTTTGCTTTCGTCTTGAACAGGTCGGACTTCATTTCAAGGATGGTCTTGAAATTCTCCATCACCGTCCGCTTGCTCTCCTTGATGCGCTCGCTGATACCCAGCAACACCGGAATAGAGCGTTCGATCTCCTCGTCCACCATCTGCTTATACATCTCGCGGTCGGCTCTCGCCTTCTCTTCCGCGACTTTCTTGGCTTTCGCCTGACGGAAGGCATCAAACTCCGCCTTCTCGGTTTCCGTCATTACGACGGTCTGGTTCTTCTCTTCCATAATTCAAATCGTTTTTGTTGTTAATCCATCAATTCTCATACTCCTCACCATAATCTGGCGTTTCCAACTCGCTTTCCAACAGGGCTTCCTCATATTTCTCATAAGACCACTCGTTCAGCCTGTTGAAAAACTCTTCCCGATCATCCCGGTCCATTTCCGGGAACACGTCAAGTATCTGGTTCTTGACATTCTCAAGCAGTTCATTAAATCTCTTATCCATATCCGTCAATTTTTAGGAGCTTTGGTGTCTATGAGCATATAGGTCACCGCCGCCGGTTGTTTTACTTCCTCTTTCTTTTTTTCCTTGAGCCCGCCCTTGCGCCGGATAGAGCGCAGCTTTACAGCCAGTTGTTCCAGTTCGTCCGAAGAGATTTGACTGAACGCCTTTCCCGCAATCCGGGGATTCCGGCAGAAGTCATTGACACGCGCCCAGTCCGAAGTGTCGATTCCCATTTTTGCATGAGTCTCAAACACACGCTGCGCCAATATTTAAGTTCCTCCTGCATCTTCTGACGACGCTCGTCCACACCGGCCAATTTCTCCAATCCCTCACAACAGGTCTTATATTCAAGCCTCGTCATTTCACGAAGACTGTCTGTCCGGTTCCATGTATACTGCAACACGATGGACTTCTTGAACTCTTCCCGGTCTCCGTTGAACGGCAGCTTGTTGAACAAAGCGTAAAACCGGGCGAAATTGGTTACTTCCTGTGCCATATCATCCTTTCACTTTTTTCTCCACCGAAAGGATAGCCAGACTTATCATCATAAGTTTTACAGACTGACTGTCCTCCTCAAGCAAATCAATATCCGCAACCACAGGCTCACCGCTCATGGCGTTCCATACTTGCTCTACCTCTTCCGTCTTCTTTTGGTTCATCAAAAAGAGATACGCATCATACTCGGAACGATCAAACTCAAATACGACCTGAACTTTCTGTTTTTCTTCCATAGTTCCTATCATTTATTGTTTTCTTTCTTCGTTACTTCATATCCTTTTTCTTTAAGATACGTTGCCACATAATCATCATTGCCAAGGTCATTCAGCACATCAAAAGATAACTTGACACATACCCTGCAACGGCATGTGCCGATGCATAATCAATTTTTTCAGAGATAAACTCCACCTTCTTGGTTCTACCCAATCCTCGAAATGCTTTTTCAATGTCATTCATAATTCTATATTTTAAACTGTTATTCAAACAATACTTTAATGCCGCATGAACTCGCCACGTCAAGTTCCAGCTTCGCGCCTTTACTCAGTTCCCAGTCCTTCAGCATATAGATATACTCACAATCCAGAAGCAGGGCGATATCCGCCCGCATGTGCTCTCTCCAATGGGCCTCATCCGGTAGCCCGTTCTTAAAAGGATTGACCGGGGAAAAGCCCATATTTCTCAAATTCTGTTCCGCATTGGCAAACGCACCCTTGCGCTCGTCAATGTTATAGTGGGCTATTGCCCCGCTGATGTAAACCTTGTCTTTTTCCATATCACAAATTATTACTCGTTTGAATGATTCCTTCTTCCCACACCACATAATAGCTGCCGGCCTCACCGATGGCACGGCCTTGACAATATGCCTTATAACCGACCACCCGGATCTTCATGTCGCAGATATAACGCAAACGGATCGCACCGCCTCCCATCGGCTGGCTCTTCTTTTCCTGGCTGATCCAGATGAAGCACTTTTTCAAACGCTTCATCAAGGCTACCGCATCCGGATACTCCCATTCCGACACCTGATACGAATCCACGATGATAAACTTCGCGGGACTTCGGCCTCTTCAATCGGTCTATCAGTTCCTCATAGGTCTCGTCCACAACCACACGGAACTTGCCTTCACCTCGTTCATCTTCAAATATTCCATACGGCGTTGGAATGTCTGGTTCACGCCCTCTTCATATGAACTCAAGTACAACACAAGGCCGTATTTGCACAGTTCCTTGCTAAGCTGCATCACAAAGCTGCTCTTTCCGCTGGCACTGGCACCGCTGATGAACCAGGAGGCATTCTCCGTCAGGGAACCCGAAAGGCTTGTTCCATTTCTCACCCCACGGCAACGTAACCCATTTCTTGGCGGCTATTTCCTTCGGACTATATGCTCGTTTCATGGCTCTTTTTTTCTATTGATTCAATCCTATATTTCAGAAACCCTTTGATGATATGCGGAGGATGGTGTATCGGGCAGAATTGCCCTACGTGAAGCCTCCAATACGGGACATAAGCATCTTTCCATATTTCATTTTGAAATGGTCCGGCTTCCTCCACAAGACCACCTTCATTTACTTTGAGCCATAACAGGTCTTGGCCTTTGTCCTCTAAAACTATCTTAACCATTTTCCTATGCCATTTTAAGTTTCTCTAACCATAACGGCTCAACATTTCGGTATAGCCAACCTTCTTTCATTCTATGGACCGGTTGATTTTCTCTTTCAATCCGTCTGCCCCCATCATGTACCAGGCGCAGCAGCGCTCAGTGGCATTCCACAAGGCCTTCAGCTCAAGGAAAGCTTCATACTGCAGGTCGCCTGCTTCATCGAGGATGATAAGCGGGGTTTCCATCGAACGGAGGTAATATACCAGGTCTTCATACACATCAGAATACTTCCCCTTGCTGTCCACACCAAACTCTGCAGCAATCTTGCGTACCAACTTCAATTTTGTTTTTACCTGCGAACAGTCGATATAAACGGCATTCTTGTGGCTTTGCACATAATAACGTGCCGTGAAAGTCTTGCCGATATTGGGCATGTCGCACAAGATGCCCGACAGACTGGACTGCTGCGAGAACTCCAGCTGAGCAGTGATATATTCAAAGGTCGGGGTCTTGGCTGCTTTCCATTCCATTTCACCACGGAGGTTTACCCCTAATTTGCGGGCAATGCTTATCCAGTTGGCATCGCTCAGGGCTTTGTCTGTCTGTCCGTTCTTGATTGCACTGTACACAGATGTACTGATGGCTAAAGAGGCAGCATGCTTGGCATCACTGGGATAGTTCGCACGGTTGGCGGCTATCGCTGCTAAAATCTTCTGTTTTTGCGCTTCTGTAATCATAATTCTAACGCTGTTTTAATATTGTTCTAATTCTGTTCTTACATGTCACTGATGGCCCTCATTGCCTCGCTTATTCCGGAGTGCCATTCATAATCTGATTCCGGATCTGCCGACAATTCGGCTGGCAATTCATCGGATAGTTCCACCGGGGGAAGTTCCAATTCCTCTTCCGGGTCATCCGTTGGCTGATCCGGTGTACCGGTTCCCACCTTTCCGATGGCGTGGTCATTGAGGTATTTGCTGAAATGACTTACAATCTTAGCCTGCTCTGTATAAACAGCCCGGTCTTCTTCGGTCTGTTCTGCCATCACCCGGCTATAAGTCACTACCGGACGAACCTTGTCAAGGTAGCGGTCGTTCTGGTACAGGAAGACATCCGTAGGCTTGCCCTCTTCATCCGGCAGGTAGTAGGCCGTCACCTTGCGGTTGTTTGGTTCCAGCTGCTCCAGCACTTCCGGACCGCTCAGCCACCAGTCCGCATTTGCCACACGTACTGTGGAATTTCTACGAATACTGGTATCTACCTTTTCTCCGATATATCTACTCAAGGTCAGTTTATCAAGTGGTCGAAGGGTCGGATTGATTTTGGCTACGAGCACATCCCAACGGGTCATTCCGGGATATTTCTTTTGGTTGGGGTGAAGCGTATTGTTCCATTCTTCACAATCGCGACGGTCATCCGCCACAAGCTCTTCAAACGTATAATACTTTCTGTCTTCCCAGGTGTGGTTACTGCTGTCACTCACTTTCTTCTGGTCCACCCGCCGTGCACCTTTGTTATGCCACCGACCAATGGCTTCATGGTTCTTATGTGCTATGGTTGTCTTGAACGCACCGTTCAGAGCTTCAGCATATTTTTCCTGTGAGTTCTGCGGAGCACAGAAATGCACAAACTTGAATACCTCACCTGCCTTCAGGAATCCTTCTTTATACTTGCTCATCAAGTGCTGTTCCACCTCTATACCGGCGGGAATACCCCATCCGTTGCGTTCGATGAGCCGGAACATATCACGGAAACAGTCCACTACCAAGGCATCATCCTTATCCCGTCCGTAGGCCAGCCCGATACGACAATGGCTCACCACATCATAGGCATAATAGGCATGCACATACTCACCGCCTTTCATTCGGCGCGGCAAATCCACGTCATCCATCGTAATTTGTGACAGAGAGAACTTACCGCCATGACGATGCATGTAAGGCATTTGCTCATGATAGAACTCCATACGTCCACGCAAGGCTTTTTCTATCAGCAGCTGGCTTGCCGGGTTGTTCAGTATGTTCCGGATAGTGCTTTCGCTCAGTTCTTTCGGTTCCCCGTTCTTATCCGTAAAGTTTTCCGGATTGAATATCTCTCCTGTTTCCAGATCCCATACTTCCAGCTCACCGCATACAAACGACAGATACATTTCATGCACATCGCTGCCGTATGGTTGGTTGGGAAGTACTTTCAAACTCATCACCAGGCGTTCGTCCATGTGAGTTACCTTCCGTTTGTTCTGGTTGCCGAATTTTCCGGTTATCAAACATTCATAACCGTACTGCTTATATTCGTGCACTTTCTTGCGGAAGCGCAGGGTACTGGCGGGAAGATCATGACCAAAGTCTTTGCGTAGGGTCTCGATGGTAGTGGCCATCATGTCCCAGTTATATTTTTCACCCATCAGTTTTCGGTAATCATTGCTTCTGTTATAAAGCTTGATACAAGTATTCAACACGGAAGCATTCACCGCATATTTCCGGGCAAGTTCGTCTGTAGCTCTGTGGCTGTAAGAATGAGAAGCCCAATCCAAGAAATAAGCTACTGCAGCCTGATCCAGCACATAGTTTGATAGTATCCAGTGGCGAAGTGCCTGCTCTGTTCCACCGGGGTTGTCTTCCTTCACCCGTTCCAGACACTCGGTAGGCAGACTATTGAGGGCGACCAACGCGCAATTTCCAGCAGCACCTCCACCACGACGCACCACCTTGATACGGCCACGGTTCACCCAGTTCCTGTAGCAGGATTCGGTGATATAGCCGCCATCTATGAGCTCACGTGCAGAAATACACTGTATGTTACCGTAATACACCAACAGAGCCACCTCCTATCTCAATGCAGATGCAAACGCTTGAATTTGGTTAATATCGGCAACCATCACATGTTCATAGGTCTTCACCGTTTTTCCCTTGAATATTACTTGGCCGCTACCATCATTGCGGTCAAGTTCAATCAAAGCACCGTTCGGGCAATACTGACGCATCACATTGTCATAATCATGGAAAGTTTCTATTTCCGGAATAACAACCATCACAATACCGCCACGATCCATGGCCAACTTACGGATCTTTGCAGAAAGTTCGGAGTTGCCACGACGGTCATCAAACCGGATAGCGTTATAAACAGTCTTCTCTGTCACGTTGAGCGCCTTTGCGATAAAGTCGCGGTCAGCTTTCGTAATGTGAATGTACCTCTTGTTCATATCTCACTTATTTTAATGATTAATATTGGAGGGGGAGTCCGGGGAATCGAACCCCGGCGCAAGAACCATGCACTCCCGTGTGTCTTTCCACACCGTCACCCGTCTCTTAACGCCTTCCGGGTTGTCACGCTGGGTTTACTGTTGTCCCTCAACCTTTTCACCTTTTTCAATAATCCCAAGAAGTATAGTGAATTTCTCACGTATCTTCTGGTTCACTTCCAGTTCCAACGTATGCGCCAAATTTGAAGCCGCACTGGTGCTGTTCTTGCGGATGCTTCCGGTAAGAAGACTATCAGTCAGACTGTTTATCTTGCTTTCCATGTATAACTTTACATCATCATGGCTACCGGCAGATAAAACCACCTTCAAGGCACGGTAACAGGAAAGTTCACGTTGCGTCTTGTACATATCCTCGGCATACCAGCAGAAGAAATGTTCAAAATCCTCATTCATGTCTTTGGTGTACTTGTCAGCCTGTCTTACCAAATCATCTATATGGGTCTTTACAGAACTGAATACAAAATCCCAGCAACTCATTTTCTTGTTTTCCATAATCTCACTTATTTAAATTCGTTTATAATCGGTTTCAAACTCACGCCGTAACAACTCATCAGGCGGCGGATAAGGTTCTTCACATAAAAATCAGGTGCGGAAAACACAATCCCGGTCTCTTCGGTATATCTGAAGCTGATACCGTCCATCATCAACACGTAAGCCACCTTGTGCTTCACGCTCTGTGTCTGCCATTCTTTTATTTCTTCGTTCATAATACTACTAAAATACCAATCTCTTCGCTTTGTTCCGTCTATTCCGTGCGTCAAATGCATATGTACAAAGCCTTTGCCATATCACTATATTTTATAGTACAAATATACTAAATAATCATTATATGGAATATTTTAGAAACATATAATCCAAAACAAGGCATAAAAAAAAAAAGCGGCCACAACCGCTATCTTCCTCTCCTGCTTACACACCCATGTAAACTTCATATAAAGCCCATTTAAAGCAATCGCCAAACCGATGCAACAAAACAGCCCTCCACGTAAACAGAAATTAAACCTGCGTAAACGTTTCGTTTTTGCGGAAGTTCCTTCTATCCTTCCCCGTAACCTATTGTATTATAAAAGCGATGTGTTGTTTTATTCAATATATCGTTTTTATACGCTTCGTTCTGTGCCCCGTACATTTCGGATATGTGTTAGCCCAACCTAAAAATACGGATGATAAAGGAATGCCAAAAGCACTGGACGATGCCGCTAAACAAAAATAAAACCTTTGTTCAGGAGGTCAGGCGGCTTTTGCCGAAATGTATCCTTCCAATGAAGAGATTCAAGCAGTAGCCAAATTTTACGATAATCCTGATAATCTTCAACGTATAAAAAATGGACCCTTTATGGGAAGAATGTATCAAAAAAAAGACGGGACAAACATCTCCTTTAAAGTAGCAGGAAACAATACTATCGTGGCTGCAAATCCGGATGTAACATCATCTATAGAAGACTGTTCAGACAAAGATGAACCTACAGGGATATGCCTCATCACCGGAAAAAAGGCTCCGATAGCCATACTCAATAGTGCCATAGCCATACCCGGGGTAGAGCGGGCTAAACTGGTTGGCTTTCAAAGAAATCGGGTTACGATTCTTATTATAAAGAGCAAGGTATGAACGCACCCATTTCAAAAAAGGAAGAAGCGGAAGCTGCTTATACCACAGCTTTAAATGCTATTGGGAAAAGATTCTCTAACAAATATCGCTTGCATGACACATCCGTTGTTTTCTGGTCTCAGAAACCGACAAAGTTAGAGCAATGTTTCTGTTTCATATTTACATCTCCTCCCAAAGATGATCCGGATAAAAACACGGAAGTTATCAGAGACTTCTTGAAGTCCCGTTCTCAGAGTATTGAATGACGAGGACAAAACTCCCTTTACGTGTTAGGTTTATCTCCTAATGCCGCCCGTATCTCCGTTAGATTCTGGCGACAAGGAACAGTAGGCGACTTGCCAGTCACATCAGACAACATTTTAAGGACTTGGAAATCATTAAAGCAAGAATCAAAAGAGCCTATTTTTTCTTTATTCAACTTACTGACCCAAGTTGCTTCCTTAAATAAAATGGAAAATCTGCCTCCCCCTGCTTAGCCAGCGATTTAAGTCAAAGCATATGGGATAACCAACCTACCGACCACATTGCAGAGATGCAATGTCTGATACGAATCAAAGCAGACCGGAATATAACGTCGATAAGAGCCGCTATACTCAAAGCCTACTTAAATAGAAAATTCAGAAAATCATAATAATCCACCTAAAGAAATTCAAATGGCATTAGATTTAGAAAATAAAAACCAAGCGTACTTTATGTGGCCGCTTGTTTGCTATCCTTGAAAAGATCCAGAGTGATGCTATCCTGTGAGCAAATTCTGCGATCAAAGAGCGTTACTTGGCAGTGCAGCGTCGACAACCCCGACAACTGTATTCGGTCGTTTTTGTTGTCTTTATCCAGACATCACCTTGCAAAAATTTGATACCGGGAAATCTGTTTATTATGAAAAATTATTGCAAAAGTGTTATCACCAACCTGGATAGTAACGGATTACCTAAATATTTATCGATGGACGACCAATCGCGTTTCGCAATCGGTTGTTACCATCAAAGAGAGATTTATATAAAACAACAACAGATAAAGAAAAAAATTAATACTATACAAATATGGAAACAGCAAATAAACAATCGTTACGACTTCTGTTTATTTATTTGATGTACAGGTGGTAATCGAACGGTGATCCCGATATAGAAATTTACCCAGGATTGATCCGGAAACGGGTGACCTGGTTTCGATGTCTGTCTGAAGCGTAAAGTCCGGAACTTTTGTTCAAATAGTAAAGGAGGAGAAAGACTGTGATATATTCATTAAAGAAAGCGGTATTGTGAATAATCTGATCGCAGACGCTCATAAACGAGAGGGTTAAAGATATAAAGAAAAAGGAGATAAAACAGAGGCTGCTCGGCAATGGATGTGCAAACTTTTATGACATAAGGACATTTTGGAGCCGTACTAAAGTACAAGGCGAAAATGCCGAGATTGAGTTCGTGGCCTATCAATTTACTTTTGCCCGTTCCATCAGTCCGATTGTTTACTGCCGAACATAGTATAACCCGTATGGTAATGGCTGGAGGATGAGGCTAAAAACAGAGTGGAATAAATCGCACTATGGGACGTAAATTTACGGTTTTTACGGACTATATAAAGCTAACGGATTTATTTCCGCTCATTTAGCCGCACAAACGGATTCAATGAAGATGACCTGAACTTATTCTGGGATTCATTGAAAAACATGTTCGATCACGACCATTCAGCAGCCAGAGGAATGATGAATGCCCGCAAATTGATCGTATTTAAACACAGTACAGCATTAGGTAATGCTTCAGCTCATTCTTTATTCGGTTTAGTGAAGGTTCAACAGGATGATTCAACGCCCACCCCGTTCGTTCGACGATTATTTATTACCATCGACAAGGATAAACTACCGGAAGGTATAAGTTCTGGACATGATATGATAGAATACGGAGATGAGGACCTGTTGATGCTTTCGGAATCCAACACATAACTTTCTGTAAACGTCAATGGGCCCTTATACATATCGAACAACAGTGGGCGGAACAACCTCACTATTGAAGGAAACTGGATGCATCAAAAGTCGATGATCCTACCTTGATGAACCGCAATAAAGGCATAGTAACATTAAGATCCGTAACGCTTGTCTCCAGACGGCTGGGACTTTATGGTATCTCTGATGTATTAGAGATGGTCGCCACCTCCGGACAAAAATTCAATAAGACATCCTAAATATCCCCGGGATTCTGGCAATTAATTCCCGGTCGAATACAAACGAGGCAAACCTAAAAAAAGATCAGATAGATGAAGTCCAGCTATGCGCACAAGCGATTTGAAGAGATGTATAACGTCAGCATAGAAAAGGCTTTTTGTATTATGGAAACTCGCCACCGAGAGAGGTCCAGTTTACTGAAAATTACGGAAACTGGTTGAAAATAAATGTGTCCAAATGCACAAACTATACGAGCAAAGTTCTTCCGCGGCTTAATATACAAAGCGCATTGCAAGTCATATTTCTTTATGTGACGTATGTATGCCTAAAGTGAAACAAAAACTTGCGAAAGTGAATGCCCACCTGTCCCAGTTATACGATTAAAATATGAAAATTATTGAACACATTGTATGTAACTACATGGAGAAAACGTTGTAATTAGGGTTTAAGGAAAAGATATATTCAGAATTCCGGTTTTAAATATAGAAGGTATTGTCACATTCGGATATATAGGTGCTTCTCCGGCATTAATGAAGATGTGTGCTGAAAGAAATGTAGGATTATGTTTTTTAAGTGCTAATGGACAGTTTCAAGGTAGAGTTCCGGTCCGACAAAAGGAAATGTCCTTTACGAAGAACACAACAATACAGGATTTGCTGACGATGCAACAAATCACTGGAAATCAGTCGGCTTTTATTGCAGGAAAGATAAATTCCCCGGACGGTTATCGATCGTTTCAAAAGAGATCACATTTCTTCCTGACAAACAGCCATCCTTGTTTTTATCCGTATCTGAAAAGTTAAAGAGATCAAAGAATCAGGCTTTAGTTGCTGAGGTCCTCCGATACATTAAGAGGTATAGAGGAGAAGCCGCTACAACTTATTTCTCTGTATTTAACCAGATGATCATATCGCAATGTGAGGATTTTCCTTTAACGGGAGGAACAGAAGACCGCCCAAAGACAAAGTAAATGCTCTATTGTCATTCGTTTACATTGCTGAATCATGAGGTACAGTCTGCATTGGAAACAGTAGGACTTGATCCATACGTAGGCTTTTTACATACCGATCGACCAGGAAGAGCGAGTTTAGCGTTAGATATGATGGAAGAGTTACGAGCCTACCTGGCAGACAGGTTGGTTTTGTCCTTAATTAATCGTAAACAGATATCCGGTAAAGGTTTTTTTGTCGAACACGGAGATAACGGGATTGTAATGGATGAAGATATCCAGAAAGGGAGTCTTACTCTAAAAGCTTGGCAGAAGAAAAAAAGAGACAATAAAATCCACCCCTACTTAAATGAATCCCGTACCGATAGGACTGATCCCATATATTCAGGCGATGCTTTTAGCTCGTTTTTTGAGAAACGATTTAGATAATTATCGGTCTTTTAATGAAGTAAGTTCATGTATGTTCTAGTTACATATGACGTAGAAACGATGACTTCCGACGGACAGCGCGGTTACGTCAGGTAGCGTCAATGCCTGAATTATGGCCAACGTCCAAAATTCCGTTTTTGAATGCTCTGTCTCGCCTGCTCAATTTACTACGTGGATTGAAAACGGTGTTATTTTTTATCTGACACACAGGCGACGTCGTACCTTATATAGGTTGAAACAAACTGGATTGAAACTATTGGAGCCGGTAGACGCCAAAAGAGCCGGTAGACGCCATTGGTCGTACCTTATATAGGGTACGTGGATTGAAACAATACTATACGGATGAGTTTTTGTGACCTTTAAGTCGTACCTTATATAGGTACGTGGATTGAAACTTGACAGTGATAACAGTAGCGTAATAAGTTTGCAAGTCGTACCTTATATAGGTACGTGGATTGAAACTGTAAAGGATAGACAGGATAATGCAGGGAAAGAAAGTCGTACCTTATATAGGTACGTGGATTGAAACCATAGCGGTAGGAGTAGCCATAATAGGGGCCTGCGTCGTACCTTATATAGGTACGTGATTGAAACCTGTTTGTCTCCGTGGATTGAAACATGGAAAAAGAGTAGGGAGGTCGAAAGGTGATATGTCGTACCTTATATAGGTACGTGGATTGAAACAGGAACGGGTAAACATACTTGAATATGCCGCTTTGTCGTACCTTATATAGGTACGTGGATTGAAACTTTGAATTTACCCCCTTTAGAGGATATGGAAGCGTCGTACCTTATATAGGTACGTGGATTGAAACTTATATTGTACATCTATTGCCATCAAATGAATCATTGTCGTACCTTATATAGGTACGTGGATTGAAAACAAGGTCAAAACGCTTATTATTAAGTATAGCGGTAGTCGTACCTTATATAGGTACGTGGATTGAAACTTGACGGTAATTTAAAGGACGGTCTTACCGTTTGTCGTACCTTATATAGGTACGTGGATTGAAACCGTTATATGTTTTATAACATATAGTCGGTTGTTGGTCGTACCTTATATAGGTACGTGGATTGAAACAATGGACGAGCCGTTGAAAGAGCTGTCATACTTGGTCGTACCTTATATAGGTACGTGGATTGAAACAGTTGACAACCGGTACGCGTGTCCTTCGGAGTCTGTCGTACCTTATATAGGTACGTGCATTGGCCAGAAGTTGATACATCGTGTCATAGCCGTCGCACCCGTAAAGGATGCGACGGTAATGTTATTGTTGTAATTCAGACACATTTCAATCCAAACGCACTATTATAACCAACTCAATCTGTAACACCTATCACATCAACAGTAGTTCCTCTACCCAAGCACCGTCCAAAACCAATCCGGCCCGTTCATCATAACACCTTCCATCTTCCAATATAAAAATCCCAGCATACACTCCCACTGTTCCCTGTTTACATAACTGTTCGAAATCCCATTTTCTAATGGATACGCTATACTGCTGTAGCTTACGTAACAACCAAAATTCCGGGCCAATCCGCTTCAGTTCCTCCAGTAAGGTTGCACCATCACCATAGCCGACCAAGATGGATACCGAGTCTTTATCGTCTATCAACCGGAACTTCTCTGCAGCAGTTGCAAACATAAAGTGCATTTCTGCAAAACCTTTATATAACAGACCTTTTATATTAGCCTTATCAAAGGTGTTACAATTGCTATAGAATAAGCTGAAATATTGAGCCATACACTCCGGAGAAAACAAGTCGCTCCCATCGGAAACAGACAGTATCTCCCGCAAAGCAGCCGCTCCCTTTCCCATCAAACCACGCAAAAGAGTATTCTCCAAATTAAAGACAAAAACCTGACCTAATTTACCCACATGATTCAATTTGCCTTCCCGGTTACATCTTCCTGCCGCCTGTATGATTGAATCCAGACCGGCAAAAGCACGGTATACTACAGGAAATCAATATCTACCCCGGCTTCAACCAACTGCGTACTTATCACACGGACTGGTTCATTGTCCTTCAATTTCTGCTTGATCAATTTTATAACTTCCATGATATGCGCGGAGCACATCATACGCGACAAATGTAAAGTTCCTTCAGGCATCCGCCGGTAAAGCTCGCGCGCGTCCTTACGGGTATTTACAATACATAGCACACAATCATACCCGGACAGCTCGTCGGCAAGTTCATCGAAGTTAGTGGTTGTGCCTGGTTCCGGCCAATGCAGCTCCACCCGTTTAAAAGCCTCAAACAAATTATCATGCACAGAAGTAATTTCTGTCACGGGAGTTTTCAGTCCGTCAAAACCCCGGTCCTGTTCCGATCCGACCGGAAAAACGGGTAATGTGGCCGTAGTAAACAAAATACTGGCTTTTTAAAAGAGGCTTGCAAGCTCTGCAAGACATCCAGTATGGGGTGCAAAACTCAACCGGTAACATCTGCGCCTCATCCAGAATAACAACAGAGTTACAGATATTATGCAATTTCCGGCATCGCGAAGTGCGGCAAGCATACAGCGATTCAAAGAACTGCACATTTGTCGTCACAATGATCGGAGCATCCCAATTTTCCGTTGCCAGCAAAGAAGGGGACCGTTCGTCGTTACTATCCTGTTGCAAATTACTATGATGCTCCACCACATTCTCCGCTCCGAAAATATCCCGGAGCACGGCAGCCGTCTGTACAATAATACTCGTATAAGGAATAACGATGATAATCCGTTTTTTTTTGTAACGAACGGCGTGGAGGAGTGCCCAAGCCATCGACGCCAATGTCTTTCCCCCACCTGTCGGAACTGTCAGGCTAAAAAGCCGGGAAGGCTCTCGGCCATCTTCCGGCAACGGGACAGGATAGCCGCCCGTTTCTCATTGATGAAAGATGCTGGTGCATTTGCCGTAAGCGATTCCATATAGACATCAAACCGATCCTTCAACGTTTCCATAGAATCATATTGCCCACGCCTGGCTGCTTGTTCCGGATGCATAAACCGCCCGTATCCAAGTAGTCGGCATCAACCAGGCAAGAGAACAACATGCGAATCCATTGATGTATATCCTTCTCAAAATCATCAATCAAAGGCTGGTCTAACGAAGCAACCACCTCTTGCATCTCTTCCGGTGCATCTTTCAGCATCTCCTGGTAGCAATCTGTTTTAGACAGACGTCTATTCAAATTGGCCTCCCGGAAGAAGTCCAGTCCAGCAATCCCGAATGATGTCCGGCTATACAATAAGCCAATGGAGGATAATAACCCGGCAATTTTTCTCTCGCCAGAATCGCTCCAGCCGAGGAATGGTCGGGTTTATCCACTACTTTCTGTTCCACTGCCATGCCGGATGCGTTACGGATATAAGGTTGAAAACTATTCTTTGTATATTTCCCCATATCATGCCACCAGCCATTCTGCTTTCCCCAAGCCGCCGCCCCGAAAACAGATGCAAACGATTCGCTTAATGTGGCCGTACCGACTGAATGTTCCTTCACCGTCTGTATCCGGAAAGCATCCTCTTCTACTCTGACATGCGCTATAAAATCTTGTTCTTTCATCATTTCATATAATAATTTTCTGCTATCCATTCGCCATTTGCAATAGCGACCTATAAGTAGCTATATAACAATCTATTACTTCATTGCAAACTCTTTTTCATTTGCAATAACATTTGTTATCCACCCTACATTATCCCACCTTCACCACCGAATAGCAAGTTCCTTTCATCGTGCGGCGTGAAGGGATCTTATTCTTCTGGAGCAGGCGGCCGAAGTAGGTCAACCGTTTATTGCCCAACTTAATGCCACTTTCACTTTGCAGATACTGGAGAATTTCAATGGCGGATAATTCCAGACTCTCCTCTCCCGGCCGGGCGGCACGAAAGTACTGAAGAAACAACTGTTCTTCGACAGGCAGTTGCTGGAATACTTCATTGTTACGAGTTGTCGAGAACTCCTCTTCGGAAGTAAACCAATAACGTTCGCCATTCTTTAAAGCAGCCACTGCCTGGGCATACAACTGTTCATAGTTTATTGACGTTGAATTATCTATCGTACCGGATATCTCGATACAGATAAAACGCCGGCTTCCGGTCGGATCGGTCAACAGATCGTAATTGTTGCAGGTCGCGATAAAAGAGGCATACCGGTGCAATGCCTGAATACTTCGCTTATAAGGCTGGCGAGCGTTGACAACCGGCTTTTGCAAGACATTCTTTAAAAGCTCTGGTAAGCGGAACTGACCGAATCGAATTCATCGATATTGATCAAGGCAAAACGAGTCAGCATCAGTTCGGCATCCCGTTTGTTACTGAAATCAATGCTATCCGTATAATACATACGAAGCGAAGGCGGCAACAAATTCCGACACCAGGTGGACTTGCCACATCCCTGCGGACCGACCAGCAAAGGCAACGAACTGTTTGCATGCAAATGCTCGCGCCTGTACCAGTGGGCGGTCATACTCAGGAACCAGATATAAAACAGATTGCGCCACTGGGCATTAGCGGTCGGCAGCGTATCGGCCAGTGCACGTATATGATCCTTACCGTCCCACTCCGGCAAATATTCCAGATAATCTTCCAACGGATAAAAGACCGGAACCCTGTCGGAATAAACATACCGCTTCACATCGCGATCCCAAAGAGCCAGCCCTTCGGCCTGCGCATTCAGACCGATGCTATTTAGAACCGTTTCGGTAACCGGGGCAAAATGGATATAGTACGAACCTCTTGCCCGAACTCCACTTCGCCTGCCAGCATATTCCGCCGGAACTCATACCGCCGTTTCATAAACTCGTCCGTCTTTATCGAAAGCAGTTGCTCGGCAGGCATCACCGGCTTCTTCCCGAAACACTTCGACAGTTGGTACACCATGTGAACCGTCTCCCGGATCTCCTCTTCAAACAGTTCGAGATTCCGGCTAATCTTTGTCCAGCGAACCACATCCTCTTCCGGAATACCGGAGCGAAAACAATTTTCAGCCAACCTTGTCAGGAAAGGCCTGACCTCTTTTCCTTCATCCAAGCCACCCGTCTTTTCGAGGGCGTCCAACATACAGGCATTATAAAAACGGGAAACGATACGACTGCGGTCATATCCGGGCATCATGCGCAAAAGCGGATCTTCCTCTTTGGCCACCACCTCCCGATAGGTCGGTTCGGCAGGCATCTGCATCGGTTGCTCCTGAATCAACGGTGTGGCCGACGGATTATAATATAAACCAGGATCAAAAGAATGGCGGCATCCTCTTTCCAACGATGCCTCCTCCCCATCTCTATATGACGTTGCAGATGAGCCTGATAAAGGCCACTGCACGCCTGTAGGCCACCGCATGAAACAACTCGGCCAACTCCCTCTTTTCCGGAAGGGAACCGTCGGGCAACACAAAAGGAACCAGTATTTTCACGCTCTTCCCGCTCGAACCGACAAAGGCAGCCATTGTCTGCGGGGCTAAGGAAGCGAGTCGCTTCACCTCCACGGCCTCTTCCCTATCCGCCAGATTGCCGACATCCATCAGCACCAGCCCGTTATACACCTGATACTCTATCCTGCTTTCCTTTTTTTTTCCTGAACCGGGCGGCAAAAAGCAAAACAGGAATATCCGTCGCATGAATGTTCCGATCGCCAGGCATTGAAGAGGATAATATCCCCGATGTTCATTCACCACCCTGGCTTGTTCGCCGGATCTTATCGCAGTCATCACATCTGGCAACTCTATATTTTCAAAGACTTACCATTACTCTTCACTTGTGTTATTTTCATATCCGGACTCATTTGTGCAACTTTTGTTTTATGACTAATGACAAACTCCATTGCAAACTCAAAAAAGATATTTGCAATGGAATAACAAACTATTATACAAATTATTACCTGGTAAGATTGCAAATGGCAAATACTTCCCGTAAACTTTATGTATAAAACCTATTTCATCCTCGTAAACTCAATACTTCTCAGCATCTCCTTCAGTTTCGGGCTGGGTTTGAAGCCAATTCCTTTCAGCTTAATAGATTCGGCACGGATTTTCAACGGATCTTCCACTTCACGGTTGGGTCGGGCAGTTACGGAAAATGTTCCCAAACCGTCGATCGTCACGGTATTGCCGCCTTCCAGAGCTTCCGCAATCAGAATAGTCAGATTTTCCACAAGTCCTTTCACTTCGCCGTAGGAAAATGTACTGATCCGGCTATTTGCTCGGCTAAAGCATCCAAATTCACATTGTCATAGCTTACCGTCGTTACCGAATACTTTACCGTCTTATTATCAGTAATATTGGCATTGATTTTTGTCAGCTTGTATCTTACCGCCATACTATTATCTTTCTATTAGATTTAACATTAACACGATTTATCTCAAAGGTTACCATCCTATATCTTATTAGTAACCACTCAGTAACAACAGCCTGTACAGGATAATCGGTCAAGATGTACAGGATGGTTTACCAGGGTGTACAGGATAACTAACTAAGAGGTACAGGATAGCATTAGCAAGTCAGCGCTAAAGGTATAAAATATAATAACACAAACAATTGTTCTTCAAGACTTATTTACTATACCTCCCAACATTTCCGCCATCAGTTGATTCATCCCGGTATTTGGACAGCAAGCATATCAAATCCCCGTCCCCAAACGTGAAGTGTCTACCTCTTTTGCCTTTTTTCTCTTTGTAGCCACCGAAACTATACCGTAATGTCAGTGTCACATTCCGGCTATCCTGCCACAGTTTCATGCGGCTTTTCTGCCCCTGTTCATCCACACGGGTAACGGGATTGCCTCCCTCGAACAAATCATTACCCCGAACCGTCAGGCGCATCTTCTTTTTTCGCGAATGTCCAGGTCAGACCGGCCGACACGTTGTATATCAGATCGACATCATACAATCCCTGTATGACCGGAGATATACAATAGCCCCGCAACTCCAACAACAAGTTCCGGTCTTCGGTCAGGTAGAAGGTATTGTTCAATTCGGCCCGGCCAAACAGTTTTTTACGGTCGAAAAAGACATCATAAAGCGTCCCTTTGTTATGAATGGCACAGCCCATCAGCGTCAGCCTGGAACTCATAAAATCAAAAGGCCTGAAAGGGATGACGGCGACCGCTCCGTACATATTGTAGATATCCATATTCACTGTCTGGAATACGGACCTCAACTCATCGTGGCGCTGGTACGTCATCTGTTGTATTTTATCGGGCTGTATATTTGTAAATAAGCCGAATACATACTTGCTCTTCAGGACATAATTCAGTTGCATCGAATAAGAGAGCTGCGGCTTCAGGTCCGGGTTCCCGATTATAGAACTGTAGACATTCATATAATAGGTAGTAGGAGTAGTCATCCAATAGGACGGATAGGTTTTATCACTCGAAAAGGAAAACATCAGCATACCGGACGGAGCCACCTTGTAAGTAAAATTCAATTGAGGGAAAAGGCCGGCCCTGTTCCATAATGTCTTTTTCTTTCCTGCCGAATCGACGGATGCTTTATAATACTGCAAGGAAAGGGATGCATTCAATGAAACCTTTTTCCCGAATTGTTTCGTAAAACTGGCAAAAGCACCCATTGAATAATCTTTTGTTTAAGGCGGAAAGTTCCTTCAGGAGCATTCCCACCATTGATCGACTGACCGGACTCGTTACGGGTATCGGAAAAAAAGCATCTATCCGTAATCCAACATCCATTCTTTTTCAATTTACGACTGTCGTTCATATAAAGATCAACACGTTGTACCTGCTGGGAAGACAGAGTTGAGATTGTCTGCTCTTCCTCTTTTCAAAGTCATTAACCAAATGTTGCTTGTCGTCATTCTTATAAAAAGTATAATCCATCCCGGCTCTGAACCCTTTATGACCGATATAATCCATCCGGGCATTATGCAGATTCGAAGCGCCGGACAATTCCAGCTCCGTCTCTACCCGCCGGATATCGACAAACTCGGTCAACGCGCCTCTTCTCGATACTTTATCCGGGTCGTAAAACGGCCGGTATAGGAAAGTGACAAGCGGTCTTTACTTTTCAAATCGAAATCGAAAGCTCCCCGTATATTGTGAGAAAGGCTTACATTATTATACCAGTCATCCTGCCTAATATCGTACGGGCGATCGTTTACAGTCGGTCGGGCAATCATTTCCTCTTCCTGGCGTCCATGATCATAAGCGGCCGAATAAGAGATATCAGCCGAGTAATTCTTCCCGATATACGAAAGGTTCGCCTGACCGGATGGAGAAAAGAAATAACCTTGCTTACCCGTCAAAGAGATTTCCCCCTTCAGCACGTCTTTCAAAGATTTGTCATTTTCTATTACGACATTGATGGATGCACCTTTCACGCCAAACCGGGGAGGCGTGCTATACATCACATCTATTTGTTTTACTTTGGATGAAGATGTGGATTTCAATAAGCCAGCCAATTGTTCCGCTGTCATCGAACTTTTGCGTCCGTTGATCAGGATCGAGGTCGAAGGGGTTCCGATAATCGACACCTTATCCCCATCTTTTTTTTTGTATACCGGGCAATTCGCCTATCACATCAAAAGCGTTATCGACCGGTTTATCTTTTACCAGGTTCGGAATGTCGTACTGCAACTTGCCTTCCGACACTTTCACCAGCGGCCGTTCCGCTTTTACAAACACCTCCGGAAGATCTACGGTTATACTGTCGTTCACGAAGATGTGTTTCTTTTCCGTTGCGTTCTGCCCCCATCCAGGTACTTGCCCTGCCAGAAAAACGGTCAACAAATAATGATAGAAATGCTTCATCGTATTATTTTTTCTTGTAAAGGTTATATTCGGAAACGAGAGTTCCAAACTTTGCCTCTTTTTGGTAAGACTATATAACATCCCCCCGCACGAATGTTATTTAGTCTTACCAAATAAACCGGATCAGATAAACTTTCCCTACATTTGTTTACATGAAATCTTCGTTCAAATATGTAATCGTTCTGGTCATCCTGTCGTTGTCCGGCCTCTTCATCTATCAGCTATTCTGGATAACCGGCCTCTACCACTCACGGCAAAAGCAGAACCAGGAAGAGATCCGGATGGCGATC
>VOFG01004148.1_pt1 | contig 27711 bp, 58 predicted proteins | sample 5384171 | NCBI WGS metagenome assembly VOFG01 (sample SAMN12384726, study PRJNA508395) | human gut metagenome | isolation source: healthy gut F | host: Homo sapiens | reverse complement strand
GCGCCACGCCCCTGGGAGGCGACCTTGTGGGTGGCGGGGGTCATGATTGCGGTGTGCTTCCTCTTGGGGGAGATCATGGTGGTGTGCAACCTGTGGGCCCGGAAGGGCGCCGGGGGCGGTGGTGGTATCCGGCTTTTCCATTCTGCCCCTGGTGATCAGCGTTTTGCCTACGCACCGCGCCTCACCAAGCGGCTTTTTGGATTTCTCCCCGTCTCCTGGCTGGACCGGAGCCTCATGGGAAACAGCCATCAAAATTTGCCGTCCTACACCTATGGGGCGCTGATGCCCATTGGGCTTGGCATCGCCCTGGGACTGCTCATCATTGGCACCATTCACCGGTGCAATCTGGATACACAGGGAGAGTGAGAACATGGAAAACGCCATTGAAATCGTTCATGTGACCAAGAAATTCAAGGAAACGGTAGCGGTAAACGGGTTACCGTCAGTCTGGAGAGGGGAAAAATCCACGGCATCATCGGGCGGAATGGGTCCGGCAAGACGGTGCTCTTTAAATGCATCTGCAGTCTGTTTCCGGTGACGGAGGGGAGATTACCGTTCTGGGCCAGAAAATGGGGGATGGGAAACGCGTGCCTAAGGGAGTGGGAGCCATCATCGAAACCCCAGGTTTTCTGCCCAATTGCTCCAGCTACCAAAACCTTCGGTATCTCATGGAGCTAAGCGGGAAAAGCAGACAAAGAGAGAATCCGGGGGCTATTTCCCAGGTCGGTCTGGACCCGACAGTAAAAAAAAGCACGTGGGCAAATATTCCCTGGGCATGCTGCCAGCGGCTGACTGGCTCAGGCTATCATGGAGGATCCAGAGCTTCTGATTCTGGATGAACCCATGAACGGCCTGGATAAAGGGGCAGCAGAAATGCGAGCTGTTTCTGAAGCTAAAAAGATCAGGGAAAGACCATTCTCATTGCCTCCCATAACTGAACCGCCGCCAGAAGAACAACCCCTGTCTCATCGGCGAGCCCGGCGTGGGCAAGACCGCCATCGCGGAGGGCCTTGCCCAGCGGATCGTGGCGGGGGATGTGCCCTTCAAGCTGCGGGATAAAGAGGTCTACCTCCTCGACCTGACGGCGCTGGTGGCCGGGACTCAGTTCCGGGGCCAGTTTGAGCAGCGGATGAAGGGCCTCATCGACGAGGTCAAAAAGCTGGGTAACATCATCCTGATGATCGACGAGATCCACAACATCGTGGGTGCGGGAGATGCCGAGGGCAGCATGAACGCTGCCAACATCCTGAAGCCCGCTCTTTCCCGGGGGGAGATTCAGGTCATCGGCGCTACCACCTTTAATGAATACCGCAAGTCCATTGAAAGGACAGCGCTCTGGAGCGCCGGTTCCAGCCGGTGACGGTGGCGGAGCCGACTCTGGCCGACTCGGCGGAAGATTATGCAAGGGTGGCTCACTGTACGAGCAGTTCCACGGGGTGTCCATCTCCCGGCATCCTGCCCGGCGGTGCGTGGTCCTGTCGAGCGGTACATCACCGACCGTTTCCTGCCGGATAAGGCCATCGACCTCATCGACGAGGCCTGCTCCGACCTGAACCTGCGCAGCAAGGACATCTCCCAGCTGGCGGAGCTGAAAAAGGAGGATGACTTTGAGCTGGAACGGGATGCTCAGGAGGACACGGGGGGGAGCAGGAGGGCGCCTGGCGGAGCTTCGCAGCAAAAGCTTTGCCGGGTGGCGGAGGAGATTGAACAGCTGGATCAGCTTTTGAAGGGGAGATCCCCAGTGACCATGGAGAATCTGGCCCGAATCATTGAGCTCTGGACCAAGATTCCCGCCAGCAAAATCAAGGCCCAGGAATATGAGCAGCTCCGCCAGCTGAGCGACCGCCTGAAGGAGCGGATTGTGGGCCAGGACGAGGCGGTGGAGGCGGTGAGCCGCGCCATCCGCCGCAGCCGGGTGGGCATTTCTCCCAAGAAGCCCGTCGGTTTCCTTCATTTTCGTGGGCCCCACTGGCGTGGGCAAGACGGAGCTGGTGAAATGCCTGGCCGGGGAGATGTTTGATTCGGTGGATTCCCTCATCCGCCTGGATATGTCGGAGTTTATGGAAAAAGCACACGGTCTCCAAGATCATTGGCTCCCCCGGGCTATGTGGGCTATGACGAGGCGGGTCCAGCTCACGGAGAAAATCCGCCGCAGGCCCTACGCGTGGTTCTGTTTGACGAGATTGAAAAGGCCCATCCCGATGTGCTGAATGTGCTCCTGCAGGTGCTGGACGACGGCCGGATCACCGACGCCCAGGGCCGTGTGGTGAATTTTGAAAACGCCATTCTGGTGATGACCTCCAACGCCGGTTCCGACCGGAAGGGCGGCGGCGTTGGCTTTGGTCAGCCAGGCCCTCACGGAGCAGACAAGGAGGGGCCATGAAGGCCCTGGGGGAGTTCCTGCGGCCGGAATTTTGAACCGGGTGGATGAGATCATCAGCTTCAACCACCTGTCCGGAGGAGAACTTCCGGGCCATTGCCGGGATTATGCTTGCTGAGCTTCGGGATTCCTTGGCGGAGCGGGGCTGTCCTTTACCTGGGACGAAGCCCTGGGGATTACCTTACAAAGAAGGCCTACTCCATCACCTACGGGGGCCCGGAACCTCCGCCGGACCATCCAGCGGGATCTGGAGGACCCCATTGCCGAGGCCATCATTGACAGCTTCGAGTCTCCCATCTCCGCCCTCCGGGCTGTGGTCCGGAGGGAAAGCTGGAGCTGGAGAAGGGTGACGGAGAACCCATGACAGAGAAAGAACAAGCCCTTGCCTACCTGGGCAGGGATCGGTGTTGAACATCAGTATGACCGAGCCCCTGCGTCTGGGCCGGGCCCATGTGGCTGCCAGGGGGTGTGGTGTTGAAATGGACGGCATCGCCATGGTGACAGGAGGCCCCCGATGAGGCTCTGCGCCTGCTGGAGGCAGTCCCGGAGGCCAATACGTGGAATGTCTGGGAGGCGCCCTCACCCAGGCCGTGGCGGAGGCGCTGGACCTGGAGGAAGGCAGCCGCTTTCTACCAGGCGGCCTACTTCCGGGGACCCCTGCCGGTCAGGCCGATGTGCGGCCCTGGACATGAGCTTCTTCAGGCGGTCCTGGACGGCTACAGCCTCTTCCACGACCCGGAGTATGTGGAGGACCGTCTGAAAGCCGGTGTCATTTTCGGCGCCTTTGTGGACGGCTGCCTGGCCGGCTTCGTAGGGAGCACCACGAGGGCAGCATGGGCATGCTGGAGGTCTTTCCCCATATCGCGGCCACGGCCTGGGCCTGGCCTGGAGATCCAAATCAACCGCTACCTCTCCCAGGGCCGGGTGCCCCTTCGACCAGGTCATCGTGGGCAACGAGAAGTCCATGGGCCTGCAGAGGAAGGTGGGTATGGAGCTCTCCAAAGATACCATGTCCTGGCTACACCGCAAATAAAACCCAACAGCCCGGGAGCATGCCTAACGGCAGCCCCCGGCTGAGGTATATCTGGAAGAAGAAATGCAGTTGCCCTGTCCTCGTGACGGACAATTTTACCGTAGCAATGGTCCAGGGAAAGCGCACGCCGCTCCTGGTTCTAACCCGTCCCTGCCGGACATACCCTGTACTACACCATGGCAGGAGCGCCTCCTGCCGAGACTGAAGGAGGCAGGATGGCGATGGAAAAATCCATTTATCAAGAGATTGCAGCCAGAACCGGCGGAGATATTTATGTGGGCGTGGTGGGCCCGGTCCGACGGGGGGAAGTCCACCCTCATCAAGCGGGTGATGGAGGAGCTGGTGATTCCCAACATCTCCGACCCTTACCGGAAGGAGCGGGCCCGGGATGAGCTGCCCCAAAGCGGCTCCGTAAGACCATTATGCCTCCCGGAGCCTAAATTCATTGCCGGAGGAGGCGGTGGAAATCTCCCCGACGGGACGGCAAAGCTCCGGGTGCGGATGATCGACTCAATGGGCTATATGGTGGCCGGGGCCGTGGGGGCCACGGAGGACGGGCGCCCCGGATGGTGACCACCCCCGGTATGACCATGAGATTCCCATGACCGAGGCGGCGGAGCTGGGTACCAAAAAGGTGATGGAGGATCACTGCTCCATTGGCCTGGTGGTGACCACCGACGGCACCATCACGGACATTCCCTGGCGGACTATGTGGCCGCTGAGGACCGGGCCATTGGGGATATGGAAGGCCACGGGCAAGCCCTTTGTGGTGGTGGTCAACAGCCGGGAACCCCGGGAGAGGCTGCCCGGGAGCTGTGCAGCCGGATCCAGGAGACCTATCAGGTGAAGGCTCTCTGCGCCGACTGCCAGACCATGAGCGCCAAGAGATTGGGGAGCTCCTGCGGGACCTGCTGTATGCCTTCCCATGCAGGAGCTGCGGGTGTACCTCCCCCGGTGGATGGACGGCCTGGAGTACGACCACCCGGTGAAGGCGGCGCTTTACGATGCGCTGGCCGCCCGGCCGGCGAGATTTCGAAATGTGCCAGGCGGAGACGGTGCTGGGGACCCTCACGGAGGTGGAGCACGTGGCCGGTTGCCGCTTGCGGAAATCGACCTGGGCAGCGGCATGGTAGCCTGCGAGCTTCAGTTCCCGGAGAGCCTGTATTATGACATTCTCAGCGGCAAGACCGGCTTTGACATCACGGGGAGGGTGAGCTCATGGAGCTGCTCACGGAGCTGGCCCAGGTGAAGCGGTCCTATGACAAAATTGCCTCGGCTCTGGAGGAGGCCAGCGCCACCGGCTACGGCGTGGTGATGCCCACCCGGGGGAGATGAAGCTGGAGGCCCCGGAGATTGTCCGCAAGGGGAAGCGCCTACGGCGTGAAGCTGAAGGCCGGCGCGCCCTCCATCCACATGCTGCGGGTGGACCTGGACACGGAGATCAGCCCCATGGTAGGGGGATGAGAAACAGTCCCAGGACCTGGTGAACAGCCTGTCTGAGCAGTACCAGACTGCACCGGATCAGCTGTGGGAGAGCAATATTTTTGGTAAGTCCGTCTTTGAAATGGTGAACGACGGCCTCACCACCAAGCTGCGCCGGATGTCCGATGATGTGCGGGTGAAATTCCGGGGCTCCCTGGCCCGGGTGGTCAACGAAGGGGCCACAGGGATGATTTGTATCATCTTTTAATGGAAAAACTGCCCTCAAATTCCGATGTACTTCGGATTTGAGGGCAGTTTAACCATTTTTTCAGCTCCAGCTCCGGGTGCCGGGCGGCTACCACGGAGAAGGCGTCGTTGGCAATGTCAATGGCCAGGGCGATGTCCTCGTCGGTGATGGCGGCATTCAGGAAGTGGTTGTGGTGGCTGGCCAGGAACAAGCCCCGGCTGACACATTCCGCCACCCACTCCTGGTGGAGCATCAGGCTGTCATCATTGGCAATTCGCAGGTAAAAAGAGGGCCGGTTCGCCAGAGACCACCAGGTCAAAGCCGTGAGCCTTGGCGGCGGTCTGGAAGCCTTGGGTGAGCTGCAACCCCATGCGTCGGAAGAGGGCCGGGGCGTCCAGGGCCTTCAGCTTCTGGATGCAGGCGATGCAAGCTGCAAAAGGCTCCGCGCTCATCCAATAGGAGCCGGTGAAGGAAATGGAGGAGGCGGTGGCCTTCAGGTGCTCCCGGCCGCAGACGGCGGACATGTTGTAGCCGTTGGCCAGGGCCTTACAGAAGCAAATGAGGTCCGCCTGGAAGCCATAGTAGTGGTCCGAGCCCTGAAGGTCCAGCCGGAAGCCGGTGCGCACGTCGTCGATGATGAGGACGATGCCCCGCTTGTCGCAGAACCGGCGGACGGAGGCCCAGAATTCCTTGGTGGCGCAGCGGTTGTCGGCGAAATTGCCGTGGTCGTAGGGCTGGGCGATGAGGGCGGCCACGTCGCCGCCGCAGGCATCATAGGCCGCCTCCATAGCGGGCAGGTCGAACCAGGGGACCACAAGGTTGTTGGCTACCTCCTCCGGCAGGACACCGGGGTAGTCGGCTTTCATGGCCCAGGGGTCGTTGCCGTGGTAGTAGCCCCGGAGGAACATGGTTTTCTTCTTCCCTGTGAAGGCCCGGGCGGTGAGGATGGAGAAGGTGGTGGCGTCGGTGCCGTTTTTTCATGAAGAAGGCCCAGTCCGCCATGGCCACGGTGTCCACCAGCAGCTCGGCGCACTCCACCATTTTATAGGAGGGGGCGGTGGTGCAGTTTCCGGTCATCAGCTGCTCCATGGCGGCCCGGTCCACGTCGGGGTCGCCGCAGCCCAGGACATTGGGTCCATAGGCGCACATGAGGTCCAGGTAGGGGTTCCCATCCAGGTCCCAGAAATAGGCGCCCTTGGCCTTGGAGGACAGGAGCGGCCACTTCTCCAGGGGGGGAGAAACAGGCCCTCGGAGGGCCCCAAATGGCCGTAAACCCCGGAGGGGATGACCTGCAGCGCCCGGTCAAACCAGGCCCGGCTTTTTGGTGTGTTGGTATTCAGGGTATTTGCTCATAACGGCTCCTCCTAAGACAGATACGCGGACACCCGATTCAGAATCCGGTTGATGTTATCCACCATGGAGAGCATGCCTCGCAGGTGGATGGTGCCCCTTGCACATTTCGTTGATGGTGGAGACCTGGCCGGTGAAGAGGCCGTAAGCCAGGTCGATGGTGGCGAATTCCATCACGGCCCGGGATGCTCCGCTGGGGCCTTGAGGGTGGTGAAATGGGTCCCGGACGGAAATCGTCACCTGCGCTACATCCCGAATCCCCAGAGAGACCTCCCCATCCACGGTGTAGCTGGCGGGAGATTTGGGAAATGGAATGGTGTTGGCCAGAGCGGAAATGGCTCCGGCAATGGTGTACATGGTGAGAACGGTGCTTTTTTCAAAAAAGCCCGGTCCTTGAGTGCTTCTTCAGAAGGCCGGAGCAGTTCTGTGAGCCGGTTCGTCAGCTGGGTGAAGGGACCCAGGAGGAAGGGGAGAAGCTGCACTGGGTTTTTCCCGGGTAGGCCGGGCTTATTTTTTGTCAATGAGGGCGTTGAACTTTTCTGGCGAGGAAAAGTTCATTTTGCAGGTGCACCCCGTCCCCCTCGGTCATGCAGCAGCCCTCCTGGGTAAAGTGGAAGGTGCAGCAAGGGCCGTCTTTGACCTGAAAACACAGAACTTACAGGCTTCTTGAGACCGGAGAGAATCTTTTGGAAAGCTTCGTCCAAGCTGCACAGATTTTCCAGGCTTTTGTTTTCAAGACGCCATACATGTTCCGACATATGCCATTTCTTTCGACTGGCTTCGGCCGATCCGGACGTACAGCCTGCGCTCATGGACCGCTTGGCGGTTGGACCGCTGCCATTATAACATACCTTGTCCACTCTGAAAAGAGAAAGGTTTGATGGCTCCCGCTTTGGGGCCGCCATTGGCTTCAGTTGTGGGAAGCCACACTGCTCCGGTTTTGCTGAATTTGAGCTTGAGATGCAATTGACAAGGCGGGGTGAACGTGGTATCATGAAGGAAAATCGGGGGAGCTTGTGAAGCAGGCTGAGAGGAAGTCATCTAACTTCGACCCTTTACCTGATGCGGATAATGCCGCCGTAGGGAGTCATAACTTGATTTTTTACAGGAGACGGGGGGCATTTTGGGAAGATGTCTCCCGATTTTTTATTGGAACTTGTTTGAAAGGGGAGAGGTGGAGCGGCCAGATATCCGGCGGAGGGGGGAGCGCCCTGCGCCGTGTCTTTGGTCAGCGATGGGAAGCCGTGTTCCGGCGTGAGAGGAGACCAGTAAGTCTCGACCGACCTTCCCGGCCGGGCCAGGGGCCAGACTCGACAGGGAAGCGACGCTGCCATGGTCTGCCGAATTCTCTTTACCACTTCAAAGGGAGTTTGCAACATGAAAAGAATCAAGTGAAAAAAACTGGCGGTTGCCGCCCTTCTGTGTGCCGTTGCCGTGGCAGGCAGCACCCTTTCCTTCCCGGTATTCGGCAGTAAATGTGCCCCGGTGCAGCATATGGTGAACATCCTGTTTGCGGTGTTTCTGGGCCCCTGGTACGGGTTGGCCGGTGCCTTTACCTCCAGCTTGCTGCGGAATCTCATGAGCTTGGGGAGTCTCATGGCCTTCCCCGGCAGCATGTTCGGCGCGCTGCTGTGCGGTCTTGCGTACCGGAGGACGGGGAACCTCCTCCTCACCCTGGCGGCGGAGGTCTTTGGCACAGCCATCCTGGGCGGCCTCAGCGCCTATCCTGTGGCTATATTCCTCATGGGCCAGGAAGCGGGCAGTGTGGCGTTTTATGCCTACATCGTTCCCTTTTGATCTCTACGGCGGCTGGTTCCATCCTGTCGGGCATTTTGGTGTTCTCTCTGCAAAAGGCAAAGGCATTGAAGCCCATGCAGGAAACGCTGGCCTGAGGGGAGTGCCCCGGATATCCCAACTTAACTGGAGGTTCTACCATGGAATTCAGGAAACGGAGGGAGACTCCACCTGCAGATGGTCCTTTGCCCCTCCTGCTGCGCCAGGTGAAGCGCCGGCGCCCCTGGTCCACTGCATTACCAATTATGTGACGGCCCGCGATTGCGCCAATCTCCTGCTTGCCTGCGGCGCGTCCCCGGTCATGGCCGATGATGTGGAGGAGGTAGCGGAGATTACCGCCGTCAGCAGCGGCTTGTATCTCAACCTGGGGACGCTGCATCGCAGCAGCGCCAGCGCCATGCTGGCGGCGGGGACCCGGGCGGGGGCGGGGCATCCCGTCCTTCTGGACCCGGTGGGCGTGGGGGCTTCCCGCTGCGCCCGGAGACGGCCGGGAAGCTGCTGGACGCCGTGCCGGTTGCCGTCATTCAGGGGCAACGCTTCCGAAATCAAGACCTTGGTCCTGGGCTCTGCCGGGGCGAGGGGCGTGGATGCAGACATAACGGACCAGGTGACCCAGGAGAATCTGGAGGCCACGGCGGCCCTGGCCCAAACCCTTGCGGGGGAAGACCGGGGCGGTTGTGGCCCTTACGGGGCAGTTGACGTGGTAACCGATGGAGACAAAGCTGTGTTCATCCGCAACGGACATCCCATGATGTGCCGGGTCACCGGGATGGGCTGCCAGCTTTCGGCGCTGACGGCAGCCTTTGTGGCCGCCAATCCGGACAAACCTCTGGAAGGGGCCGTCGCCGCCGTCTGCGTCATGGGGCTTTGCGGAGAAATGGCCTTTGCCCGGCTGTCCGGGCAGGACGGGACGGCTTCCTTTGGGGTGTATCTCATGGACGCCATTTCCGCCTGACGCCGGAGGAGCTGGAGAAAGGAGCCAGGTATGAGGTGCGATAGGAAAACCATGCGGCTGTATGCTGTGACAGACCGGGCCTGGGTGGGGCAGGGGACCCTGGGGATCAGGTGGAGCAGGCCCTTCGGGGCGGCGTAACCTGTGCAGCTGCGGGAAAAAATCTCTGGAGTCCCTGCCATTTTGGTGGAAGCGGAGGAGATTGGGGCACTTTGCCGGTCCTATGGGGTCCCGTTTCTCATCAATGACCGTGTGGAAATCGCCTTACAGTGCGGCGCGGACGGCGTCCACGTGGGGCAAAGGACCGGGCCGCCCGGGAGGTCCGACGCCTGCTGGGACCTAACCGGATTCTGGGCGTATCCGCCCGGACTGTGGAGCAAGCGGTGCAGGCGGAGCGGGACGGCGCGGATTATCTGGGGTCGGCGCAGTCTTTTCCACCTCCACCAAGGCCGGATGCCATGCCGGTGTCCTATGAGACCCTGCAGGCCATTTGCAGGGCGGTGTCCATCCCTGTGGTGGCCATTGGCGGCATTCAAAGGGAGAATCTTCTGTCCCTGACCGGAAGCGGCGTGGATGGCGTGGCCCTGGTCTCCGCCATTTTGCCGCGCCGGATGTGGAAACGGCCAGCCGGGAGCTTCGGGCGCTTTCGGAGGCAATGGTTAGGGCATAGGTGGGCCGTGGGATCCGGAAGGAGACAGAAATATGAAGACAGTACTTACTATTGCCGGTTCCGACTGCAGCGGTGGGGCCGGCATTCAGGCCGATATCAAGACCATTGCCGCCCAACACATGTATGCCATGAGCGTCATTACGGCCCTCACCGCCCAGAATACCACCGGCGTATCCGGGGTACAGGAGATTTCTCCGGATTTTGTGGCCAAACAGCTGGACTGCATTTTTTACCGACATCCCCCGGACAGCGTCAAAATTGGCATGCTGTCCGGGGAGGGGACCATCCGAGCTGTGGCGGCAAAGCTCCGGCAGTATGGGGCCAAAAACGTGGTGGTCGATCCTGTGATGGTGTCCACCAGCGGAACCAGCCTCCTTTCGGAGGCAGGGCGCAGGCCCTTTGGGAGGAGCTGCTGCCTCTGAGTACCCTGGTGACGCCAAACCTCCCGGAGACCCAGGTGTTCAGCGGCCAGCCGGTGGAAACAGAAGGGGACATGCTCCGGGCCGCCCAGGGAAATCTCCCGTCGTTGCCGTTGCGCGGTCCTCATCAAGGGCGGCCATTTGGCTGGGGACGCCGCAGACCTTCTGTATGAGGAGGGAAAGCGCTGTGGCTCCGGACCCGGCGAATTTCAATCCCAACACCCACGGCACCGGCTGCACCCTCTCTTCCGCCATCGCCTGCGGTCTGGCAGCAGGCTGCAGTTTGGAGGAGAGCGTCCGGCGGGCCAAGGACTACCTCACCGGCGCACTGTCCGCCGGATTGGACTTGGGCCATGGCCCGGGGCCTTTGGATCATATGTATCGGATACTGCCGGAGGATGACTAATCTGGTTTTATACTGGGACATGTTATAAAAAGGAACAAAATAAGGTGCAGAAAAAGAAGGCTTCCCGTTTGGCCGAGTGGCTGAAGGGGAGCTTTTTGACGTTTTAAGAGTGAGAATGTTGTTTTTATGCAGTGTATCGCGAGAAAAAGAAAAACTTAGGTTGACGGTTTCCATGGTGACTGATAAAATAAAACTATCTGTTACATATGAAAAGTGGGGGAGGAACGATGATGGCAAATCTGAAGCTGAAGAGAGAAATCAATGTGGGATCGGTGAGAGTTCACGGGAACTGCATGGAATTTGGCAACACGGCAGTCCAGCTAAGTAATATTTCTTCTCTCAGTACATCGGAAGTAAAAAGGGAGTCCGATAAAGGGAGTAATTATTTTACTTGTTGGCTTTGCGTCGTTGTTTGTTCATTGGCTGCTAGGGTGCAGCCATTATTTTGGTGGGAGTTTTCATATTTTTTGCAGAGCTGCAAAACGCCGAATATATCCTATCTATCTCAACAAATGCTGGTGGGAATTTTTCAATCGTATTTGAAGCGACTATTTTTGAACAAGGTGCACGATATTCTTATTGAAATAATCGCAAAATCCTGAAAAAGAAAATGATGCAGTAATTAATATATCTTCGCAAAAAATAGAAGTAAAGAAGGTCGAATTTAAGGACTATGCGACTCTACAGAATTTTGAGGGAGCGCACAGCTGAGGGAAGGAACTGGCATGAAAATTGAATCGCAAATTTTTATGATCAATCCCGAATGATTAACTACGAGGCATCAGACTATGAGAAGTATGCAGATGAGCTGAAACATCTGAGAGATCAATTGGGAGAGATGGAGACGCTGAAGCAATCTGTGACAGAGCTAGAGAAAAGAGTGCGGGAAAAGAGCCTGGGGAGAATTCGGCAGTTGCTTCCAGGACAACGCAGCGAGTTTCCTGACGGGCACCTTTTTCCGGCCTGGCCAGCGGGGCGCTGTTAGAGTTTTTAAAGGGCTTTGTTCCCTAGGTCCAGCCATTTTGCATCAGCAATCGGTGTCATTCTGAGCCGCAGGTGGAGATCTGTGCGGACGGTGTGTATTCGCAGAAGTTTTTTCTGAGAATCGAACCGGAATGCACGGGCCCTTCACTGCGCTTGGGATGACATTTTTTGCATATGATTGGAAGGTATGTGCAAGCTGACGGGAAAGGGTTTCGTTGTTTTCACACAGGACAAATTTGAAGTGCCCATCACGGGCGGACACATGGGTCCGCCCCCTACGGCAAATTTCAAATATGGGTGGAAATGTCCGACGCATTTTTATTTTAATGCTCCATGCCTGGTAGAATAGTGGGTGTTTTATGACAATGCGGAAGAACCGACCAATACGCCGAGTTGGTATCTCATCGTAGGCGGACCCGTGTGTCCACTCAACGGAGGCAATTGCTGGTTTGATTTGTGTGGGGCGAATTCGTATCACCGTACGCCAATGAAATTACGGCGCAGTGCAAAATGGCTGGGGTTATTCTCTGTGTTATCCACAGCAGGGTGCGTACCAACCCATGCCGCTTTTTTCAAAAAATACTAGGCAATTTCCGGGGAACGTGGTACAATAACTCGCATATGAATCACAACGGGAGGAATCGTCTCATGAATGAGATTTTTTGTTGAAGCTGGGGGAGATTGTCCTGAAGGACAGAACCGCAAGCAGTTTGAGCAAGCCCGGCAGAATGTGCGCCGCCGGATGAAGCCCTACGGGGAATTTGACGTGTATATCATTCAGTCCACCGTCTATGTGGAGCCCAAGTCCCTGGATTGCGACCTGGAGGGGGCTTGGGAGGCCTGCCATTTTATTTTTGGTGGTTTCCCTCTGCCGCTGCCGCCCCTGTGAGAAGAATCTGGACCGTATCTTTGAGGCGGTGGAGGCGTATCTGGGGAGGATCTGGAGTGCGCGCAGTCCTTTTTAAGGTGGAGTCCAAGCGATCGGATAAGGCGTTTCCCCTGACCTCCATCGGTATTTCCCAGGAAATTGGGGGCCGGTTGGCGGAGGCTCACCCCCATTTGCAGGTGGATGTGCACCGTCCCCAGTACACGGTGTATGTGGAGGTCCGGGACCTGGCGGCCTATGTCCATGGACCGGCGGAGCCGGGGGGGGGTTGCCCACTGGCGTAGGAGGCCGGGCGGCGGTGCTCCTGTCCGGCGGCATTGATTCACCGGTGGCAGCCTACATGATTGCCAAGCGGGGGTGGAGATTGAGTGCATCCATTTCTTCTCTTACCCCTACACCTCCGAGCAGGCCAGGGACAAGGTGCTGAGCTGGCTCGTCTGGTGACGCGGTACTGCGGCCGGATGACGGTGGATGTGGTGGGCTTTACGGAGATTCAGGAGGCCATTCGGGACGGCTGCCCGGAGGAGTACTTCACCCTCATTATGCGCCGGTTGATGATGCGCATCGCGCAGCGCATTGCCCTGGAACACGGCTGCAAGTGCTTGGTCACCGGGGAAAACCTGGGCCAGGTGGCCTCCCAGACCATGGAGGCCATGGGGGTCACTGGCGCAGTGGTGAGCCTGCCCCTCTTCACCCCCTCATCGGCATGGACAAGGAGGAGATTGTCACCATCGCCCGCCGCATCGGCACCCTGAGACCTCCATTTTGCCCCTACGAGGACTGCTGCACCGTCTTTACCCGAAGCACCCTCCTAAGACAAAGCCCACCCTGGCTCAGGTGGAGCAGGCGGAGGCAGGGCTGGATGTGGAAGCTCTCATATCCCGGGCCTTGGAGCAAACAGAGAAGGTGATGGTGCGCTATGATGAGTCGGAAGCAGACCTTGGCCTCTGATGTCCTGGCGGCCCTGGAGGCGAAAAAACTGAGCCTGGCCACGGCGGGAGAGCTGCACCGGCGGCGGAGTCGGCCAGGCCCCTGACAGCGGTGCCGGGCAGCTCCCGGGTGTACCGGGGCGGAATCATCAGCTATACCAATGAAGTGAAATCCGGGCTTCTCACGTCCCGAAACCCTCCTCCGGGATTTGGGCGCCGTCTCTGGACCAGTGGCCGAGGCCATGGCCCGGGCGCCCAGGCGGCCCTTTCTGCGGACGTGGCAGTGTCCACCACGGGCCTGGCCGGGCACGGCGGGGATGGGTTCGGCAATCCGGTGGGGACGGTCTGGATCGCCTGCGCCGGGCCCGGCGGGGTGGAGTCCGTCCTTTGCCGGTTCCAGGGAAACCGGGAGGAAATCCGGGAGGCAGCCTGCTGCCGGGCGCTGGAGCTGGTTTTGGGAGACTCTGAATGGGCTGGAGACGAAGCTGCTTCCGGGCCATGATTCTACCGAGGAATGGAAGAAAGCGAATTCATCATGCTGTAAGAATGAATGGACTGTGAAATCAGGTGTTCCCCGAATCACAGTCCATAATTTTTCTGCTTTTTTACCGGGTCGATTGACAAATCCCAGAAATCTGCTATACTAATAATGAACCACATTATTTCTGAAGGAGGGTGAACCCAATGGGCTGTGATGCGACCCCGCAGGCGGCGGTTTTCCTGGCTTAGACGGGCGATGCAGAACCGCCCGGCTGGATCGCGGCGTAGCCAGGAACAGGAAGTTTAGTACGGGCGCACCATCAAATGGGAGGTACCAAACCCTCCACGGGGAGCGTAGTCCCTGTGGCGGAGTTGTGTGAAACATCCGCAATTTTGAAGATATGGCTACATACTACCGCTACACCCGCTCTGCCCAGAATATTCAACGATACAACTTCACCCTTGCTACCACCGTTCTGAATACGGAGGTGGGCGATGACTGTGCAACTGTGGAGCTGTACGCGCACATTACCTTCCAATATGAGGAAGGCGGTGAGACTGCCGAATGTGGGGACCGGTATCAGGTGACCTTTGGCAAAGTGGGCGGCACCTGGTGCATTGTGGACATCGTGTCTGAAGAGATGATCGCCTACGGCATGACCCCGGATTCCTTCAACCTGGACGCTGCCATTGCTGAATTCGACCGCCTTCAAGAGCAGGGGCCGGTGGTTCAAAATGGTGGAGCCGGAAAACCAGACTGATGGCGCCGCCGAACCGGCCGCCCTCAACGATGCAGTCAATACTTACCGGTATTATAACCGGGATAACGCCACGGCTTACGCCTATACGTATACGACGGATTCTTATACGGGATCGAGTGGCAATAACACTAACTTCACAAAATGACAATTTTCGTATTACTCTGATGGAAATTGTCAAAATTTTGCCTCGCAGTGTATATGGGCCGGTCTTGGAGGAAGCGATACAAGCGATGACATTGACAGCTTGAAGTTCCCAATGGATACCAGCGGCAATAACCAATGGTACTGCAACGGACAATGGCAGGCAAAACGTATATTGGACAAATACTCAATGGTTCTATGACTATGTTAGTGAATCTTCGAAAGAGAAGGTTGGAACACGCATGAGTGCCAGCACGTATATCTTACCCGCGGGCCAAAGTTTTGCTGGAATTTCTAATGCTACGACCCGCTTGTCAGGTGCCGTATTACATGTCTACGGAAATGAAACGGATTATGGCCATGCTATTGTCGTAACTGGGATAACTGGTACAGGGTTTGGAAATATCACATTCTGCGGTAATTCACCTATGCGAAAAAGCTGCTAAACTTTCAGATTATAGCCAATTTACCTCGCACGCTATTCGCGTTATCATCCCATATGCAATGATTCGAAGCCGGGTGTGTAGCAGTTCCGGCCACACCTACGCATCTTCCTCCACTGGAACCTCCTGCTATTGCACCAGATGCGGCGATTGCAAATTGACTATTACCGGTTCTCTCTTGAGGCCTCTGCGGGTTGGGGAGCACTAAAAACTATCACTGGAACGGCCAATGTCAAGTGCTTCGGATTGCAATTGGCATTACCAAACCCAGCGGAAGTACTTCTTGGCGTGAGTTTACTAATACGTCCAGCGGCTCTGTGAGCTACACCTTTAGTGAACGCGGCCTGTATACCGTTGTGGTGGCGGCGCGGGATGTGGCGACAACGGAGGCCCACAGCTGCAAGGAAACCCATACCTTCAAGGTCCGGATTCTATTGATTCTGCCGTTTGGCTTAGAGGAGGCTTATTATGAAAAAAAACTTTACAGTTTGGTTCCTGGCTTTAGCCATTGCGATGCTGGCTTCCCTGTGTGCCTGCAATTCCCGGGATGAACCACAATCGTCAAATGAGCTGCTGACCTCTGCTCTACGCAAGTTTCTGCCGAGGAGCCCACGGTTTTTGCCACGGAGGAAACGGAGCCTCCAACGGAAGCGCTTGGTGGATATGACAGAGGAGACGGAATCCTACGCCGAATGACGAGGACTTTGAAATCTATAAAGAGGATGAATCTGAAAGACTTTATCACTATATTGGTCACAGTCAGACGGTCACGATAAGAGATGTAGACTGGAAATCGAACTGCCGGAGGAGTGGGCAGCCGAGTTGAGGTTATCCGAAATGCAAGACCAGAATATATGGAGTTGTTTATCGGAAACATTCGCTTGATGGAGGCTTACGCTGATATGGGGACCAGGACAAGAAGAAATTGAGCGGGGATATGGATGGTATGATTGGGTTTTTTGCTTTGTACAGGCGGTTCGAAAGGATAATACTGCTACCATAGAGGCGCTTGACCAAAGCGAGAATCGTATTTATTTGGGGAAAAATGACGAATATCGGTTTTATTTTGCAACTGCTGACATGCATGGAGAAGATTCATTTTTAACAGCCCGCACCATTATGATTCACAATCAAGGGCAGGAGTATTATGATGACCTGGTAGGAGATTTGGTTTGCACAGTTGAAGAAGCAAAAGAAATGCTAAAAGTCATATGACATGACTCCGCTGTGCCAATCAGGAGAAGAAGTTACTGATCTGGCGGGGCAGCTTGCGAATCCTTGCAAACTGCCCCAAATTAAAAAAGATGAAAGGACAGGGCGCACAATGGCAGGGCTGCGAAACCCAGTCTACCTTCTGGCGTGAATTTACCAGTACATCTAGCGCCACCGTAAACTATACGTTTGCCGAACGCGGTTTATATACCATAGTGGTGGCGGCGCGGGATGTGGCGACGACGGAGGCCCACAGCTGCAAGGAAACCCATACCTTCAAAATCCGGATCTATTGATTCTGCCTATTTTTATAGGAGGCGTTTTATGAAGAAAACTCTGAAGCTTTGCTCTTTGCTGCTGGCTACTGTGATGCTAGCTTCTCTGTGTGCTTGTAGTGCGCAGGAGGAATCCCATCCGTCAGATGAGATGATGCCGCTCGCCCCCCACACAAGTTTCTGATCCCATCGTTTCTGCTACAGAGGAAATGGAACCTCCAACAGAAACGACTATAGATGAAACAGAGCCTTATCTTATCGACGATGAGAGCTTTTGCGGTTTACAATGAGAAGGACCAGATTTATCACTACATTGGTCAAGGCCAGACAGTCACAGTGAAAGATGTAGGGTTGGAAATCCATGTTCCAGAGGAATGGGCTGGCCGAGTGGAAGTACTCCGGAACGCATGTTCAGACCGTGTGGAAATATACATCGGGAACATTCAACTCATGCAGACTTATGCTGATATGAATCATGACGAGATCCAGGAGAGTTATGGATGGCTGGACTGGATTTTTTTACGGAATGCAGGCAATTCGGAAGGATGATACGGCAACCATCGAAGAATTTGATCAGAGTGAACATAGAATCTGCTTGGGTGAGAATGACAGATATCGCATTTATTTTTCGTGTACAGATATGCACGACATATGGACTGCGAAACATTCCTCACGTCTCGTGCAAATATGATCCACCCAGGGACAGGAGTATTATGACAATCTGGTTGGCGACCTCACCTGCACAGCTGAGCAAGCCAAGGAAATTCTTAAAATCCTGTAGTCGCTTGCATCCCACCCGGGTACCACAAACTTAGGGTTGACAACAGCATTTGCTTTTTCCACTGGCGCTCCCGCGCCAGTGTGGAGCCAATCTGAAAGTTGATGATATTGGCCCTCGGGGGAGGGCAGGGGAGCCCTCACCCAATGTAAGAGATTGATGGAAACATGATTAAGCTGGCACTTCAAGCTTCACATGGTTTTGGCGCCAGCTCTTGTTTCAACACGGATTTTACGTGGGGTTGTAGCTCACAATGACGTTCATATCCAGCAGGGGGAGGCGTCGGAACGTTGGTCTGGAAGACCCCACCTGAATCAAATTGATACAGGTGGACAGGACGTTATGTCTGTGATGTTGTTGTAATCAGATAAACGTAGTTCAGCGTGTTGGAGACCGGGCCGCCGCTGACGTCCCTCAAAATAATTGTGGCAGCGTTGAAGGTCACAAGGGCAGCGTCCTCAGGAAGTCCGGAATGCGGCAGGATGTCGTTGCAGGACACGTCTATCTCCCGTGACGTGGAGTCAGGGTGTAGGTCATCACATGGAGAGGAGAGCGTTGTTGGACCTGCCAGTTTAAACCAGGGCAGCGCAGCTGCCCAATCCGGTGACCTCCGTCAGCTGATTGTAGGATCCGTTTCGAGCTCTGTTAGCGCCCCAGGCTGCCAATGCCGGTGAGGCTGGGCAGAACGTTGCTGGAAACGTCCAGGAATTGCAGGGCCGCGCAGGTGGCCACCGCCGAAAAGTCCGCCAGGGCGTTGTAGGAGAGATCCAGACTGGTGAGGGCGGGACAGATTGGCCAGAGGGCCAAAAGCTGGCAATGGCGTTGCGCTGAAGATTCAGGGTGGTGAGCCCTTTGCAGCCCGCCAGGAGTCCAGGTCCGAATGCTGTTGTCCGACAGGTCCAGGCTGGTGAGGCGGTGAGTCCTCCAGGCCGGACAGGGGTGGACAGGCTGCACCCGGCCAGATTCAGGGAGGTGAGCTTGCCGAGGCTACCTACCAGGGCAGGTCCTGGGCAGAAATCACGCTGCTGGCCAGATCCAGGGTGGTGAGCTCCCGGCATCTGGGCGAGAAAGCTCAGGTCCAGGTTCTCCTTTCCCTGGATGACCAGGGCCGTCAGACCGGTGAAATACGTTAAATCTTCCAGATTGGAGGTCTCAGTGGGGACGGTTAGTTCGGTGATGCTCCACAGGTCGGCAGTGGTGAGGGCGCTGTCGCCGCTACGGCCGAGAAGCTGCCGGACATAAGCGTCCAAAGCGGGATCAGAGAGAGTCACCGGCTCCACCACGCCGGAGATGGTGTAGCCAAATATGGACAGAGGACTGACCAAGCCATTTTCCCCCTACAGCCACCGCCCGAATGGAGGTTTCGCCCAATTCCAGAGAAATGGGACCCTCGTAGGGGGTGGCGGTGGGGGCATTCCTCCCCCATGCCGAGATACAGCTTCCCCTGGCCGGAGATGGTCACATTCATATATTGACTGTAAAAGCCAGGGGGCCAAGCTGCTGGTGGGAGGGGCGGGACGCTGTGCATCCAGCTCCGCCTTGACGGCGGGGTCCGCCACCTGGTCCAGCATAGAGACTGCGTCCAGGAGCTTGTTCTGGGCTACATAGGTCTGACACAGGGCTTCGTAGACAGGGAGGGAGCGCCTGCGGCGATGGCGTTGGCCAGGGTATACTCCGCTTTGGTGTAGTTTCCGGCTGCTTTGTAAGCATCGGCCAGGGCGATGGCAAGCTCCGGGTCCTGCCCGACAGCTGGTAGGCCCAGCCGTAGTACCGGATGGCCCTGGAATAGCGGCCGGACTCCAGAGCGTGGCTGCCCCATCCGGTTAGAATCCCAGTGGCAATTTCCGGCTGGTAGCGCAGAAAAACCAGGCCGCCCCCAGCAGTAGGGCCAGCACCAGAAAAAGAGATAAAATCCATTTAACGCCCGTTTCATACAGACACTCCGATCCGAAAAAAGTGGGTTTATTATACTTCTGCTCCTGCCAATGTCAAGTTTGGCCGGGAAATGGCAAATTGTGCCACACATGCAGCTGCCGGGACGCTACCTGCCGCCTCCTTTGACACTGCGCCAGGCCGCCCGAAGAGGGGCCGGAACGTCTGCTTCCGTCAGGCTATCGTGGATGGCGCAGCTGCCGGCTTCCCGCGCCTTTTCGTAGTACCAGTGCTTGTAGTCCAGGACCTGCAGCGTTTCCTGGAGCTGCTGGATTTGCTCCAAGACCCGCTGACGCTGCCGGTCAATGAGCCCCAGACGCTGGCCAATGGTGGCATCTCCCTCCACGCACCAGCGTCTATGAAGGTTTTGATGTCCTTAATGGGCATACCCGTTTGCTTCAGGCAGGCGATGATGGACAGCCATTCAAAGTCAGACTCCCGAAACATCCGGATTCCCCCGTTGGACCGCTCCAGAAAGGGAGCAGCCCCTCCTTATCGTAATACCGCAGGGTGGGGGGCGCCACCTGCAGCCGCTTGGCCATTTCTCCCACTGTGTACAACATTGGTTCCTCCTGTTACTTGAAAGCCTGGATTTAGAAGTTCAAGTTAGCTTTGGGAGAATCATACTGTATTCTGACCCGGTGTCAAATAAACGCGGGCAAGATTTCAGGGCAGCTGTATGTTCTTTTTCCGCACTGGCGCGCTGAAATGACCGGTGTGGACATCAGGCCGCCAGCGTAAGTGACACTACTTGATGTGCAATGGCGTGGAATCATGGTCCTTCCTATTTGCCACCTTTTCTCTCAACCCGGAAAAGCGCCCCAGGCATCGTATTTTCAAAGCTCCCCGCCTCGCGTCACATATCATTGTAAACCCTACAAATCTGCCATGAAAATAATAAAAAGTGCTTGCTTTTTCCATTTGGACATGCTAGAATAGACCGGTCTGAAAACAGGTGTGTCCTCTGCCGCGCCGGACCATTTCGTGCCGGGTGTCACGCGGGCATGAACGCCTCATTGGAAGGAGAACATGACTATGGATTTGATGAAGGCATTGACAAGCCAATACATGAAGCCTGAGCTGCCCGAGATGCGGGTGGGCGACACCGTCCGGGTGCACCAGAAGATCACCGAAGGTACCCGGGAGAGAATTCAGGTGTTCGAGGGCACCATCATTGCCCGCAAGCATGGCGGCATTGGGGAGACCATCACGGTGCGCCGGATCTCCTATGGCGTCGGCTGCGAGAAGGTGTTCCCGGTTCATGGCCCCCGGGTTGTAAAGGTGGAGACCGTCCGGCACGGCAAGGTTCGCCGGGCTAAGCTGTACTACCTGCGCAATCGCTTCGGCAAGGCTGCCAAGGTCAAAGAGAAAGTGTAAGCTTTCGTCCAGTCAATGGGCGCGCCGTTTCTTGCGGTGCGCCCTTTTTCCAATCCTGGCCGAAAAAAGCGGATTACCCCTTTTCGGATCTTTCTCTTTCGTGTATAATATAGGAGAAAACCAATTGTTAGATAGAAGGATGATAACCATGAAGGAACCAAATCATGATATAACCCCCAGGAGCAGATGGCGGAAGCAATGCAGGCAGAGCGCCCAGGGGGAAGCGCAACCGGCCGCCCCAAAGAGGAGAAAACCCTCCCTGTGGATTGAGTGCTACACGCTGCTCCATGACCTGGTGTATATTCTGGTGTTTGTCACCATCCTCTTTGTGTTTGCATTGCGGGTGGTCTCCGTGTCGGGCCCCGTCTATGTATCCCACCTTGGTGGACAGGGACTATGTGGCCCTCCTCAGCAATGTGTTTTATTCCGGCTCCGACATTCAAAACGGGGACGTGGTGGTAGCGCTGGCGCCCCGGTTTGACGATGAGCCCATTGTGAAGCGGGTCATTGCCACGGCAGGGGCAAGCGGTGGACATTGACTTTACCAGGGGCATTGTGTATGTAGACGGCGCCGCCCTGGATGAGCCCTACATCAACGAGCCTACCCACCTGCAATTTGACAGCCGGGGTGTCACCTTTCCCCTCACGGTGGAGGAGGCCATGTGTTCCTCATGGGAGACAACCGAACAATTCCTCCGACAGCCGGCTGGCGTCCATTGGCCAGGTGGATACCCGGTATATTCTGGGGAAGGTGCTTTTGTGATGATGCCCGGCTATGATAAGGTAAAGGATACCCGGGACTTTGGCCGCATTGGCGGGGTCTCGTAAAAGGAGCGCCTATGGACTCTATGAACATTCAGTGGTATCCCGGCCATATGACCAAGACCCGCCGGCAAATGGAGCAGGATCTGAAGCTGGTGGACGCAGTGTGAGCTCCTGGATGCCAGAATTCCCATCTCCAGCCGGAACCCGGACATTGCCGCCCTCTGCGGACCCAAGCCCCGGCTGGTGATTTTGAACCGGATGGACATGGCGGACCCCGCCGCTACCCGGGCATGGTGCGAGGCCTTCCGGGAGAGCCTTGCCGCCGTGGCAACGGACTGCAAGAGCCGGAGGGGACTGACCGCCTTTTTGTCCCCGCCGTTCGGAATCTGCTCCAGGAGAAAATTACCCGCAATGCGGGCCAAGGGACAAAACCGCCCCCTGAAAATCATGGTGGTGGGGGATTCCCAATGTGGGAAAGTCCACGTTTATCAACCAGATTTCCGGGAGAAAGGGCGCAAAGGCGGAGAACGGCCCCGGCGTCACCCGGGGCAAGCAGTGGTGACGGTGGATGAAAAGCCTCTGCTTTTTGGACACCCCGGCATCCCCTGGCCGAAGTTTGAGGATCCGGAGGTGGCCTCCACCGGCCTACACCGGGGCGGTGAAGGATGACATCCTGGATGCCGAGGAGCTGGCGGTCCGCCTCATGGAGCTGCTTTGGGCCCGGTATCCCCAGGCCCTGGAGGACCGGGTATGTTTCGGAGGCGCTGCTGAGAACCTGGGGGCTACGCCCTTCTGGGAGGCAGCAGGCAGGAAGCGGGGGCTTCCTGCTGGCCTGAGGAGAGATTGACACAGAGCGCATGGCCCGGTGCTGCTGGAGGAATTCCGGAGCTGCAAGCCGGGCCGGTTTACTTTTTGAGATGCCGGAGGAATCCCTATGAGTCAAGTGGGATTTGTGGGCCTATGAACGGCCTGTTGGGAAGAAGGGCGACGCTGGTGTGCGGCGTGGATGAGGCGGACGGGGCCCCTGGCCGGTCCCGTGCGCTGCGGCGGTGATTCTGCCCAGGGATCTGATTTGGAGGCGGCCTTGCCTGGCCTCAATGACTCCAAAAAAGCTCACGGATCAAAAAGCGGCGAGAGCTGTATGGGAGGATTCAAGACTGCGCCCTGGCCTGGCACATTGCCCTGGCCTCCCAGGAGGAGATCGATGCAGTTAACATTCTCCAGGCCACTTTTTCTGGCCATGGGCCGGGCAGTGGCCGGGCTTGGCTCCCGACCGGAATGGGCCCTGGTGGACGGAAAAACCGGGACCCGGGATTGAGGTTCCCACCAAGTTGATTGTGAAGGGGGATTCCCTCAGCGCCAGCATTGCCGCCGCCTCTATCCTGGCTAAGGTGTACCGGGATGATATTATGCTGGAAATGGCCGAGCGGTATCCCCAGTATGGCTTTGAGGTACATAAGGGCTACGGCACCAAGCGGCACTATGCCGCCCTGGAGGAGTTCGGCCCTTGTCCCATTCACCGGCAGAGCTTTTTGAAAAGTTTTATGCCGGGAAGTAATTTAACTGGACCCTGGGGGAGGCGCTGGCGGCGGCGTATCTGCGGAAAAAAGCGGTATACCCTGGTGGCCTGCAACTACCGCTGCCGCTTTGGTGAGGTGGACCTGATCGTCCAGGACCGGAAGTATGTGGTGTTTGTGGAGGTCAAGCTGCGCAAATCGGCTCGCTTTGCCTCTGCGATGGAATATGGGACAGTCGCAAGCAAAAGCGTCTGAGGACCACTGCCCAGCTGTGGCTCAGCCTGCATCCCACGGAAAAGCAACCGAGATTTGACGTGATTGAGATCTACGCCCCGGAGGGCCTGGCCACCCGGCGGCCGGAGATTCGCCATTGGGAGGATGCGTTTCAATGAATTTACCTGTTTTTGACCTGCACTGCGATACAGCCTTGGAGCTGCTGGACAGCCAGTGCCGCCCTGTGGAGCGATTGAAGCAGCGGCGGGGCCACATCGACCTGGAGCGGGCGGGAAGCTGCCGGCCTATGCCCAGCTCTTTGCCTTTTTACCACCCCGATATGGACGCCACCGGGAGGTTCTCTCCCGAGATGATTTTTGATGCCATGCTGTCCAATTTGCAGAGGGGAGCTGCAGGAGAACCGGGATCAAATCCTTCAGGCCAGGACTCCGGCGGAGATCCGCCAGGCGGTGGACGGAGGAAAAATTGCCGCAGTGTTTTTCCCTGGAGGGCCCTGCAGGCATTGGCTTTGACCCGGGCAGGCTGGAAGAGCTGGCGGCTCTGGGATTCTGTATGACCACACTCACCTGGAACGAATGCAATCCCCTGGCCGGGTCCCACAAAACCGGCGGAGGCCTCACCGCCCGGGGAAGGAGTATGTGCGGCGAGCCCAGAGCTATGGCATGGCCCTGGATGTGAGCCACCTGAGCGACGAGGGCTTTGGGATGTGATGGACATCACCTGCGGCCCTGTGTCCGCCAGCCACCCAACAGCCGCAAGGTCTTTTCCCGCCAGCCGGAACCTGACCGACGAGATGTTCCAGGCGATTTGCCAGACCGGCGGCGTGGCGGGGCTGAATCTCTACACCGGTTTTCTGGGAGAGGAGCCTGTGACCCTGGAGACCGCCTGCCGCCATGTGCTCCACTGGCTGGACCTGGACGGTGGGAAGCACATTGCCCTGGGCGGAGATCTGGATGGCTGCGAGGGCCTTCCCAGGGCTTTTACCGGGTGGACTCCTACCCGAGTCTGGCCCAGGCGTTGGCGGACCATGGCGTTCCCCGCCAGATGCTGGAGGACCTTTTCTGGAACAATGCTATGAGGGTGCTGGAATCATGCTCTACGTTACGACCTTAGACCGGACGGTCACCTATACGGCCCAGGCCACCCTGGAGCGGGCTACAGGCCCGGAAGGGGGCCTCTTTGTGCCTATGACCCTGCCCCAGTATGACCGGAAGGGGTTGGCTGCCGTGCTGGCGCTGCCCTTCTGGGACTGTGTGGCAAGCATTCTCAATCAGTTTTCCCCCTGCGCCTCCAGGGTAGCAGTCTCCAGGAACGGAGGGGGTGCTGCCGAGCCGGTATACATCCGTTATAAAATTGCGGTGGCTGAGCTGTGGGACCGGAAGACCGGCTCGTTTCAGGGCCTTCGGTCCGACCTGTGACCGGCTGGGCTCCAAGCTCCGCTCCCGGGGAATTGGCCTTTGTGGCGGTGGACATTGCGCTGCTGTTTGGCCTCTACGGCGCTGCGTGCCCGGTCCGGCTGGCTGCGAAGAGGGGAGCCGGTTCCGGCTGGCTATGGCTTCCAGGGGAGTTTACCATGCCTGTTGCGGCCTGGTATGCCCGACGGATGGGACTTCCCACTGGGGATGTGATCTGTGTTTGCAACGAAAACAGCGCTCCCTGGGAGCTTCTGCACCGGGAGAGCTGCGCCTGAGCAGCGATTGCGCATCCACCCGGTTGCCCCTGCTGGACATGGGTCTGCCCTGCAACCTGGAGCGGCTGGTGAGCCAGACCCTGGGTACGCACACAGCGGAATTGTATGGAACCGTTCGCGGCCGCCGGGGACCTTTTCCCTGAACCCGAGCAGCAGGCCAGCCTGCGGGCGGGCTTTTCCGTTAGCGTGGTGAGTGCCGACCGGCCAGGCGCCCTGATCCCCAGAATTTTCAGCACCTCGGACTATTTGCTGAGCCCCTGCGGCGCCTTGGTATACGGCGGCCTGATGGACTATCGCGCGCTCACCGGGAGGGGGCGCCCGCCCTGCTGGCGGGAGGAGAGCCCCTGCGGTGGGGCGAGGAGGTGCTGACTGCTCTGGGCAAGCCTGCGGAGAACATCGTGGGACAGATTGACGGCTTGGAGCGGGAAGCCGCTCTGCGCCGGAGGGGGGACTGAATGGCGCTTTATGCAATTGGCGACCTGCACCTTTCCCCGGGCGTTGCCAAGCCCATGGACGTATTTGGCGGCGTCTGGGAGGGTACACGGAGAAGCTGAAGCTGGGATTTTCCACCGTCGGACCGGAGGGGGGCACCACAGTGCTGATGGCGATCTCACCTGGGGCACATGGATTTGAACCAGGCCGGGCGAACTTTGCCTGGATCATAGCCCCGGGCGAGAATCATTCTGAAGGGGAACCACGATTATTGGTGGACCACCGCCTCCAAGTTTTACCGTTTTGCGAGGAAAACGGCTTCCAAAATATGTACGTCCTCCACAACAACTGCTATTTTATAATGAATACGCCCTCTGCGGTACCCGGGCTGGTTCTTTGAAGAAGAGCGCAGCGGTCAGCACGATGAAGGTGTTCCACCGGGAGCTTTGCCGCCTGGAGGCCTCCCTCAGGCGGCAGGGGACCAACCCAAGCTGTGCTTCTCCACTATCCACCCAGGTACCGGGGATATGAATGCCCGGAAATTCTGAAGTTGCTCCGGTGCTATGGGGTCGGGCCTGCTATTACGGCCACCTCCATGGCGCCAGCCACAAACTAGCCATAGAGGGCCTGTGGGACGGGGTGAATTTCCGCCTGTTGGCGGCAGATTACCTGAATTTTCGTCCGGCAAAGATTATTTCGGAAGAAATGCAAGAAAATGGTGGACAATCCGCCGCCATTTGTTAGAATAGGACGGATACCACCATGGCGCTTTCAAAATTTGTAAATCAGGATGGCTGCCTGAGCGGCCCGATATAGGAGGACAAATAACATGAACGTAAAGAGCATTGAAGAAGGAAGGCTCCAAGGCCAAGATTACCGTGGAGATCGAGAAGGATCTGATGGATTCCGGCGCCAACAAAGCTTACCTGAAGGCCCGTAAAGACATTCAACTGCCCGGCTTCCGCAAAGGTAAGGCCCCCGCAAGCTGATTGAGTCCATTTACGGCGCCCACGTGTTCTACGAAGATGGTCTGGAGGAGATTTTCCCTCAGGTCTACCAGGCAGCTGTTGTGGAGCAGGAGCTGAAGGCAGTGGGCCGCCCCAGCCTTCTGCATATGGACATTGCCGATGACGGCGCTGCCACCATCGTTTTGGAGACGGACCTCTATCCCGAGGTAACCCTGGGCCAGTACAAGGGCCTGGAGGTGGAGAAGGTTGCCCCTCCGTGACCGACGAAGAGGTGGAGGCCGAGCTGGACCGAATGGCCAAGAATGTGGCCAGCCGGGAGACAGTGGAGCGGCCTGCGGAGCAGGGCGATACAGCCAACATTGATTTTGAGGGCTTTTGAAAATGGCGTACCCTTTGAAGGCGGTAAGGGCGAGGGATTTGACCTGGTTCTGGGCTCCGCTCCTTCATTCCCGGCTTTGAAGAGCAGGTGGTGGGCATGTCCGCCGGCGAAGAGAAGGACATTGACGTGACCTTCCCCGAAGAATACCATGCCAAGGAGCTGGCCGGTAAGCCTGTGGTGTTTCATGTGAAGGTGAACAGCATCACGGTGGAGCACATTCCTGCCAAGGACGACGAGTTTGCCAAGGATGTGTCGGAGTTTGATACTCTGGACGAACTCCGCGCCGACATCGGACCAAGGAGCTGGAGGAGCGGACCAAGGCTGTGGAGCGGACCTTTGAGACGGCAGCTGTGGAAAAGGCGGCGGAAAAACGCCACCATGGAAATGCCCGAGTCCCTGGTGGAGGAGGAGCTGGACCGCCAGATGAACAACTTTGCCTATCAGCTCCAGCGCAGCGGCATGAGCATGGAGCAATACGCCAAGATGATGGGGGGGAGATATGGGCACCATGCGCAAGGCCTTCCGTCCCGCCGCTGAGAAGCAGGCCAAGGTGGATGTGACCCTGCAGGCGATCGTCAAGGCCGAGGGCCTGGAGGTTTCCGACGAGGAAGTGGAAGCGGAGTATCAGAGCCTGGCCGATACCTACCAGATGGAGCTGGAGAAGGTGAAAGCCTGGCCGGCGCCGATAGCCTGCGCCAGGATTTGCTGGTTCGGAAGGCTGCCAAGCTGGTCGCCGAAGCGGCTGTGCCTGTGGCCCCCAAGGCGGAGGAAGAGCCCAAGACGGAGGAATAATCCTGCGCTTTCCTGGTTAGAATGTCTCCAGTTTGGAAAGGAGATTTGGATTATGAGCTTTAT
>VOFG01002429.1_pt1 | contig 27716 bp, 45 predicted proteins | sample 5384171 | NCBI WGS metagenome assembly VOFG01 (sample SAMN12384726, study PRJNA508395) | human gut metagenome | isolation source: healthy gut F | host: Homo sapiens | reverse complement strand
TCCCTGGCATCCGATTCCTTCCTGTCCGCAGCATCCTTCAGGGAGACCACCAAGGTTCTGACCGACGCTGCTATCAAAAGGTAAGGTTGACCATCTGGTAGGCCTGAAAGAGAACGTTATCATCGGTAAACCGATCCCGGCCGGTACCGGTATGAAGTGCTACAGCAACATTCATCTGAATACCGACAGCATGATCGAGGAAGAAGAGGACGAGGATCTGATTCTGACCGAAGATCTTGAGGACGATGCTCCGGCAGCTCCGATGGCAGAAGCTCCGGTTGAAGAGCCGTCAGCTGAAGAGGAAGAGCCGATGCTCGACTTCGACTTTGAGGAAATGATTCCGTCAAAGGATGATACCGAGGAGCAACCCTTTCTCCCACCTCTATAGGTGGTGAGATGAATTGCAAATAAGAAAATTAACGGCAGTGGAGGGCGGAGAGAAATCGGTATCCCTCACTGACATGAGGCAAAACCACAGTCAGCATTCTGCTGACAAGCCAGACTCTGTGAAATTACCGACTGTGGATTGAAACAACGGGTGCATACGTATGCGGTGAAAGAACAGTCTAAATAAGAGGAAAAAGATGAGGTAAACTATGCCCAGAAGTGGAAAAGAAAAGGAAAAAGATTCCGCCATGTGGAAAAGACGGAGAAGAGACGACGGAGCTTTTCTGTGAAAATACAGGCGGCAAAATTTCGTGATCTGCCGATGAGTCTGCGGATTCTGATCGTGAATCTCAGTCTGTTTCTGATTCTGTGCGCCGTATTTTTATGGCAGGCGCGTATCTATGCGCCGCAGGCGGCAGGACGGGAATTACGTGGAAGCATGCCTGGCAGGAGACTGGAACAGCGCGTACGATGTATGCCAGTTCCCGGACAGCACGTTTCTGTCGCGGAAGAACTACGTCAATGCAATGACCTGGAAAGCAAAACAGGACGGCACTGACGGGCAGGAAACACCGGAGATCAAGAGCTTTTTCATGCGCAGAAAACAGAATCTTGAGACCGGGGAAAACAGGATTTATACTGTGCGGTACACGTTAAAAAGGCATGAGCGACTCGCAGGAAGAAACATTGGAGATCGCCGCCGGGGATACCGTAAAATGGAACTTCAAAGAGTGGTACGTTGTGCCGAAAGACAGCTGCGTGACGGATGTCGAAATCACCGTCCCGGCGGATGCCTCGTTCTATCTGGACGGCGTGCAGGTCGGGAAAAAGTATTTAAAAAGACGGCAGATAACGTCAGCATCTACAAAATCCGTATCTCTTCCTCGGCGGCCACCACCATTGAACTGACCGAAAAACAGAAAGACCCATACCGCGAGATCGTCCTCGTGCAGGACAACAGCAGCATGGAATTCCTGCCGGTTTAAAACTCAACGATTCCACCGGCAAAACCATCGCCGACCGCGCAGAAGAGTCCCTGGACAAAGGTATTCACAGCCGCAGCCGCCGGAAAATCCTTCAGCACCATCAAAAATGAATTTTCCGCCGACACCGCCGTACAGAAAACCGCCAAAGAACAGTACCAGCAGCTCTGCGATGCCTACCTGAACAGCGACACCAACACCGGAATCACCAGCATCACCGTGAGCAGCGTCTCACAACCGTAACCAACGAATCCAACCAGATGAAGATCGAAACCAACGTGACCGCTGCGATCGAGCGACGAACCCGTTTCCTCCATTTCTTCCGCAAAACCAAAATAGAGACCGTCACCTGGAAACTCGAGTCCGTTGTGACGCTGGAAAACGAAAAATGGGTGATGGGCAGCGATTTCCTGAAGGGCGTTGAGCTGTCGAAGTGATTTTGAGAAAACGGTTGATATTTCTGAGAACTCTGCGTACAATAGAAATACCAAGAGAAATCTCTTCCTAAAATAGGACATGAGGCATAAGGTGTTTGCTTCTGTTGTTCTGGCAACGTTAAAACTTTGCAGTTACTCTTAAGCAGAGGATAATCAGGCTGGACAGGTGGAAAGACCTGTGATTTGGTGGCAAAGCACCAGAAAGAAACCAGGTTTTTTAAAAGAGAGAGTGACAAAGAGTGATTTTGTATCCGCTTTTACCATGGGTGCAGAGTCACTCTTTTTTTGTGACAAGATGTTAAGAAACGATAAACATTAATTTACCAGAAGTGGAAAAATGTAAGAATTTGTGCCTTGCATCTTAGGTCAGATCACGTTATGATAGTAAGTAGAAAATGTCGAAAAACGTTTGTGTTACGATGGAAGAAAGTTCCGCAAAGGGGCGGGACGATGGAGCATAAACAGATCATATGGAAAGAAAATCATTGAAACAGAGAAGAAAGCAGATGCGCCGCAGACAGATGATGCAGAAAGTATCACGGATTTCCCTGTGTGGTAATCGGCCTTCTTTTTCTTGCGCTTATCTGGAAATTTGCGGGAGCGCAGCTTGCGAAAAAAGGAATTGTACTGAGTAATGACACAGCCGCAAAGACGGTGAGCGAGACGGCGCCGGAGGCGGGGGACGGATCGAAATGCGGGAATTAAAAGTTTGCGGAGACCACGCCGCCTCTTAACGGGTGTTGGTCAGCTGCTTCGTTTTGCAGACGTTCAGCTCATACCGGAGTATACCTTTTCACCGGGTCCGATGAAGAGAGTACCACGCTCCTGCGCATTGTACAGACCGTAGGTGATAGCTTCACCGGCTTCAAATGCGATCAGGGAACCCATCTTACGATACTGGATATCTCCCTTGTAAGGGCCGTAGTCGTCGAATACGGTGTTCAGAATACCGTTACCCTTGGTATCGGTCATGAACTCACCGCGGTAACCAATCAGTCCTCTTGCGGGGATGGAGAACTCCAGACGGGTGTAAGTGCCGCCAGAAATGGAACCCATGTTACGAAGTTCACCTTTTCTCTGACCAAGCTTCTCAATAACAGCACCGGCAAATTCATTGGGAACATCGATGTAAGCCAGCTCCATAGGTTCTAACTTTTTACCGTTCTCATCGGTATGATACAGAACCTCTGCCTTACTCACGGCGAATTCGAAACCTTCACGACGCATATTCTCGATCAGTACGGACAAATGCAGCTCACCACGGCCGGATACTTTGAAACGGTCAGGAGAATCGGTCTCTTCCACACGCAAGGATACATCGGTATTTAACTCGCGGAACAGTCTGTCACGCAGGTGACGGCTGGTAACGAATTTACCTTCCTGGCCTGCCAGGGGAGAGTCGTTGACCATGAACTGCATGGCGATGGTAGGCTCACTGATCTTCTGGAAAGGAATGGGTACCACATTTTCCGGAGAGCAGATGGTGTCACCGATGTGAAGCTCGCTGATACCAGAGATGGCAACGATGGAACCGATGCCTGCTTCCTTGACTTCTACTTTATTCAGACCGTCGAACTCATACAGCTTGCTGACCTTGGTCTTAATGATCTTGTCGGGGTTGTGGTGGTTACAGATGACCACATCCTGGTTTACACGGATGGTACCGTTGTCTACTTTACCGACACCGATACGTCCTACATATTCATTATAATCAATGGTACTGATCAGTACCTGGGTAGCCGCATCCGGATCTCCTTCGGGAGCGGGGATGTAGTTTAAAATGGTCTCAAACAGAGGTTCCATATCAGTACCCATTTCGTCAGCATCCAGAGAGGCAATACCGGCCTTTGCGGAAGCATATACGAAAAGGACAATCCAGCTGAGAATCATCCGCATCCAGCTCTAAGAACAGTTCGAGTACCTCGTCTACGACCTCATCGGGTCTTGCTTCGGGACGGTCGATCTTATTGATACATACGATAACGGGAAGCTTTAATTCCAGTGCTTTACGAAGCACGAATTTGGTCTGGGGCATGGCACCCTCGAAGGCATCCACCACCAGGATAACGCCGTTTACCATTTTCAGGACACGCTCTACCTCGCCGCCGAAGTCCGCATGGCCCGGGGTGTCGATGCTGTTGATCTTCGTACCCTTGTAGATAAACTGCTGTATTTTTGGACAGAATGGTGATACCACGCTCACGCTCGATAAAATTTCAAGGAATACCGGGAATGTTTATCACAGCACAAAGGCAGGTGCCTTGCCGTTTTGTCTCTGCTGGATGCCTGCCTATCTGAACTATTATAGCACAGAACAGAGAAAAAAAACAGGGAAGATGTGACATTTTTGTATTGCAATGGTAGAAAATACGAAGCATGTGGTGCGGTTTTTACAGAAACATATACAAAAAAATTGGGCAGAATGCTGATTTGAATAGAAATAAAAAAATCTGGAAAAAAAGTGGTTCTGAAAAAGAAATGTGGTTCATACATTAGGATTATAGATCAGCAAAGTACCGATCAAAATCAATATTCAGAAAGGAAAAAGACAAAGGAAGGGGATTTTCATTATGGCAGACAAGATGATTGAAAACAATCAGGTGGTTATCATGGGAGAGATTGTCTCCCCGTTTACATTCAGCCATCAGGTATTCGGAGAGGGCTTTTACCTCGTCGATGTGATGGTCAAGCGGTTGAGTGAATCGCAGGACATCATTCCGGTGATGGTCTCCGAGCGGCTGGTGGACGTATCACAGGATTACCAGGGTGAGTGGATCTGCATCAGCGGTCAGTTCCGGTCCTACAACCGCCACGAGGAGAAGAAGAACCGTCTGGTACTCTCCGTATTTGCGCGGGAATTAAGCTTCGTGGAGGAAGAGGACGATTCCGTCAAATCCAACCAGATTTACCTCGATGGATACATATGTAAACCGCCGGTCTACCGGAAAACACCTCTGGGAAGAGATCGCCGACCTTCTGATCGCGGTCAACCGTCCGTATGGAAAATCAGATTATATCCCGTGCATCTGCTGGGGGCGGAATGCGGGGTATGCCTCTGCGTTTGCCGTGGGCGGCCACGTTCTCATCTGGGGACGGATCCAGAGCCGGGAATATATGAAGCGGCTGAGCGAGACGGAAATGGAAAAGCGGACCGCATATGAGGTTTCGGTGAGCAAGCTGGAATATAGTGAGAGTTAAAAGCGCGATCCGCTGTTGACAAGAAAATTTAATGATGCTATAGTAAAAAGCAGAACTGAAGTGGATAGAGGTCGCATTACTTCAAAAGTACCTTTTCGGATGCCTCAGCAGCAAAAGAAGAAGAGGAAAAGGGAAAGAATGCCGAAGGACATCCGGCGCTGAACCGGTATGCTCCTGGGCGCAGGTTGAAAAAAATCTGCGACTGTCATCGAGAGATGGAGAGCTATCTGATCATAGATACTGCGTATGTGTGAATTTGGAGGCGATCTTATCTGGGATGAGGCGCCTCTTTTTTAAACGGAAAGTGAAATTTTCCGTGGGAGATAAGCTCCGGCGACTGATTTCTTATGGTTTATCTGACACAACATACAGGAGGAAAAAGAGAATGTCTATTTTTAAAGGTGCAGCTGTTGCAATTATCACACCGATGACCGAAACACAGGAAGTGAATTACGAAAAACTCGGAGAACTGATTGAGGAGCAGAGCGCCGGCGGAACCGACGCCATCGTTATCTGCGGAACCACCGGTGAGGCTTCGACCCTGACCCATGAGGAGCATCTGGATGCCATCAAATATACCGTGGAAAAAGTAAATCACAGAATCCCGGTAATTGCAGGAACCGGCTCCAACAGCACGGAGACAGCAATTTATCTGTCTCAGGAAGCGGAGAAATACGGCGTGGACGGACTTCTTCTCGTTTCTCCGTATTACAATAAAGCAACACAGAAGGGGCCTGATTGCACACTTTACCGCAATCGCAGACAGCGTCAAAGTGCCGGTCATCCTTTACAACATTCAGGGCAGAACCGGCGTAAACATTGCACCGGAAACGATCGTCTATCTGTTCAACAACGTTGAGAATATCGTTGCAGTCAAAGAGGCTTCCGGAAACATTTCCCAGGTCGCAAAATTATGCAGCTGACCGATGGAAAGATCGATCTGTACTCCGGAAACGACGATCAGGTTGTGCCGATCCTTTCCCTTGGCGGAAGCGGTGTAATCTCCGTTCTTTCCAACGTAGCACCGCGTGAGACCCACGACATGGTACAGAAATTCCTCGACGGCGATGTGGCCGGATCCAGAGAAATCCAGCTGAGAGCACTGCCGCTCATCGATGCGCTGTTCTGCGAAGTAAACCCGATTCCGGTAAAAGCAGCGCTGAACCTGATGGGCAAAGAGGTTGGACCGCTTCGTCTGCCGCTGACCGAGATGGAGCCGCAGAACCAGGAGCGCCTGGCAAAGGCTATGAAAGATTTTGGAATCAAACTGGCTTAAGTTAAGAATACACGAAGTAAAGAAGGAAAAAAAGACAATGGTTAAAATTATTATGCATGGCTGCAACGGCCATATGGGACAGGTCATCACCGGCCTGGTAAAAGAAGATGCAAATGCAGAAATCATAGCCGGAATCGATATGAACGACAACGGCCAGAACGATTATCCGGTATTCAAAAGCCTGGCAGAATGCGATGTTCCGGCAGACGTAGTCGTTGACTTTTCTTCCTACAAGGCAGCCGACGCACTTCTCGATGCCTGCAAGGAGAAAAACTTCCACTCGTCCTCTGCACCACAGGCCTCACCGAGGATCAGCTCAAAAAAGTGCAGGAGACCAGCAAAAGAAATCGGTTCTCCGCTCTGCAAATATGTCCCTTGGTGTGAATACGCTGATGAAACTGGTACAGGCAGCTGCAAAAGTGCTTGCCGAAGCAGGCTTTGATATGGAGATCGTGGAGAAACACCACAAACTGAAATGCGACGCTCCAAGCGGAACCGCCATCGCCCTGGCAGACAGCCTGAACGCGGCAATGGACAACCAGTACCACTACGTATACGACAGAAGCCAGCGCCACGAGCAGCGTGACCCGAAAGAAAATCGGAATCTCTGCTGTACGCGGCGGCACCATCGTCGGCGACCACGACGTCATCTTCGCAGGCCCGGACGAGGTTGTTACCCTGTCCCACAGAGCATATTCCAAAGGAGTTTTCGGAAAAGGGCTGTAGAGGCTGCAAATTCCTGGCTGGAAAACCGGCTGGCATGTATGACATGCAGGATGTCATTGCTGCGAAATAAGGCAGAAACAGGGAAAAAAAGTGAATAGAAACCAGAAAGTGCGCAACGAAAATGCGAAACGTTGCGCACTTTTTCTTTTCTTACAACAGGATTTTCGGAATTGAGGAAGTTATTTTGCAGAATATTTGGCAGAATACACAAGAAAAAATACGGAATATCAAAAGAGAACGTGAAAATCGCAAACGGTAATGGAAAAATCAATGCGCAACAAGGTAAAACGCTAAAGTTGCGCGTTTTGCACAAAAATAGTAAAACAGTATATTTCGACAAAAATATCTTATAAAAACTGCGAATTGTAAACAATATGCCGAAATGATATGATAATGGCACAAAGAAAAATAAAGAGTTGAGCAACAAAAAAGTTGCGCAAACAAGAAAGGGAATGAGAAGATGAAAAAGAATGGTTGGAAAGGGTTTTGCAAAAAGCTCTACAAGTACCGGGTATTTCTTCTGATGCTTGCACCGGCAGTAATTTATACCCTGATTTTTTCCTACTACCCGATGACAGGAATTGTAATGGCATTCAAAAATACTCCTACGCAGGAGGTATCTGGGGAAGCCGTGGAACGGATTTGATAACTTCAAGTTCTTCTTTAAATCAGGACAGGCCGGACTCGTTACCAGAAATACCGTGCTGTATAATCTGGCATTTATTGTGATCAACACGACGATGCAGATTGCCGTTGCCGTGCTTCTGACCGAGATCCGCAACAAACATTACCGTAAGATCACACAGTCGCTGATGTTTCTGCCGTATTTCATTTCCTGGGTTATCGTAGGAGTTATGGCATTCAATATTTTCAGTTCCGACTACGGTTTTCTGAACCGACTGATTGAAACCTTCGGTGGAACACCAATCAAGTTTTACACGACACCAAAGGCATGGCCGTTTATCCTTGTCTTCTTTAATGTATGGAAGGGAATCGGATACGGTTCTGTTATGTACCCTGGCAGCAATTATGGAATTGACACTTCGATTTATGAAGCAGCCCGCATCGACGGAGCAAACGTGTTCCAGCGAATTTTCAAAGTAACAATCCGATGATCATGCCGACCACAATCATCCTGCTTCTGCTATCCGTCGGAGGCATCTTCAAAGGAAACTTTGATATGTTCTACAACTTGGTTGGAAGTAACGGTCTTCTGTACAACTACACCGATGTAATTGATACCCTGACGTTCCGTGCCTTAATCAGCAGCAACGACTTCGGAATGTCCGCAGCTGTTGGTCTGTATCAGTCGGTACTGTGCTTTATCACTGTCGTAATCGTAAACAAACTGGTTGGTCTTTATGATAAAGACTACACCTTATTCTAGGAGGGATGAAAAGTGGGATCTTCCAGTCATACAAGTAAAAATCAAAAGAGGAAAAGATGCGGTTGCACTTGATATCATCGCGTACGGATTCTGCGGAATCATCGCGCTGGTCTGCCTCGTTCCTTTCATCATGATCGTATCCGGCTCGTTTTCTTCGGAATCGGCCATTATCCAGAACGGTTTCAGCCTTCTGCCGCAGGAGTTCAGCCTGGAGGCATACAAAACCGTATTTAAAGATCCTATGGTTGTCTTCAGCGCATACGGCGACCATCGGTCTGACCATCGTCGGAACGGTACTTGGTCTGCTGCTGCAGACTATGACAGCTTATGTACTGTCACGCAAGGAGTTTGAGTGGAGAAATCAGTTTTCGTTTTTCTTCTACTTTACCACTTTGTTTTCCGGCGGTCTTGTTCCGTACTACGTACTGATGACACAGACCCTGAATCTGCGGGACAGCTACCTTGCACTGCTCCTTCCGCTGCTGTTCAGCGTATACAACCTTCTGATCATGAAGAGTTACATCGTGGGACTTCCGGATTCTCTGATTGAAGCGGCCAAGATTGATGGCTGCGGCGAGTTCCGTATTCTGTTCCGGATTGTAATGCCGCTGATCAAACCGGGTATCACAATCGGAGCAGTCAAAGGCTGATACAAATCATGTTAATTTAACTGAATCAAGTAAGTCCCCTGTTTCCATTGCGAAAAAGCAATAAGCAGTTGGGTGGGGATTTACTTGTATCAGGAGAAGTGCAAGCTTCTTCTGATAAACTGCGGAGCAGTTATTCGGTTATGAGCAAGCAGCGAAGCGGATTGCGAATATCCGCTTGAATTACACATTATATTTATGAAGGAGGTTCTTTATGAAAAAGAGCACAAAAAAACTGGTATCTGTATTACTTGCATCCGCAATGGCAGCCGGCATGCTGGCAGGATGCGGTTCCGGCAACGGAAATGGAAGCACGGGCGACAGCAAAAGCAGCTCCGCAGTTTCCGGCACATCGGGAGACAACCTGAGTGCAGACACTTCGAGCATGTCGATCTGACGATGTATCTGATCGGCGACCGTACCCCGGATTTTGATGAGGTTTACGCCAAAATCAATGAGATTCTGGAAGAGAAGCTGAACTGCTCTCTGAACGTAGAATTCCTTTCCTGGGGCGAGCATGACACGAAATATTCCCTGCTGTTCTCCTCACAGGAAGATTTTGACCTGATCTTTACCGCATCGAGCTGGTGCCATTACGAGCAGACCGTTTCCCTCGGCGGATTTGCACCGCTTTCTGAGGACTTTATCAAAACGTATGCACCGGATATCTGGGAGGTTGTTCCGGAAATGGCATGGGAGCAGGCAAAGATTGACGGACAAATCTACATGGTTCCGAGCTATGCCAACGAGTTTGGTCAGGAAGTTCTGGCAGTGCGCGGTGACCTGATGGAAAAATACGGTATGGATGATATTACATCCTGGGATGACCTGATGAAGTTCTACAAAGCATGTGCAGCAGACGGTATCTATGCAAGTCAGGGCGGACCGTGGTATCCATTCTTCCAGTCCCAGGGCTATTCCACAACGGGCGGAGCACCGAAGGGGCGGCGAGCTGATTCTGTATCATACCCAGGATCCGAAAGATCTTGAATTCCAGTACATCGGTGAATGGGATGCGTTCCGTGAGTACTGCCAGGAGATGAAAGACCTGGTAGACGCCGGAGCATGGTCCAGCGACGTATTAAACAGCAGCGATGAGAGACAGACCGGACTTCTGACCGGAAGAACAGCAAGCATGAGCTGGAATCTCGAACCTGTCTTACCTACGGAAAACAGGCAAATGAGGAACATCCGGATTGGAATGTAACGATGGTAGACCCGAACAAAAACCTGTCGAAAAAAGTAAACTCTTACATCAACAACGGTGTTGCCATCAACGCAAACAGTAAAAACAAAGAGAGAGCCATGATGGTATTAAATGAATTCTACACCAACCCGATGTTTACGATCTGGCTATGCTCGGTATCGAAGGAAAGCACTGGGGAAGCAGTCGGTGATGATCAGTACAAAGTTATTGATGAGAGCGGCTATGGTGTAGCAAGTAACTGCAACTGGGGATGGAACAACTGCACAATCCAGAGAGAGGAATATCTTGAGAACAGAACGGCTCTGGACGACAAGTATGAAAGCATCAAAGATGCCTTCAACAACAACATCAAAGAAGATCATGTTTACGACGGTTTAACTTTGATTCCAGCAATGTAAGTACACAGTTTGCAGCAGTAGAGGCAGCCATCGACAATTATTATAACCCGCTGATCAACGGTCTCGTTGACGATGTGGACGCTTCCATCGATGCCATGAACGCAGCTATGGACAGCGCCGGAATCAGGATATTCTGGATGAGATGAACCGTCAGGCAGCAGAGTATGTAGCGGAGAACGAAGTCAAAATAAAACAGCCAAATAAAACAGGGAATGGACGCGCTGGTCTGCCAGAAGCTCCGGCGCGGCCGTTCCTTCTTTTAGAGATCAAGTGATGGTTCAAAAGCTTTGAGGGATGACTTGATTTCTAACAGCATTCGTATTAAATATAAAAAATATAGGAATTTTTCAAATTTAACAGAAAGTGACAGGGTATTTTTATGACACTGGAGGAAATTGCAAAAGAGATAGGGGTATCAAAAGTACCGTTTCCCGTGCACTGTCCGGTAAGGGCAGAATCGGAGAGAAGACCAGAAACCGGATTCTCGAGGTGGCAAAACGGGGAGAAGAGCGGGAGGAGATGGCGCGGACCCGAACGGTGACGCACAACATCGGCGTGGTACTGCCTTCAGACGTTTATTATGGAAGCGGTGTTTATTTCCAGAACTGTCTGCTCGGCGTCTGCGAATCGGCATCGATGCTCGGGTACAATGTGCTGATTACGACGAGCAACGCGCATGATATTTCAGAGCTGCAGTCGCTGGTGGAGTCGAACCGGGTGGATGGTATGCTCCTGACACGTGCGCTTGAGGATGACCGTGCGCTGCGGTATTTAAGTCAGGCAAATTTCCCGACAGCACTGACGGGAACATGCCGGTATGACAACATTATCCAGGTGGATACCGACAATGAGGGTGCGGCAGAGAAAATGACAACGCTGCTGATCGGAAAGGGATTCCGCAGATTTGCGTTTCTTGTCAAGGATATGAGCTATAACGTAGACCGCAAGCGTCACGAAGGTTTCTGCCGGGCGCTGATTAAAATGGAATTTCCGAGAAGGATCAGCTTTTCTACAATGGTTCGATCCGTATGGAGTTTCTGGATGCGATCATTGAAAATATTATATCCAAAAAAGTGGAATGCATCATCTGTGGCGACGACGAGATTTGTACGATGGTGATGTCCCCTGGCTCCAGGCGGAAGGCTATCGAATTCCCAAGGACGTCGCGATTGCTTCGCTCTACAACAGCACCAATCTGGACTGCTATTCCCCTGCAGTTACAGCAGTCAGTGTGGCAGCATCCCAGATGGGAGGCACAGCCGTGCGTCAGCTGATCCAGCGGCTCCGAGGGAAAATTATGAGAAGAAGACGATGCTGGATTACGACATTTTATTCGAAAATCGACAAACTAACGTAGCAGGAGGACAGAACAATGGAATTTCAGAAGGGAATGGATCTATCTTTTATACCGGAGCTGGAAGATGCCGGAGTACAGGTGAAGGACTTTGACGGAACTGTTATGGATCCGCTGGATCTCGTTCAGAAATACGGGGTAAATTCCGTACGGCTCCGTATTTGGAATGCGCCGGAGCATGTCAGGGAGTCCGGCGGATACTGCAGCTATGCGCATACACTGGCGATGGCAAAACGGATCCGGGCACATGGCATGAGCTTTATGCTGGATTTCCATTATTCTGATTTCTGGGCGGATCCCGGTCAGCAGAGAAAGCCGAAAGATTGGGAAAACTTAAGCTTTAAAGAATTAAAAAGAGGCTGTTTTTCTTATACAAGAGATACGCTGACGGCATTAAAAGAGGAGGACGTTCTGCCGGATATTGTTCAGATCGGAAATGAGATCCGAAGCGGCCTTCTGTTTCCGGACGGAGAGCTGCCGGATTATACAAAAAATGGTACAGCTTGTAAATGCCGGAATCCGCGGTGCGCGGGCTGCAGCCGGAAAAGATGAGATGCAGGTTATGATCCATCTCGACCAGGGCGGACGGTATTTCTATCTGAAAGAGTGGTTTGACTGTTCCTTTGAGGCAGGACTCGAGGATTTTGACCTGATCGGACTTTCCTATTATCCGTTCTGGCACGGCACTTTCACGGATCTGAAAAGAGACAATGACGAAGCTGATCCAGGATTACAAAAAGCCGATTATGGTCGTTGAGACGGCGCATGCATGGAGAAAGAGTGCGCATGGGTTTATCGATGAACAGCAGGAAAAATCGCAGGATTTCCGGCGACGCCTGCCGGACAGAAGCAGGTGCTGGATCTGGTTGCCAATATCGTTGCTTCGCTGCCGGATGAAATGGGGCAGGGTATCTATTACTGGGAACCGATCTGTGTTCCGAAAGACGGTGAGGGCGGCTGGTCGGAAAATATGGGTCTGCTGGAGGAGAAGGGAACCATCATGGAGGGCATTCGTTCTTTCCTGTTTACACGGAATGATGCCTGTCCGGAAAAACCGGCCAAGATTTACGAGCCGGAGCCAATGACCGTAGTAAAAGACGAAGCATGCGGTCTGCCGGAGATGCTCCCGGTTTTGCTGTATGACGGAATGGTGGAGCAGCGGCGGGTAAACTAGAACGAAGTGCCGGACACACGCGTGACAGGCGAATATGATGTGACAGGAAATGGGAAGGTGTTCCGTTTGCTGCACATGCGAAGATCTGCGTGGTGGAAGAGCTGCCGGAGGCGGAGAATCTGTTGCTCGATGTCGGCTGGGAAGACGGCCTGGCGCGCTGGAACGTAGAAAAATCCGAGGATGCCGTTGCAGTACAGCTGTTTCCGGAGTTTGTCGATCCGTTCCCAGCTCCGCCGGTGAATGCGGTACGCGTAGAAGCACCGAAAAACTTTTTACGTTTTCGATCTGCCAGACGGTAAAGGTACAGGAGGCAGGAACGTATACATTATCTGTTGCCTTTCAGGGAACCGATACAACAAATGTGGATGTGCGGCTGTTCCTCAATACGGAAGAGGGAAAAAGAAGAGACTGTGATTCATCCGACAGAACATGCATGGACCGGCTACAAAGTGACATGCGAAATCAGAAAACCGCAGGAAGTCACTGCCGGAATCCGAATTTCATCGCCGCCGATGTACGGCATGATGCGGAATTTCTGTCTGCAGACAGTAAAAAGAGAGGGACAATAAGACGATGAGAGCAGAGTACAGCTATTGCAGGGATTATCTGATTAAAATGGAAAACCGTGGTTTCCGGTGATGGGCGAAAATGCATTACAGTCGGTACCGCAAAGAGTGGTGGGAGGAATCACTGCGCAAAATAAAGGCGGGCGGAGTTTCTGTCGTCTCGGCCTATGTGATCTGGATTCACCACGAGGAAGAGGAAAATGTGTTTGATTTTGAAGGATGCCGGGATATCGGAACGTTTGTAAGACTGTGCCGGAAAGTCGGACTGTCGGTATTCTTGCGTATCGGACCGTTTGTGCACGGGGAAGTGCGGAACGGCGGATTCCCGGACTGGATCATCGAGAGAGAAAAGAGGGCATGGCGATCCGCTGTAACAACGAGGAATATCTTGGCTATGTCAGACGGTTCTGGAAAAAGGTTTATGCGCAGGTCGATGGATGCATGGAAAAGGACGGCGGTCCGGTGATCGGTATTCAGATCGAGAATGAGTACGGCCACGTCGGCGGTCTGCAGGGAACGGAGGGCGAGGCGCATATCCGCACATTGACAGCAATGGCAAAGGAAATTGGCTTTGATGTGCCGCTGTACACGGCGACCGGTTGGGGCGGAGCCTGCATCGGCGATCTGCTTCCGGTCATGGGCGGCTACTGTGAAGCACCATGGGATCAGAGAACGTGCGAGATTGAGCCGAACGCAAACTTTGTGTTCAGCCACACAAGGAACGATGCACTGATTGCGTGTGATCATCATGTGGAAAATGCAAACAGTTACAACGAGGAGGATTTTCCGTTTTTGACGGCAGAACTTGGAGGCGGGCTTCAGGTTACCATGCACAGAAGACCGGTGGCGAAGGGATGCGATGTCGGAGCGATGTCTACCGTAAAAATGGGAAGTGGAGCAGGGCTGCTCGGCTACTATATGTACCACGGCGGCAGCAATCCGAAGGGAAAACTGTCCACCCTGCAGGAGAGCCGCGCGACAGGATATCTGAACCTGCCGGAGATCAATTACGATTTCAACGCGCCGATCCGGCAGTACGGAACAATCTCGACAGCTATCGGGAGATCAAGCTGCTGGCGCTGTTTTTGAATGATTTTGGCGAGGATATGGCCTCACTTCGGTCTGAAATTCCAACGATAAGGATTCTGCCGGGAGATATGCACACGGTTCGGACAGCGTGCCGTCACGATGCGGACCATGGATACGTCTTTTTTAACAATTACCAGAGAAGATGGAAGATGGATGATCATCCACAGGTGAAACTGGAGGGACTCCTGGATGGAAAAGCGAGCGTGGGATTTCCGGCATTTGACCTGAAAGAGGGAATGTATGGATTTTTCCGTACAATATGAAACTAAACGATGCGGTTCTTCACACGGCACTTGCCACACCGCTCTGCGTTTTACATACGAAAAAGGGAGATGCGTTCGTATTTTTACGGTGATCTCGACCCGCAGATTCAGTGGGAGGGCGATGCGCGCGCAGAACTCTGCCTGATTTCCCCGGCAGGAGGCGCTGAATGCATGGAAGGTGCATCTGGATCAGGATTATCTCGTTCTTTCCGAAAAATTATGTCTGGGAAGAAAAACGGTGAGCTTGTTGTGACAGGCAGTGGAAAAACCATGATCGCTGTGTATCCGGCAGTGGAAAAAGGCATTGTGGATTTCAAAGAGTGTGGAAAAAGAGGAAACTTTACGCTGTATGAGCGTATTTACAAAAGCACAGGAGCCGGAGGCAGAGCTTGTCTGCAAAGAGCAGGATAAAGAGAAAGCAGTATACGAACTGAAGCTTGCTTATCCGGGCGAAAAAATTATCACGATGCGTTTGCTTTTCTGACCTGGTACGGAAACCGTATGGAAGTGTTTGATGGGGAAGAGAAAATCAACGATTATTTCTATACCGGTCAGGAGGCCCTGTTAAGCCTTTGGCTATTTTGAGTTTCCGGAGAAACTGAAACTCGTTGTCTATCCTCTGCATCCGGTGATCCGATTTTTCTGGAAAAGCAGCCGGATGCAGCGGATGGATGTGCCTGCAAAATTGAGAAGCTGCACGTAGAGACGATATTTCGATGAACAGAGAAAGGAAAACGAACATGAACCAGAGTGGATTTATCTATGGAGGGATTATAACCCGGAGCAGTGGCTTGCGATGCCGGAAATTCTGGAGCAGGATATCGAATATATGAAGGAGGCGCATATCAACGAGGTGACGCTTGGTGTCTTTTCCCTGGTCTGTGCTCGAGCCGGAGGAGGGTGTATACCACCTGGAATGGCTGGAAAAGATCATGGATCAGCTGTATAAGAATGAGATTTCAGTAATTCTCTCGACACCGTCTGCAGCACGCCCGAAGTGGCTTGCAGACAAATACCCGGAGGTACTGCGCGTAAACGCGGACCGCACGAAAATCTGTTCGGCGGACGCCATAATCACTGTTATACTTCGCCGGTTTACCGGGAAAAAGGTGGGGAAAATTGATCGCCTGCTGAGCGAGAAGTTTGGAAAGCACCCGGCGGTAAAAATGTGGCACATTTCGAATGAACTGAGTGGAGAATGCCATTGCCCGCTCTGCCAGAAGGCATTTCAGGGGTGGCTGAAGAAAAAATATGAGACGATTGATGCATTGAATATGTCGTGGAATACAACGTTCTGGAGCCATTCGTATCAGAATTTTGAGCAGATTGAGAGTCCGTCCCCAAAAAGGGTGAGATGGGGCTTCACGGACTGAATCTTGACTGGAAACGGTTGTGACAGATCAGACAGCAGACTTTGTTGCCTGGGAAAAAAGCAGCGATCCGCGCGGGCGGTTCGAACTTCCGGTGACAATCAACATGATGTATGATTTCAGGGACTGAATTATCATAAGTTCAAGGATCTGATTGATGTGGTGTCATGGGATAATTATCCGACCTGGCACAAGGAAGCAGAAGAGGTGACTGCGCTTGATGCGGCACTGCAGCACGATTTTATGCGGAGTTTGATGAAAAACCGTTCCTTCTGATGGAGTCCTGCCCGACAAGCACGAACTGGCAGAGTGTCAGCAAGCTGAAACGGCCTGGGCTTTTAAAGGCGGCATCGCTGCAGGCAGTGGCGCATGGTTCCGACAGTGTCCAGTATTTCCAGATCCGCCAGAGCCGCGGTGCGAGCGAGAAGTTCCACGGGGCGGTCATTGACCACTACGGCGGAAAGGATACGCGCGTGTTCCGTGAGGTGACAGAGACGGGCGAGGCGCTTTTGGATCTGGCGCAGATTGCGGAAGCACGACGAAGGCACAGGCTGCAATTTTGCATGACTGCGAAAGCCGCTGGCCATGGAGGATGCGCAGGGACCACGGAATATGGGACTGCATTACATGAATACCGTGAAGAAAGTATATGGCGGTCTTCGGAAACTGGGTGTGAATGTGGATTTCCTTGATATGGAGGAGAGTCTTTCCGGCTACCGGATTGTCTTTGCACCGATGCTGTATCTGTTTCGGGCCGGAATTGAGGAAAAAATCCGGAATTTCGTGGCAGACGGCGGCACCTTTGTGATGACATACTGGTCGGGAGTTGTGGATGAAAACGACCTCTGTTTCCTCGGCGGAACCCCGCACGGACTGATGGATGTATTCGCCTGCGGAGCACCGAGCTGGACGCATTGTATGATCAGGATGTGAATGCGGGTGTGGGAGAAGGAAAGACATATGAAATCCGAAATTTCTGCGACCTGGTAAAAACGAACGGTGCCGAAACGCTGCTGGCATACCGTGACGATTTCTATGCGGGATATCCGGCACTGACGAAAAATGTATTTGGAGAGGGCGAGGCGTATTATGTCTGCGCAGATTTTGAACAGGCATTTTACGATGACTTCTGCCGGAAATTGGCAGAAGAAAAAGGCCTGGAACGCGCGGCAGCCGAAATCCCGGAAGGGCTCGATGCTGCAACAAGGGAGGATGAGAAATACAAGTATCTGTTTGTACAGAACTACGGAGCTGAACCGGCTGCATTTCCGATGGATACGGAAACATACCAGCCGATGACGGGAGAGTATGATGGAGTGGTCAGAAGATTTGAGACGGTTGTGTTTCGAAAAGAAAAATAGAAGTTAGGGAATAGAAACAGACGGCAGGCTGTGTGAGTACACAGCCTGCCGTCTGTTGAATGGACGGTTATTTCAGTTCCTGTTCCGCCTTTTTCCAGACCTCTTCGTCCAGATCGGTCAGTGCCAGTGCATCGGCGAGTTCACGCACTCGTTTTACGGTGAGATAAAATAATTCACGCCGCAGGTCAATGTCCGTTTTAAGGAACGGGCAAGGACACTGCCATGCGTTTCCAGCCCGGCGCGGTCGAATTCGGCGAGGTAGCCTTCGAGATCGTAGGGAATCTGAAAACATTCGATCTGCCATGTGCTGTTTTCCAGCGTCAGAATCGCGAAATGGGCATGGCCGCCGACTCCATCAAGCGCAAGCCCAAGGAACCGGGATTCAGGTATGTTTTTTCGGCATATTCTCTTTGCTCCTGCTTGTGGCTGTGCCCGCCGAGCAGGATTGCGGCATCGAGATTTTCCAGATGGGACAGCAAAAGCTCCGGATGCAGACCGAAATTCCCACGGAGTTCTCCGGGCGCGCCGTGACAGAGACGAAGTGCCGGGAAGAGAGATTCGCGGCAGGTATCCGGTGTGATTTCTTCCTGCGGAACAAAAACAGGAATCAGCCGGCCTGATTCATTTATTTTTCCGACCAGAACACCGTCTGTCGGCAGATGTTCGAAAAATTCCAGATCCTGTCCGGTAAGATTCCGAAACGTATAATCCAAAAGTCCGCTTGTCGAGGAACCTGCCTTCCAGTTCTGCGGATGCCGGATATTTTCCAGCAGATATTCTTCCCTGTTTCCCCCGCACCAGATAGCAGGGAAACTCCTCCTGCATTTCGCGAAGCACTCTCATCATCCCGCTGCGGAAAAGGCCCGTCTGTTACAAAATCTCCCAGCCCGATGATACCGTCGATCTCCTGACTGCGAAGAAATGCCAGCACCTTTGCGAGCGCATAATAATTCCCGTGAAGATCACTGATTACTGCTAATTTCATGTGTCGTCCTTTCTGGTGATATTGAGTCAAAAGGTGTTTTGTCCCAACATCTCTCTATATCAAAATTATAAAATGCGAGATACTGTTTCGATTTTATCAGATGGAGAGAAAGAACGCAATTTAAAAACCTGCTGACAGAAAAGCATGTTATGATAAGATTTCAATATCTTTACTGCAGAGAGTGTCATCCTTTCTGTGATATTGATCTTTTTGTCTACTGTCTGTTTCGATTTTATCAGATGGAAAAAGGCGAATTTAAAAACCTGCTGACAGAAAAAACATGATTAAGATCGGGAAGACACTGTCAGGAGAGATAATATGGAGCTGACGACAGGGAGGATGACGCCGGCGCGGACTTCGTTTGTGCGGATGGCGGGTTGCTATACGGATTCGGATGGGGGGAGTATGACGCAGTTTCAACATTCATTTTCTGAAACTGTCCGGTTCGGAAAAAGGCCAGGAATCTGGCGATTGCCAAGAAAATTCCGTTTGCGGAATCGAATGAGAAGCTGCGGGGAATACCGTTTTCCGGAAACATCCCAGGCCGGGCAGTATCTGGCAGATGCTGATGGCGCTGCGAATGCGGACTGAAGAACGATGCGCTGATGGAAACGTTCTATGATATCCTGATCGAAGGATTGCAGATTCACGGGCTTATGCCATTTACATGTTTTATGACCGGTATCATATTCCTAAGGCTTCCGATAAAGAGCGCCTGGGGAATCGAGAGATGTTCCCCTATCTGATCTGCGCTGTCTGCCGCTGGATTTGAGGAGAATATTGAGCACGGGAAAATCCTGGTCTTGTGAATTCCCTGTTCCCCTGCCTTTGTGGACCGGAGCGGAGATCTGGAACGGGTTGATATTTATGCAGAGCGTGCAGCGTGGGGCGATCAGATGGCCAGCATTCTTGGCGCAAAGGGCAGAAAATTCAGATGCGGTCTGTAAAAGAAAAATCAAAATTGACGGATCAAACCAGGTGCTGATGTGCCTGGCAGTAAAAAACTTCCCGGCGAACCTGCATATATCGTTCGCCAAAGGGAAGTTTTTTTTAGATCCCCACGGAGCAGCAGAAGTGCATATTTACTGTGCCATCCCCGCTCCATTCTGTGTAGTTGCTCCGTTTTCCTGCGGATTCTGCGTCTCATTGTCGCCGCCGCTTACCACATCGTCCACCGCGCGGCCGACATCCTCAACGCCCTCACCGACACCACGGGTCACGTCTTCAGCGGCGTCGCCGACATCATCTCAAGGGTATTTCTATCCCCGGTATTTGTACCGTTCGTACCGTTGGCATTCCCATCGGTGCCCTCCGTCACATCATTTACATTGTCGTTTGACGGCATCTCTGTCGTATTGACATCGTTTCTGTTATCCGTCTGTCCCATGTCGCTCTCCGTGTTGGTATTGCCATTTCCGGTGTCATTCGTGGTGTTGTTTCCACAGGCCGTCATCCCGGCCAGTAATACCGCCAATGCCAGCGTCATATACACTCTTCTGATTTTTCTCATCTTCAAAATCTCCTTTCCCCTAACAGTGTCTGGACAGTTGCTAGTATTTGAAAAATGCCGGAAAATATACGGAAAAAAGGCTTTTGGAAATCTTGACAAAGGAAGAAAAAAACACTAAAACAAAAGTACGAAAACGGACTAAAAACGAAAACAGGATATATCGAAATGGAAGTCAATCCGGCAAACCGGCGGGAAAAAATCATCAGTCTGACTGAAACGGGAAAACAGTATGCGAGAGAGCTGGTTCTTCCGCTGTTTCAGTCCGAGGAGGAAGCTGCGGCGCAGTTTACGGAGCAGGAGATGACAGAAGCAATCCGGATGCAGGAAAAATTTGCCGACGCACTGGCAAAGAGTATGGAGGAAAAGGTATCCATAGTTCACAATCTGTCCGCTTCGTGATATGATAACAGCAGAATTCGAAAAGGGAGAAAGAGAATGAAAAGAAGAACTGAAGAAATCCCTTCGCACCTACGGCGCCCTGCTGCTGCTCGGTGTGACCGGCGTTCCGCTCGGTGCGGCAGTCCCGGTCTGATTGAGGCGCTGTTCTGCCGTCTGCTTTTGAAAGTCACGGCTATTCGCGTGGCACATCTTTTTCTGGTGTCTGCGTTTCTCGCTATGGCAGGTCTTGTGATCGTGGCAGTCAATCAGAAATTCGGTGGCGGGGAAAAGGAGGCATGAGTCTGATTTTTGATGTAGCGTATGAGGAGGAGACAGAGCTTCCGCTTTGCATGATTCCGCTGGCAATGCTCTCAACGGCGTTGACGCATCTGTTCGGTGGAAGTGCCGGCAGGGGAGGGTGTTGCCGTTCAGATCGGTGCTGTGTTTTTTTCCTATTTTGCCGGTAAAAATTACCGTTTAAAAAACGCGCCCGGTATCTTTCTGGTAACCGGTATGGCTGCCGGCTTTGCGGGCATGTTCGGAACGCCGATTGCAGCTGTGATCTTTGCAGTAGAAGTGCTCGCTGCAGGTGATATGCGGTACGAGGCACTGCTTCCGGCGTTCACCGCATCTTTTTCTGCGAGCGCTGTAGCTTCCTGCTTGGAATACGCAAAAGAAAATCTGGCTGTCCACATCAGCGAAAAGCCTGACACCGTTCCTGCTGGTGCGTCTGATTACACTTGGTATTATTTTTTTTGGAATCACAGGCGGCCTCTTCGCCTGGTGCTTAAAACACACAAAAAAAATATCTCGGCGAAAAAATCAAAAATCCGCTGGTGCGTGTTTTCTCCATCGGTGTTATCCTTAGCATTCTGTTCCTGCTTCTGTACCGCGGACGGTATTGCGGCTTTGGAACGAATCTGGTGGAAGCGGTATTTCATGGGGAAAAGGTATATGCATATGACTGGGCGCTGAAATTTATCCTGACAATTCTGACGCTGTCCGCCGGGTTTCAGGGCGGCGAGGTAACACCGCTGTTTACCATCGGAGCAACCCTGGGAGCAGTCCTGGCAATCTGTTCGGTATTCCGGTGGAGCTTTCCGCGGCGCTTGGCTATGCGGCGGTTTTTCGGCGGCGGAACCAATACCTTACTGGCGGCTATTTTCATCGGCGGCGAGATTTTTGGCTACGATTATCTGCCATATTTCTTTATTGTCTGCACCGCGGCCTACGTATTCAACCGCAACAGCTCGATCTATTCCCGCCAGAAACTGACGAAATACAGCTGCTGATAACAGAAACGTCACAAAGTTATCACACACCGTTACGTGTTACAGTTCACTGGTGCCCAGCGAACTGTAAACATTCGCAACCCTCATTTAAAGTTTTGCTTCGCAAAAGGAGGGTTGCTCACACCTGAAACATGTTCTTACGCAGCGAAACAGCAAGTGTTTCACTGCTGAGTGAACAGTAACGGTTACGTTACGATACGGGTTGACGCGTTTCCGGGAATGAGGTTATACTAGAGTATCATATACGAAAAAGGAGTAACGAATTATGAAAGGTATCGTACTTGCCGGAGGTTCCGGCACACGTCTTTATCCGTTAACTATGGTAACATCGAAACAGCTTCTCCCAATCTATGACAAACCGATGATCTATTATCCGCTGTCTGTTCTTATGAATGCAGGCATCCGCGACATCCTGATCATCTCCACCCCGCAGGATACCCCGAGATTTGAGGAGCTTCTCGGTGACGGCCATCAGTTCGGTGTCAACCTTACCTATGCTGTACAGCCAAGTCCGGACGGACTTGCTCAGGCATTTATCATCGGCAAGGAATTCATCGGGGATGATTCCGTTGCCATGGTGCTCGGCGACAACATCTTCTTCGGACACGGTCTGAACAAACGCCTGAAAGCAGCAGTAGAAAACGCTGAGACCGGAAAAGGCGCAAACCGTATTCGGCTATTATGTAGATGATCCGGAGCGTTTTGGTATCGTAGAATTTGACTCCGAGGGAAAAGCCATCTCCATCGAAGAGAAACCGGAAAACCGAAATCAAACTATTGTGTTACAGGTCTGTACTTCTATGACAACAAAGTCGTAGAGTATGCGAAAGAACCTGAAACCACCGCGCGGGAGAACTTGAGATCACCGACCTGAACCGGATCTATCTGGAAGACGGCAACCTTAACGTAGAACTTCTCCGGACAGGGCTTCACCTGGCTGGATACCGGTACATGAGAGCCTGGTAGAGGCAACCAACTTCGTAAAACCATCGAGACCCATCAGCACCGCAAGATTGCGTGCCTCGAGGGAGATCGGTTACCTGAACGGCTGGATCGGCAAAGACCAGCTTCTGACCGACATCGAGCCACTGAAGAAAAACCAGTACGGCCAGTATCTGATGGATGTGATGAACGGAAAATATATCGACAAATAAAAGCGAACAGGTTGAAGAAAACTGCCCCGGAAGAAAAAATGGGGCAGTTTTTGAAAAAGTGATTGACCATGACATAACGTCATCCTTTATACTCATGGTACAAACAGAAAATCAGACTGAAAAACAAGAGACAGACAAAACATAACGATAACAAAATCAGAAAAAAAGAACCATTATGAGAGTATTTGTAACAGGTGTAAAAGGCCAGCTCGGCCATGACGTCATGAATGAACTTGCAAAACGCGGTCATGAAGGAATCGGCGTTGATATTGAAGAAATGGATATCACCGATGCAGAAAGCGTAAGAAAAGTCATTACCGAAGCAAATCCGGATGTCGTAATCCACTGTGCAGCATGGACCGCTGTAGACCTTGCTGAGGATGATGACAAAAAGAAAAAGTACATCAGGTCAATGCAGTCGGAACCGAGAACATCGCAAAAGTCTGCCATGACCTTGACTGCAAAATGATCTACATCTCCACGACTACGTATTCGACGGCCAGGGTACCCGCCCGTGGGAGCCGGATGATGAGCGTCATCCGCTGAACGTATACGGCCAGACGAAATACGAGGAGAGCTCGCGGTAAAATGGGTGAAAAAATTCTACATCGTCCGTATCGCGTGGGTATTTGGCGTGAACGGCCAAAACTTCATCAAGACGATGCTGAACCTTGGAAAGACACACGATCATCTGACTGTTGTAGATGATCAGGTAGAAGCCGACCTACACCTACGACCTGTCCCGCCTGCTTGTCGACATGGCAGAGAAAGAGAACTACGGCCGCTACCATGCAACAAACGAGGGACTCTGCTCCTGGTATGAGTTCGCCTGCGAGATTTTCAAACAGGCCGCTGAGATCGATCCGGCTTACGGAAAATGTAAGTGTATCACCGGTAAAGCTCTGACCAGTACCCGGCAAAAGCAAAACGTCCGTCCAACAGCCGCATGAGCAAAGAGAAACTGACCGAGAACGGATTCGAGAAACTGCCGACCTGGCAGGATGCCCTGCACAGATATCTGCGCGAGATCGAATTCTGATAGCAAACCCCGAAAATAACGCAAAAAGCAGTGCTGAATTTTTTTATCCTCTTCCGGCAAGAAGATACGTTCTGCGGTGGGAGATGAATTTATAGCAAGACCAGAAAATAACGCAAAAAATTCAGCACTGCAGAACGGAATTACTGCGTCACGGATTTTCGTCGTACCCCGGTACGCCTTCAAATCCGTTCCTTGTAATTCGCGCCCTGCAGCACTGCCTTTTTGCGTTATTTTCTGGTCTTGCTATAGTTTCTGAGATTGCTATAAACATTTCCAATAGGCGGAGCCCCAGGTAAAACGGGGGCTCCTTTTTCTTATGCCAAACCCATGCATTCAACAGGAAGAATGCCCTTTTTTCTTTTGTGAATATTGACAGAAAATGCCGTTAAAATTCTCACATCGGATCCGGGTATTTCTGTTGACATTTGAACATGCAATTGCCATTATGAAAGCAGAATCTTTACGTATCCGGCAGGGGGCAGGAACGTGAAGATGACAAAAGAAGGCATGGGGGATGAAGCAATGAAAAAGAGTCTGTTTTACCGGGCAAAAGATGCCGCCATCTGCGCAGATCATGCTGCTGTTTGCCGTCGAGGGTGTATTTCTGCAATATATCACATCGATTAACGGTTTCGGTCTGAATCTGTATGCGACAAACATGGGTGCAACCTGACAGTCAGATCGGCATTATCCAGATGGTGCCGAACATTGTAAAGCAGCATTGCTGCCGCTTGGAATTCTGGCGGATCATCTGAAGTCGACAAAGACGATACCGCTGCTTCGCTTCTTATGATGTGTGCCGGTTATGCATTTCTTGGCAGTGTACCGGTACTCGGCGAGAGACGTATGGATCTGTTTTTTGTATCACTGGCATTTACTGCGGGGCACTTGCTATTTACAATGCGCAGTGGCAGGCAATGTTCGGTGCTGCGGTTTCTGCGGCAGCGAAACGATGCGTCTATGCCTTTCGGAATCAGTTCATGTTTGTGATTGGCATTTTTGCACCGGTGATCTGCGGGATTCTGATGGGAAGATGCCACACGGCCGATAAACTTCTGGTACTCCGAAGCTTTATCTGTGTGCTGTCTGCGTTTTGTTTTGCAGGCCGCTGCAATCAAAAAAATTCCGGTGAAACAGCAGGAGGAGGGCAAAGCTCCGGCAGAAGCGGGAAATGCATCCTCACGTTTTCTGTTTCTGACCTGCTGGAGGCGATCACAAGTGGGGAAAAATAAAGCACTGCGCTGGTTCTTCGTGCCGGTGGTCTTTTTCTATATCACCTGGCAGCTTGACTGGAGCATGTGGTATTTAGGACAGGTCAAATACTGCAAAATGTCGGAGATGACACTTTCCATCTGCAACGGTGTTTTCAATATCGGTCAGCTTGCGGCAGTTGGAATGATCGCGAAGGTTGTCCGAAAAAATCGCCGGATTTTTGCACTGATTTTCGCCGGGATCGGTCTTTGCTTCTGCCCGGTTATTATGATTTTGGTTCCACATTTACCGTTGGCGTACCGCGGGGTTACTTTTATTGTTCTGATGACGGTTCTGCGCTCCACAGTGTGCCGTTGCACTCTGCACGGTACAGATTCTTTTAAATGCCGCACCGGAAAAGAACCGTTCGCTTTTGATCAGCCTCTTTACGATGATGACGACGCTGACCAACAGTGTTCTGCCGTTGCTTGGTGTCCGTCTGTATACGGCACTTGGGGCAGATCTTACGGCACTGTACCGGTTCAACCCTGATAGATCTTGGGGTTCGCATTTATCCACACTCGGGCTGATATGGCGTTATCAGAAGGCGAAAAAAGATGGCTTTCTGACAAAGATTTCGGATTGAGACGGGCCGTAAAGCCGAAAAATAACATTTACAACAGGAACGATATCGTGTATGATAAATGTGGTTTTTCTTTGCACGTATGGAAAAGAGAAGCGCAAAAGGAGTTTAAACAATGAAATGGAATAAATTTACATTAAAAACAAGATCGGAAGTGGAAGACATTGTGATCTCCACTCTGGCCGATGTGGGAATCGAAGGCGTGGAAATTCAGGACAAACAGCCTTTGACCGAGAGCGACAAACAGCAGATGTTCGTGGATATCATGCCGGATATTCCGGATGACGACGGCATTGCCTACCTGAATTTTTACCTCGATGTGGATGAGGACAAGGAGAAGGTTCTTGCAGATGTCCGCGCGGCACTTGCAGAAATGCAGGAGTTCCTGGACCTTGGAGAGTGCACCATCACAGAGTCTGAGACAGAGGACAAGGACTGGATCAACAACTGGAAACAGTATTTCAAACAGTTCTATGTGGACGACATTCTGATCATCCCGTCCTGGGAGGAAGTAAAGCCGGAAGACCGGGATAAAATGATCATCCATATCGATCCGGGCACAGCCTTTGGAACGGGTATGCATGAGACAACACAGCTTTTGCATCCGTCAGTTAAAGAAATATGTGACAAAGGATACCGAGCTGCTTGATGTCGGAACCGGAAGCGGCATTCTTTCGATTATTGCACTGAAGCTTGGTGCGCGTCATGCGGTCGGAACAGACCTCGATCCGTGTGCGGTTCCTGCGGTTGAGGAAAACAAAGAAGTCAATGGAATTCCGGTAGAAGCGTTTTGATATGATGATCGGAAATATCATCGATGACAAAGAAGTACAGGATAAAGTCGGATACGAGAAATACGATATCGTTACCGCCAATATTCTTGCAGATGTTCTCGTTCCGCTGACGCCGGTAATCGTACACCAGATGAAGCCGGGCGCTGTTTATATCACATCCGGCATTCTCGATGTGAAAGAGGAAGTTGTCAAAGAGGCAGTCGTTGCAGCGGGACTTGAAGTGGTTGAAGTTACACATCAGGGCGAATGGGTTTCCGTTACAGCAAGAAAACCGATGTAAATTAAGAAAAGCGAAACACCAGAAGAGAAAGAGAACAGATTCATGTACCGTTTTTTGTAGAAGAAAGTCAGATTTATGACGGCACTGTCCACATCACGGGCAGTGACGTTAATCACATCAAAAATGTGCTCCGCATGCGGCCGGGCGAAAAAATACTGGTCAGTACCGGAGGCGAAAAAGGAATATCATTGTGCCGTTTCGGATTTTCCGGAAGGGGAGGTTCTTGCCGCAGTAGAAGAAGTCACAGCAGCAGACAGAGAACTCCCGTCCGGAATTGTACTGTTTCAGGGTCTGCCAAAAGGTGACAAAATGGAATTGATCATCAAAAAAGCAGTGGAACTTGGTGCGACGGAAATTGTTCCGGTGGAGATGAAACGCGCTGCGTTGTGAAGCTGGACCGGAAAAAGGCGGAAAAAGAAAGCAGAGCGTTGGCAGACGATCGCGCTTGGTGCGGCAAAGCAGTCAAACGGATGCAGATTCCGACGGTACACATGCCTGTTACATTTCAGCAGGCGCTTGCAATGATAGCAGAATCAGACGTTCGCCTGATGCCGTATGAGAACGCAGAGGGGATGGAAGGAACGAGAAGAATTCTGGAATCCATTGAACCGGGTGAATCTATTGCGA
>VOFG01002088.1_pt1 | contig 27717 bp, 47 predicted proteins | sample 5384171 | NCBI WGS metagenome assembly VOFG01 (sample SAMN12384726, study PRJNA508395) | human gut metagenome | isolation source: healthy gut F | host: Homo sapiens | reverse complement strand
TATATTTTGTAGAGGCTTAATTTTGAATGTGAGGTAGGTACCTCTTGTAAAATCTATATCGTATAGTAGGAGGTTCTTATGTCTACAAAATCTATTACGGGCACAGGCCTCTTGTTGGCCGTTGCCTTATTGGCGCAAAGCTTGCGCCTTATTTTCCCCTTTATTCCTAATCAGGTGAGCATGTTCCTCATCGGTTCCATTACATCTGCTACATTTGTTTTGGCGACGTGGCGCTATGGATGGAAGAATGGTCTTGTTATTGCCTGGGTTGCACCAGTTGTAGCACATTTACAAGGCATGTTACCATTGCCGCCGTTCATTTTGATTACGGCTCTTGGCACGACAGCGTATGTATTCGTAGCCCACTGGTTACAACATAAACCAAAACTTTTACTTATCATTGTGGCTGCATTGGTAAAAGCAGGTGTTCTTTTGGAGGGTACTCGTTGTTTTTCTCCTTATTCCAACTTCCACCAAAGATTGTAAATACCATGCTTTTTGTAGCTAGTTGGCCTCAATTGGTAACATCTTCTTTAGGTATTATTTTGGCATTACTTATTACAAAACGTACTAAAAATTAGTCTAACTTAACTTAGAGTTATGACAACCCATTCAAAATAGATATGACTTTTTCGGGGCACTCAGGCAGTATGAGTGCCCATTTTGTTGAGCTTAGTCATTGTCTACTTTTATAATTAACATATTGTATACAAATATGAGGAGTTGAATGGAATGAAATTTAATACAAAATGTGTTCACGGCAGTGGCAAACCAGATAGCACTGGTGCAATTTCCCCTGCAATTTATATGTCTAGTACATTTTCTCATCCAGTTGGGGGATACAACAGGTTACCAATATTCGCGCGAGTCTAATCCAACGCGGACCGTTTGGAACAATTGATAGCTGGCCTTGCAGAAGGTACAGATGCATTGGCATTCTCTTCTGGTATGGCCCAGTGGACGCAGTATTCCATCTATTCTCCCCTGGAGACCATATCATCTTAGGTGATGACTTATATGGTGGTTCTATCCGTATGTTCACCAATATTTATGAAAAAACGGCATAGAATTTACATATGTTGGTACTTCTGATCTTGATGCGGTGAAAGCGGCTTTCAAACCAAATACTAAGGCTGTTTATATTGAAACACCGACAAATCCTATGATGGAGATTACCGATATTCGTGCACTCTGTGCATTGGCGCATGCACGTAATGCGCTAGTGATTATCGACAATACTTTCCTAAGTCCATATTTCCAAAAGCCATTGACTTTGGGTGCTGATATTGTCGTTCATAGTGGTACCAAATTCATTGGTGGTCATCACGATGTAATTTCTGGTTTTACTATTGTAAAAGACGAAGAAATCGCCGCAAAATTGCGTTTAACGTACAAAACCGTAGGTGCATGTTTATCTGCTATGGATAGCTGGCTCGTTATTCGCGGCGTAAAACATTGGCTCTACGCATGGAGCAACATCAAAAAGAATGCCATTGCTCTTTGCCGAATGGCTAAAGAAACAACCAAAAGTAACTAAAGTTTTGTTCCCAGGCCTTCCTGAACATCCGGGTTATGAAATCAATAGAGCCCAAACAACAGGCTTTGGCGGCATGTTATCCTTCGAAGTAGATAGCGAAGAAACGGCTAAACAAGTATTAGAAGGTATTGAGCTTATTCAATTCGCTGAAAGTCTTGGTGGTACAGAATCCTTGTTGACGTATCCTGTGACGCAAACACATCCTGACTTGAAACCTGAAGATGCAGAACGTAAAGGTATTACACGTCGTTTGTTACGTTTATCTGTAGGTATTGAAGATACAGAAGACTTGATTGCAGACTTGGAACAAGCTTTTAATAAATAAAGGAGTTCCTATGGGACAATATAATTTTGATCAAATTTTAGATAGAACGCACACGAAATCTTTGAAAATATGATTTTGCTGTAAAGCGCGGTAAACCTGCGGATGTGTTGCCATTCTGGGTAGCGGATATGGATTTTGAAATTTCCCCTGAATTGAAGCAAATTTTATTAGACCGCGTGTTACCATGGTGTGTTCGGATATACCGAGTCCGACGACGAATACTTTGATGTGTTACAAAATTGGTTTAGCACGCGTTTTAACTGGACGCCAGAACAAAAATGGCTTGTTAAAACGCCTGGTATCGTATTTGCTTTAGCGATGGCGGTTCGTGCTTTTACCGAGGTTGGCGAAGGGGTGCTCATCAATCAACCAGTGTACTACCCATTTAGCATGGTTATTGATGATAACAATCGTCGTCTTATCAATGTGCCGCTCATCAAAGGCGAAGAAAAGTACACTATCGACTTTGAAGGCATTGAGCGTGCTATCGTTGAGGAAAATGTTACATTATTCCTCTTGTGTAATCCCCACAATCCAGTAGGGCGCGTGTGGACTGAGGACGAGTTGAAACGCCTCGGCGATATTTGTATTAAACACAATGTGCTCATCGTGAGCGATGAAATCCATGCTGATTTTGTTTGGAAAGGGCATACGCATAAGGTCTTTGCCGACCTTGGTGAAAGCTATGCAGAACACTGCGTTGTATGTACAGCACCTAGTAAGACCTTCAACATTGCAGGCTTACAAGTAAGTAATATTTTCATTCCTAATGATTCCTTACGTCGTCGTTTTATAAAAGAAATTGACCGTGCTGGTTATAGCCAATTGAACACGATGGGGATTGTGGGCTGTGAAGGAGCCTACAAAGTCGGGGCTCCTTGGCTTGATGAATTGAAAGAATATATTCAAGACAATATTCAATTCACCATCGACTATGTAGCAAAATATATGCCAAAGATTCATGTGGCTCGTCCTGAAGGGACCTATCTCATGTGGCTAGATTGCTCTCAATTGCCGCTGAGCCCTAAAGAGCGAGATGAATGGATCATCAATGATGCCAAGTTATGGCTCGATACGGGTTCTATGTTTGGCATCGATGGGGAGACTTTGAACGCATTAATGTTGCTTGTCCTCGTAAGGTATTAGAAGAAGGGCTCGAAGCTTGGAGACGTGCTTACGAGGCTTTTAATTAGCTTTTATTTAATTGTTTAGATTAGGTTATCAAATTGTTTAGAATATGTAGAGGTGACATTATGCCTATTAAAGTAATAAAAAAATTTACCGGCCATAACGAAATTAGCTCAAGAGAATATTTTCGTTATGGATACTGAACAGGCGGAAAATCAACAAATCCGACCTTTGCAAATTTTGCTAGTCAATTTGATGCCTACTAAAGAAGTGACGGAGACGCAAATTTTGCGTGCTCTCAGTAATAGCCCATTGCAAGTTAATTTAACATTGTTGCATACCGCATCTCGTAAGGCTAAAAATACAGATGAACAATATTTAGAAACTTTCTACCGTACCTTTGATGAGGTAAAAAGACCAGTTCTTTGACGGCATGATTATTACCGGTGCTCCTGTAGAGTTAATGCCTTTTGAAGAGGTAGACTATTGGTCTGAACTCGTAGAAATCATGAACTGGGGCGAAGAACATGTATATCTACCTTTATATCTGTTGGGGGGCTCAAGCTGGTTTATATCATCACTTTGGTATTAATAAATCGATTATGGATGAGAAATTATTTGGTGTTTATGAACATGATATTTATAATGATCGACCAGTACTCATGCGTGGATTTGATGAAAAGTTTTGGATGCCACACTCACGTCACACCACAGTTTCGTTGCAACAAATTAAGGAAAAATCGTGACTTGGAACTCTTAGCTGGGTCTGAACCAACAGGTGCAGCTATCGTTCGTAGTTTAGATAATAAACATATCTTTGTATTTGGTCATGCCGAATACGATTGGGATACACTTAATCGTGAATATGAACGGGATATCAAAAAAGGTATGGATATTGCGGTTGCTGAAAACTACTTCCCAGATAATGATCCGAAACAACGTCCAATCGTGCGCTGGCGCTCTGTAAAGTACACTTTTATTTACAAACTGGTTAAACTACTATGTATACCAAGAAACACCGTACATTATTGAACAAATCCAAAAATGAAATTTGAACGCGATAAAAATTTAGGCGCTTACATCTAAACGTAAGTACTTATTTTCTAATCTATTGTTAGTACCCCTAATTACTTCTAACATCTCTCAAGGAGCTAGTTCTTTGCAAGTAATTAGGGGATTTTATTGTCATAAATGATTTAGTTCGCTTTAGCGGTTTTTGGTAAATCTTTATCCTCCTTTGTCCACCATAGTTTAAAGTTATGGAGAAAAGAATATAAAAAATAGTAGACATAACTTTTAAAGCATAGTACTATACTAGGCATAAAGAACGAACTTAAATTCATAGTTAATATAAAGGAGTTGTTATAATGAGTAAACAATACAGATTTGAAACATTACAATTACATGCCGGTCATACGGTGGATCCAACAGGTTCTCGTGCAGTACCTATTTACCAAACTACATCTTTCGTATTTAAAGATGCTGAGGAAGCAGCGGGTCGTTTTGCATTGACTAATCCTGGTGGTATTTACTCTCGCCTTGGTAATCCTACTACAGATGTGTTGGATGCTCGTGTGGCAGAACTTGAAGGCGGTGCTGCTGGTATTGCAGTAGCATCTGGTTCTGCAGCGGTTACGTATTCTATTTTGAACGTAGCTAATGCTGGTGATAATATCGTAGCAGCATCCACTTTGTACGGTGGTACTTATAACTTGTTTACAGCTACATTGCCACGTCTTGGTATCGAAAACTAAATTTGTAAATCCTGGATAACTTAGAGGAATTTGAAGCAGCTATCGATGAAAATACAAAAGCTGTTTACATCGAGTCCATTGGTAACCCTGGTATTAATCTTATCGATGTACAAGCCATAGCTGATATTGCACACAAACACAATATCATCTTGATTGTAGACAATACATTTGCATCTCCATATTTATTCCGTCCATTGGAGCATGGGGCTGACGTTGTTGTTCACTCTGCTACTAAATACCTTGGTGGTCACGGTACAACATTGGCTGGCGTAGTTGTAGAATCTGGTAAATTCGACTATAAAGGTTCTGGTAAATACCCTGGCTTCTCCGAAGGTGACGAACACTACAATGGATTAGTATTTGGTAATTTGCCAATCCCATTCACTGTAAAAATTCGTGCTCAATTGCTTCGCGATACTGGTGCATGCATTACACCGCTTGCATCTTGGCAAATCTTGCAAGGTATCGAAACATTGTCTTTGCGCGTAGAACGTCACGTTGAAAATACTCGTAAAGTAGTAGATTTCTTAAGCAAACATCCAAAAGTAGCATGGGTAAGCTATCCAGAATTAGAAGACAGCAAATACAAAGCATTAGCTGATAAATACTTCCCTAAAGGTGTTGGTGCTGTATTCACATTCGGCGTAAAAGGTGGTAAAGAAGCAGGTATTAAACTTGTTGACTCCTTGGAAATCTTCTCCAACCTTGGCCAACGTAGCAGATGCTAAATCTCTTGTTATCCATCCTGCATCCACAACACATGCACAACTTAACGAAGAACAACAAAAATCTGCTGGCGTAACACCAGACATGATTCGTTTGTCTATCGGTCTTGAAAATATCGACGACATTATCGAAGACTTGGCTCAAGCTTTAGATAAAGCAATAATTTCCTACCTTTAATTTGGAAACTATAGATCAAACTTTCAGAACTTACAAATGACATTCTTAAGCTTTGACCTCTGCTTAAGAAATAGAACACAAAACTATCAGACTTATAAAACTTATACAAAAGACCTCCCTTCGTGGGAGGTCTTTTTTGTTGAAGTATGTATTCTAGTTTTCTAAAATTAGATTGTTGTGTTATGGTAGATATCTATAAATATATAGTAATATCTGGAGGATAAAAAAAGACCTTGGATTTCAATGATCCAAGGTCTTTAAAGGGAGTATAGTGTGTGTAACGTTTGGTCTGTGGTGTGTGAGCACAGACCCTTTACCTATTGTGTGAGATAGGGTTTTGGGAGAGCCCTTTATGGTTAGGGCTTCTAAGTTTGTGTGTTAGTTTGTGTTAGAGAGTGTATCCATTGGGATACTGTGTGTATAGTATGTGTGTTATATGTGTAGTGTGTCATCTTAGTGGGTTAGGATAGGGGTTCACTAGATGAAAAGAGTCTTAGTATTTTGTAGTTTTTACTTTAGCGCTTAAAAACTTTACCGTTCATGCCATCAACTTTTACTTCAGCTTTTTTGCGCCACCAGTTGTCATATCGAATTTGTATACAGCTCGGCCGTTTTCACGTTCAACAGTCCATTCCATAGTTTGGAAGTCAGCACCAACTTTTTCGATAGCTTTTGTTTCAGCTACTTCAGGGATGATGATGTTTTGAACGTTGATAGCTTTATTGCCTTTGTGTAGCCTTTAACTTCTTTACCAACGATTTGACCAGTTGCTTCGTCTACTTTAATTTCTACTTGACGGTGGTTGTAGTAACCTTCTACTTCATAGTAAGGGTTGTGTTTATGCGTCGTAGGAAATAGATTTTACAGATGCGCCAGGGAATTGTTGTTGGAATACTGTAACAGCGCCCATGTAATCAACAGAATAGTTAGCTTGAGCGGATGGAGCTACGCTACCAACGCCTTTCCAGTTGCTATTGTTGTTGTAAGCATGGTTGCTAGCTGCGCCAACTACGCCTGCTAATAATACTGTACTAACGCCAAATGCACATAATACCTTTGATACTTTCTTAACATTTTTCATAATGAATGCCTCCTAATATAAGGTACTTTTAGTTTATACTGTTTTGTGAAAGTAGATTTTACTCAATCTACTTACGTATAATTTAATGTTACTACATGAATATAAGATGAAATTCAAAGATTTTTGTATGAAGATGAGTATATCTTTTAGTTATTATAAATGATTGATAATAACTATAATGTATAGTCAAAAAAATAAAATACTTGAAATTACTGTATATATAGTATTAGACTACATAGTTAACTAAAAGTCAACACATAGTTGACAATTAAAAATACAAGTGTTTTAATTTAGGTAGTTAGTAGTTTGTTGATGTGTTATTAATGGAGGTATACCATGAGTTCTACCTGTTAGGTCGAAACAAGGTCGCATCACTACCCGTCAGTTAACGATGACAGCACTCTTTGTCGCATTGATTGCCGTAGGTGCTTTTATACGGGTACCATTACCAAATTGTCCATTTACATTACAAATCTTATTTACTACCCTCGCAGGCATTGTATTAGGCAGTCGATTGGGGGCTGCTAGCGTTGGTATTTACATTGTCTTAGGTTTAATTGGGGTACCGATTTTTACATCCGGTGGTGGGCCTGGTTACATTTTAGCAACCTACCTTTGGTTATTTAATTGGTTTTATGGTAGGTGCTTATGCAGTAGGCCGTATTGCAGAGTCTATGGAGACTTTATCCTTTAAACGATTATTAGCAGGATCTATATTAAATCTATTTATCGTATATGGCCTTGGCATGATTTATCTATACTTTATTATGAACTTATACTTAGGCAAACCAATTGGGGTTGAAGCTGTTATTATTACATGCTTCTTGATTCCCGTAGGTCCAGACATCTTTCTTTGTGCCGTTGCAGCATCTCTTGGCAAACGAATTGTTAAAGAATTACATCGATAATATAGTCTTTATATAATACTATTATATATTTATTAAAAACCGAAAAAATATAATTATGCCTCGGTTTTTTTTGTTCATAGATCTATTTAAGACTGTTTAATGATGTCTCTTTAAGATTTATTAAGACTGTTAATTTAATATTATTTATTTAAGGATATACATAACCTAAAATAGGCTCTGCTGTTTTTATTTTGTTATTCTATATATGGTTGAGCACGACCGTGGAAGTCTCGTGTAGATACTTTGCCTTCGATAGAAACCCATTGTTCATTTTGTAAACTATCGCCATCTGTTTTATAAGCTGTCATGCCAATGGGTGCTACGTCAGCGATACAACAAGACATGGCCATACGAGAGATGGTAAATTCATTAGATTTTAGCGTATTATCATCGCGATTTACATAACCTGTCATATATACAGTGTAGTCCTTGTATTGGTCAACATTAGATCCAACCTTTTACGATGGTTTGATAGAAATTATCGGAGTTTAAAACGATTTCTTTTTTGTCTTTAGAAATGCCAGGCTCTTTGCTTTCACTGTTAACGGTAATAACCTCTCCAATAGCATCGTTTGTAAAATCAAAATTGTTAGTATCATCGTTTACCGAGCGGCACCATGAACGCCTGTTGAGGGTACAAGAACGGGGAGGAACGATGAGCAACATAATAGGAATAATAATCGGAACGATAGATTTCCAGTTATGCTTGTAGTATTTTGACGGCGCCCAAATAATCGTCGCTAGACCACCTAAAATAAGGGCAACGCCACTAATACCTAGTAAAAGTTCATAACGTGGTGCAATATAGTTCAAATAACGACCTGTCACAATGAGGTAAATACAACAGATACCTAAGATGAGATACAATAGACCTTTCACGATAGAAAAGCGATCTTTCAGTCCTAATGTCATGAAATCATCTCCTTTTAATTAATTAAGAACTGAGATAATGATTATAAAAATTTGTAAATTAGCTAAGAAAGAATTTGAATACTAATGCTGCTATATAGGACATAACGGCAATCGTTATACTTAATCGTATGATAAATGAGGTAGGCATATATTGTTTTAATATATATACATTTTTGATATCTAGCATCGGACCTAAGATGAGAAAGCCCATTACGGAGCTAATAGGAAATAAGGTGCTCAAGGATTTACCGATGATGGCATCTGATGTAGAGCAGACTGAAAAGAAGAATGCTAACATCAGCAAAATTGGAATGGCTGTAAGAAATTCTGGCAAGGTTAATCCTGCGTTGAGAAGCCAAGGCTTGCCATACACTTGAACTATAGATAGTACAGTTGCCGCCATGGAAAAATAGAATAAGAGTTGAGAAAACTCTCGTTCCATATGGACTAACAATCTTTTTTTTATCGATATGTTTAGTTTTAGTTGTTTCTAAAACGATTTCTTCAGCTAAGATTCTGTGGTGTTCTTGCTTTCAAAATAGATGGGCTGGAGGCCAAAATCGAACGATAGGGCTACTAACAAGGCAACACCTAGTCCTAAAACGATACGCCATACGGAGAGCATGGGATTGTCAGGAAACGCATACCATGTAGAAAGAATGGTGATAGGGTTGATAATCGGGCTAGCGAGCATAAATAAAAGAGCTACTGATAAAGGGATGCCTCGATCTATTAGCGCCTTGAATAAGGGATGATGGCACAGTCACAAATTGGCAAGGCAAAGCCACTGACCATAGCAGCCCCATAGCTTTTCAAAGAATGGTCACCTAACAGTTTTAGTAATACTCGTTGTGGTACGAAATAGCGAATAATCGTTGAGCCTACCGTGCCTAATAAAAGAATGGAATGGCCTCGATGATGAGGCCCGTGATTATGGCGAAGCATTGGTGAATGGAATAGGGGATGTCATGGCGAAAAGCTGTGACCAACAGTATATAGGTTGTAATACCAATAACTAATAGATTAGGAATGAGTCCCCATGTGGAATTCCGGCACAGTTGTTCTACTTTTTTCTGGTGTAGGAGCTGTTATAATTTTAGCCCTCTCCGTTGTAGGTACGTAGTAAAGCGTGATGTGTATTGGATTCTGTGATAATACAATCTGCACTATACAATTGACTCATTACATCATTACCTAAACCAGGAGTATGGTTGAAACAAATTGATCGGTACAAATATACAATACCTTTTCTACTTGTAATAGGTGGCTTAATATATCGCTATATAGTAAGGCTTCTAGTTGATGAAAGCTTACCATGCCATTCCACTCAATCCATAGCTCTTTTTTGGCTGTAGTCGTTTTAAATAATCCCCGATTTTACAGGCTATCAATTCGTAAGACTTGATATCGCTAGGAACAATGGCACTGAGTTCATCCGCATTGAGTTGTAAGGGCTCTTTGATGGGAGGTGCACTGCCTTCTTCGGCGCTGAGTATTGCGGTACCGCCTAGCTTTTTACGGTATGGTAATTGTTCGTTTATGAACGTGCTTTTACCGGATCCAATAAACCCTGTAACGATATAAACTGGTATCATGATTGACACACTTCGTTATGTACCATTGGTACATTAAAAATCTGTGCCGATAACGACTAAACTATAGTCATTAGTTTCACTAGGTGAAAGCGAACAGTAATGAGTGCCGTATTGGAGTTCGTGAGGACCTTCCGTGGTTGGTACAATCCCTTTGGCACGAAGCACTGTATCAGGCATGCCTTCTAAAATGGTTTTCCATTGTGCAAGACTAAGGGTGCGCAAATCCTAAAGGTATGACTCATAAATAAATGTTCATCGTGTAAGCAGTGATCATCATGACAATGATACAGGCGCTTGATGTAATCACGCAAACCAATGGTATCCCATGCTTCTTCATGAATTGGTGTATGTGGCGCGAGGTCGCGAATCATACGTTTTGTAATGCTTGTCTGTTGAATATCTTCTGTATGGCTCAAAAAAATCGCATCACTATGAGTGATTTGATCCTTGAAGAAAAGACCAAAATTTTTGATAAACATTGGTGCTTGCATAGCATCGACAGTCGTTATTGATGCGTGAATGTAAGCAGATTTTGCAATGTCCTCGTCGTTACAAGTATGGATGATTTCACTGAGCTTGCTAACACCTGATGGCTCGATGTAGATCATATCGATTTTGTAATTTTGCAGAATATCAAGTAGTGCTTGTTGGAAATTTCCTTGTAAGCTACAGCAAATACAGCCAGATGTTACTTCACGGACTGTGGCCCCTGTTTTTGCAAGATTAGCAGCATCGAGGCTAGTTTCACCAAAAATCGTTTTCTATAATAAAATTTTATCTTTCGATGTATGTTCTTTTTAGTATATGTTGTAAGAATGTTGTTTTTCCAGAACCTAGAAATCCGGATATGATAACTATTGGAATCATATATACCTCCTGCGTAATGTAAACACAGTATACACCTATAGGATAACACAGAAAATACTCTATGGGGTATATGGAAACTAGTGAGTTTATCAGAGTTTAACAGCCTTCTCTGAAATTTATAGATTATATACTATATATGAGTATACTGGCACATGTAGTTGATATTCATAATTATTTATAAATAAAACGATGCATTCCATGTTGTTCATATATGAAAGAATACTCCTGTATGAATAAATATTTATTTATGTAGTTGAAAAATTTTTATGAAAAAAATCCCTCCTACAAGATAATTCAGTTGGAGAGATGGCTGAATTACTTGTAGGAGGGTTGGAGAGTCACTATTACATGGGTCTCGTAACTTGATGTGTTATTTGCTTATAGTATAACAAATTATACATCAAAAATATAGTAATTATTTATTTTATTGTAATTTTGCTAATAATGCTTTGAGGTACACATATACATTTTCAACAGAAGGTAAATGAACGCGTTCTGATGGTGTATGAGGACTTACGATAGTAGGCCCAAAGCTAATCATTTGTGTATTTGGCAATACGCCTTTTAACAAACCACATTCGAGACCTGCGTGAATAGCATTTACATTAGCTGGTGTATCGAACATTTCGTTATGCAAGGAAATCGCTTGTTCTTCCAATTTTGAGCCTTTGTCGTATTCCCATGCTGGATATCCACCTGTACGCTCTGCAGCTACGCCAAGTGCTTTTGCAAGAAGCATCATTTTTCGTTAAGAATTCAAGACTATTGCTATTGGAACTACGAATAGAAATGAGTATTTCAATGGTATGTTGATTTTCACGTACGATAGCAATATTATTAGATGTTTCTACAAGGTTTGGGATAGACTTACTTACAGAATGAACCCCATCTTGTGCAAGATAGATATATGTAATAAGTGCTTCTGTTGTGTCTTCTGCATATACTATTTCAGGGTAGGAACATCTTCAACTACAAATGTAAGGCCTGGATCCTGTACGCTATATTCGTGTTGGTATTGTTTTTCTTGGTATGCGAGCAATGTTTTAATGGCTGCCACATCTTCAGAGCGTACGGATAGTACAGCTACTGCCTTAGACAGGATTGCATTATGTTTTACGCCACCTTCGAAAGACGCTAAGCTAATAGGATATTGTTGTTGAATATCATAGAGTACACGGGTTAGTACTTGGTTTGCATTAGCTCGTTGCTCGTTGATTTCGATGCCGGAGTGCCCCCTTTAAGACCGGTTACTGTAATGGATAAGCCCGCATCATAGCCTGGTAAATTGTTTTCGCGTAACAATGGAATTTTTACATGTACGTGGCAACCGCCAGCACAACTAACGGTGAAGTCATGTTCTACTTCTGTATCTAGGTTGAGTAAGTAGTCACCAGTTACTTGACCTTCTTTAATGGCAAAGGCACCATCCATACCAGTTTCTTCGTTGGTAGTGAATAATAATTGCATTGGTCCATGTTGTTGGCTTTCATCTTCAAGGAGAGCAAGCATCATAGCAGCACCCATGCCATTATCGGCACCTAATGTTGTATGGTCTGCGTGCATCCATTCGCCTTCGATGATATTAGCAATTGGATCTTTAGAGAAGTCGTGGTTAGAGTCATGGTCTTTAACACAAACCATATCAATATGACCTTGTAAAATGATGGATGGACGGTTTTCATAACCTGGAGATGCAGCTTTTTTTGATAACTACATTAAAGATTTCGTCTTGATGAACTTCAAGACCTAAATTTTTAGCAAAGTTCACGATGTAATCGCTGATGCCTTTTTCATTGCCGGACTCACGAGGAATTTGGCTCATTTCTTTAAAAATTTCTAATACGCGTTTTGCTTGAACGATTGTTTCCATAATGGTACCTTTCATTCTCATGTAAAATAGATATGTATGTATTATTGAAAGCTTTTAAAACAATATAAAATAAAATATTATAGCGTAATGGTCGCTTGTTTTTACAGTCTAGACTAGGTCCTTTCATACATACGAACTATATAAATTATTATTGTATATATATAGTTATATCACAATAAAGATTATTAGGATAGCTTATGCTAGGTGCTAGCTATATAGGAATAATATTGTATAATGAGGGTATACGAATAACGAATAACAATTAACTAAATTTCTATAGATCTTAGAAGGTTGGTGAACCAATGCAACATGAAAGCCGCAATATTAGCATGCTTATGGATTTTTATGAGATGACTATGGCACATGGCTACTTTACAAAATAAAAAAATGTGGATCGCGTCGCATTTGATGCTTTCTTTAGACGTAATCCAGACAAGGGCGGTTTTGCTATTTTTTGGTGGTCTCGAACAAATCGTTGAGTACATTTTAAATTTACACTTTGATGAAAGTGATATCTCTTATTTACGGAGTCAGGGTATTTTTAGTGAAGAATTTTTTAGCATATCTAAACGATTTCTCTTTCACCGGTGATGTATATGCCTTCCCAGAAGGTTCTATCATCTATCCTAATGAACCTGTAATTACAATTGTGGCGCCTCTCATAGATGCACAAATCGTAGAAACTGCAGTGCTTACTATGATGAACCATCAATCTCTTATCGCCACAAAGCTAATCGCATCGTTCGCGCTGCGGATGGGCGTATTGTGGCTGACTTTGGTGCTCGTCGTGCACATAATGTAGACGCAGCCGTATACGGTGCAAGAGCCGCTTATATTGGTGGTGTTCAGTCCACTGCAACCGTTTTAGCAGGGCAACAATTTGGCATTCCTGTCAGCGGGACCATGGCACATAGCTGGGTCATGTACTATGGTTCTGAATACGATGCTTTCAAAGCCTATGCTGAAGTGTATCCAGATAATGCAGTATTCCTTGTTGATACTTATGATGTGTTAAACTCTGGCGTGCCCAATGCTATTAAGGTAGCAAAGGATGTATTAGAGCCAATGGGGAAACGCTTAAAAGGAATTCGCCTAGATTCTGGTGACCTTGCGTATTTGGCGAAAAAAGCGCGGCGCATGCTAGATGATGCAGGCTTAGAAGATTGTAAAATTATGGCATCTAATAGTCTAGATGAGTATACAATCACATCTTTGCTCATACAAGGTGGCCCTATTGATATTTTTGGTGTAGGGAACGCCTCATTACCTCTAAGAGTGACCCCGTATTTGGTGCGGTATATAAAATTGCTAGCATCGAGAAAAGATGGTATGTGGGAACCTCGTATCAAGATTTCTGAAAGTGTAGAAAAAATTACTAATCCAGGTCTTAAAAAGGTATATCGTGTTTATAATGATAAAGGTCGTGCGATTGCAGATCTATTAACATTGTTGAGAGAGGTACCTGATACAGAGGAACCATATCGTTATATCGATCCTGAGCAACCTTGGCGTGAATTATATTTTGAAAATTGTACTTTTAAAGAGATGAAGCAGCTTATTATCAAGGATGGTAAATTAGTTGTGGACTTACCAACACTAGAGGAAATTCGAGCATATGTGCAAGATCAATTAGCTAATGAAATTTGGCCTGAAGAGCAACGCTTTGAAAATCCACATCGTCACTACCTTGATATGAGTCCTAGCTACTATCAATTGAAGATGGATTTATTGAACCGTATTTATCGGAAAAAGTAGGAGGGCCTATGTTAGAAAAATCCACAAGCTACAAAGGATGCCCTCATTCAATGGATTCGAGATTATTTTGGTAAAAATGGTCCTAACTGTAGTGCTGTAGTTGGTATTTCAGGTGGTAAGGACTCGACTATCGTGGCAGCTCTTTGCAAAGAAGCTCTCGGTGCAGATCGCGTAGTTGGTGTTCTTATGCCAAATGGAGTGCAATCGGATATTGATGATGCCAGGCAGTGGTAAATCATTTAGGCATTCCGCACATGACGGTCAATATTGGTGCTGCCTATGAGGCGCCAACTCATGCTATCGTTCAGGCTAAGGGGGTATGTGCTGTAACGGGGAGAACCGATTTATCTAAAGATGCTCGCCATTAATACGCCGCCTCGTCTCCGGATGGCAACTCTCTATGCAGTAGGACAAAATTTCTACCAAATGGTGCTCGTGTAGCAAATACTTGTAATGGATCTGAAGACTACGTAGGATACTCTACAAAATACGGAGATAGTGCAGGTGATTTTTAGCCCACTCTCCCATCTCGTAGTAGCAGTTCGTCAAATAGGAAAAACTTCTTGATATTCCATTGCACCTAGTTGATAAGGTGCCAAGTGATGGTCTCTTCAGTCAGTCCGATGAGGATAAATTAGGATTTACCTATGCTGTATTGGATCATTATATTCAGAACTGGGAAATTGAAGATCAGATAACAAAAGAGCGAATCGACTATCTGAATCGAATTAATAAACATAAATTAAGTTGATGCCGTCATTTGACCCAAACCTTAATTGATAGGGTGAAAATCTTGATTTATAGTGGAGGTAATATGGGAGACAAAAATCGCTTTGATTGGTACTGGAGAACTATTGCTGGAAAAGGTGCTTCAAATACGGATTTAACGGGCTATACGGCAGGGGTATTAGGCCTTGACGAAATCTTTAGCCTCTGTACCTGCACAAAACCATATGGTCCTTATACTTATACTTTCAGTTTAGTATTGAAAGTCTGATATTACTGTAAATCACTGGTTAGAACTTTCTAAGTTGGTGCAAAAATTGGTTAATCGAGATGATATCGGTGTTGTTATTAATTAAGGCACAGATAGCATGGAGGAGACGGCATATTTTCTGAATCTGACAGTTCATACAGACAAGCAATTGTTATTACTGATCTATGAGACCCGCAGGTGCTATTAGCAGACGGCCAATTAATTTATTGCAAGCTATCCAAGTAAGCGAGAACACCATCGTCTGTAGGTAAAGGTGGATAGTCGTATTAAATGGCCACATTGATGGGGCAAGGGATGTATCTAAATGCAACACTACTAATGTAGCGACTTTTGATAGTCCATTAGTGGGGCATCTTTGGTATTGTACAAGATGGTGTTGCCCACTATTATAAAGTGCTCACCGACGTCATACTCAAGACTCTGTATTTGATGAAAATTGTCTGAGTTACCTCGTAGTTATAATGACTATGTGGTATGGATGATATGGTGCCTATGAGTGTAGTTGCTACAAATCCTGACGGTTTATTTTTAACAGGTCTTGGTCATGGTAATCCCACAAAACGTACGTCAAATCACACAGAATACAAAGTTTCCAACGGTACGTGCTTCTCAAACTGGTAGTGAGTGGTATTCAGTGGTGCCACAAGATGCACTGGCAACTATCTAGTACAGATACTTTTAAGTCCACAAAGTGCGTATTTTATTGATGCTAGGGCTTACAAAAACTAAAAATCTTAAAAGTTACAATTCTTTCTCTATGATTATTAAAAAGCACATAATATTCATGGAACATAATGATTCTTCGATCAACAAAGTTGAGAACTCAAAATTTAATTTGATATTCATTTTTCAAAATTATACAAACAGTTTTGCCTTCTGACTAAACCGCACATTCGTTCCTAAGGATGTGGTTTCATTTGTATTATATTTTCATATATGAGTGGGGTGTTGAATGATAATTTGGGGCATTCTAGATGTTTTTGGATATCATAAGATAGGATTATTCAGCTCCAATAGCATTTTCTAGTGCTCTTTTGTACGCCTACATATCGCCTTGGCTAAAGTGTTCCAAATAGTGAGAAGGAGCCAGCATCGGTTAAGACATTCCATTTGTATCGATGGTGAGAACGATACCATCTGTAGAGGTACCTGTGGCAGATGTTTTATGTTCTTTCGTAATTGCGTCAGAATGTCTTCTGCAGCATTAAACGGATGGAGGCGTACGCTTTCAACATTCCAATCTTGTAGGGTCATGGTTTGTGCCTCGGTAATCGTCATGATAGCTTTTACCATAGCGCTATCTGTTAAACTTTATTTGTAACACGAGGATATTAATTGTGCCTGGTACTATGAAGTCTCCATCACGCTCTTCATAACAATAACCTGTACCCGCGCGATGCCGTTTTTTCATAGCCTGCAGTCACGATAGTTTCTACGATAGTATCATGTTCTTCGACTTTGGCATAGGCATAGATGCATTGGGCAGATGAGGAGTGCTGTACTAAAAATGAACAGGGTGTATCGATGTGTTCAAATTTTTGAGCCAAATACCTGCCAAGCAGAGCCACTGGTAAATCTTTTTCTGTTTCGATTTGATAAAAGAAGCTGCGGTTGCGTACTGCTGGGGAAGCGTATGGTGATAGCCACCATTTAAATTGTCCGCTCGAAAGAGATAGTGGATATCGTCAAAGTGTACCGTGACAGTGTAACTCTCTAGTTACATAACCTCCAGTAGCAGAGTTCTTGGGGTTGCTTCCGTATGAATTTTTGAACATGTAAGTCTCCTAGTTTTAGATTGTTATATATATAATATAAGGATATAATAGTTTTACTAAATTATTGTAAAATACATATGTAAAATTATAACACATATGTTTTGTTATTATATTGATTATGTTACCGAATGGCGTTATGTTTTATTCATGGAGGTTAGTATGAGTGATCTTTAAATAGGGCTTCTGAATTACTGTTTAAAGATGCTAATGTATTGTTCAATTTCGAGATTGTGGTTCTTTTCTCCAAGCAGGTAATATATTATTAGCTCTTGTATATTTTGATAGGGGCGATATGCTATTAAAATGGTGAAAACCTTTGCTGTCCATTTATGGACAAAGGCCTCTTATGACTCTGCTGCGAATGAGCTTTATCACCTCAAATTATTAATTATGCATTGCTAGTAGGTCTAATATTGATTTGCTTAAATCAAATTGGTGTTCCTACTACATCCTTTGTAAGCTGCCTTTGGTGCCTTTGGTTTAGTATTGGTTTGCGGCCTTACAGAAGCAACCTTTCTAATTTAGCATCTGGTTTATTAATTCTTATATTTAAGCCTTTTTAAGAGCCGGTCATGTTATTCAAGTTGGAGATACTGTCGGCAGTGTTAAGTCTATTCAATTTATGTATACTATTATCACTACTAAAAGATCAAAAAGAATGTATACATACTCTAATTTTCTTACATCCCAAGCTGTAACTAATTTGTTTATACTTCAGAACGCGTTATCCCATTTACGTTTTGACATTGGTTATATTAATGATCATCATGAAGCAATAAAAATCTAAAAAATATTTTTTGCAAAGCAGATAAACGTGTCCTTAATCCGAAGAATATGGAAATAGGTATTTCTGAATTTGGAGACAATTCTTGCAGAATTGCCGCTTATGCTCGTGTTAAGTCGAATGATTTTCTCGATGTTTCAATATAGCATTATGTCTGATGTAAAAGATGCCTTTGATAAATATGGTATCGATATTCCATATCCTCAACGTGTAGTATATATTCAAAATGTAGATACATCGACAAGGTGAAATTAAAGGGACAAAAAGAAAGCAACTACTACAAATGTAGCACTAGATGATAGTCTTGAAAGTTAAGATACTGGAAGGTAGAACGAGTGATGACACTTTAACGACAACGAATATTCATATGTTTATAAAGAATTGGTATTGGCCATAACTTTTTATAGGAATCATATTTATAGGTGCTAGTGTTGCTCAAGCTGCATACATTACCCTCCTTCTACTGTTGGTGAGGCCGTAGTCCTAATTGATGCAGATACAAAAATTTTATTTGCAAAGAACCCAGATAAGTGGATGCATCCAGCTAGTACTACAAAAATGGTCACCTTGTTAACTGCCTTAGAATTAAAAGGGCACACAGCTTGATGAATTAGCTGCTATAAGTAGCTATGCAACAACATGGAAGAATCAAACCTTGGGGTTCGCGTAGGAGATCAGATTACATTGGAAGGTGTTCTTGAAGGTATGATGGTTGCTAGTGGTAATGATGCGGCTGTTGTAGTAGCCGAAAATGTAGAGTGGTTCTGTAGATAAATTTGCTAAGGATATGACTCGCATTGCTGCAAAAGCGGGGGCAAAGAATAGTGTATTCTTGAATCCTCATGGATTAACACAAAAGGGTCACCATTCTACGGCTCGTGATTTAGCGATGATTGCCGCGTACGGTATGAAATACCAAATGTTCCGTGACAAGGTTGCCAATGATTACTATAAGGTGCCGTCAAAACCATTTCCAAGAAACAATTCATTACTACAAACCATTTTATTCATAATAAATATCCTGGTGCAAATGGCTTGAAAACAGGTTTTACAAAATGCCGCAAGGAGAATGTTTGATTGCGTCTGCCACACGTAAGGGCCATACGATGATTGTAGTCATGTTAAACGATAACCGTTGGGATGAAGCGGTGCAATTCCTTGATTATGGCTTTAAACTCCGTGGGGGTAATTTGGGACCTATTGTGTAATGGGGGACATATGAGTTCATTTTGCATTTTTAAAACGCATGCGCTTTATCAATCGATGGAGCCTCATGCGAAATACGGAAAATAGAAAATATTCAAGAACATAGCCTTGCAAGTGGCTATGGTAGCCCACAATTGGGAGCTATAAAAATGAATACTTCGGTGGAAATGTAGATATTAATAAGGTAGCTGTCATCTTCATGTATCATGAGGTGAGTGAAATCTTTACAGGAGATATGCCGACACCAATCAAGTATTTTGATCCAAAGTTGCGTGAACTGTATGGTCAGGTTGAAACTTTGGCGCAAGAAAAAATGCTATCAACCTTGCCAGACCAGTTACAATCTGTTTATAAGCCTATACTTGTTGATGCAGAGACTAGTCCAGAATGGCCTCGTTAAGGCTGCTGATACAATTTCAGCCTATATGAAATGCGTCAAAGAGCTCAAGGCAGGGAATGATGAGTTTAAAGAGGCACATGACTCTATCTTAGCCAAAGTTGAAAACTCTAAATATACCTGAGGTAGACCATGTTTATTGAATTATATATCCTGCTCTTGGTAAAAGTTTGGATGGGTTGAACTATTACAGGAATTAAATAACTACTAAAAGAGACGACCAGAACTGTACGTCTTTTTTGGACACAATTTTGAAGGTAAGTTCATTTAGATTCTTCTTTGATTCTAAGATGTGCCTATTTGTAATGTTTATCAAATTTTTTGTTGGTTGTTTAATAATAATTACAATAAGCGTATTTGTTAATTATTATGCCTTATCGTGTAATAATTATGGTTTATTTTTCTATCTATAATCTTCTTGATTTCTCATTAGTATTTTTTACCTCGCCACGAGAAGGCTCGATGACCGTATTTTGCTTTAATTCTTTGTTCGTTAGTGTTTCTAGTTCGTCTATATTAATATACGGTTCTATCTGTTGGAATTCTGGGATGGGCGTAGTTGGAATATCTTTGTTGTGAGGACACACCTCTTGGCACACATCACAACCAAATACAGTGGTGTTTAGCGAATCTGCTCCTCTTCATCGGTGAGTTCTCCTTTTTTTTCTGAGTTAAGTAGCTTTTTACAAGTCGCCCCAAATTCGTCATGGCCCAAACATTGGCCTAAACATGCTGTAATACAACGATTACATCCTATACAGGACTGCTCAAGAGGGGCATTTGGTTTGAGTTCTAGTGTTGTTAAATCGTACCAATAACGACATAAGAACCCCATTTAGGGCTGATAAAACAGTTGTTCTTTCCGTAAAGCCGAGACCTGCTAAGTAGGCCATGTACCGATCTGCTAAAGGCGAGGTGTCACAATGAATGGAGAACTGAGCCGAGTCATCAATTATTTGTAATCTTTCAATAAGACGTTCTAAATATTCATTAATGACCAGTGTGATAATCTGTTGACCATGTATAGCGCGATAGATTGGCATGGCCTTTGTGTTCTACATGGTACGGGAATAGACAAACGATGGCACTTTTGGGCATAAACTGAGTCGTTCCTAGTAGTCTTGCCTCCACATCTTCCGTAGTAAAGGGGCATGGATTGCTTTCAAATAAAATAGTTTTGGCCTGTTCAGGTGAAAAAATGGCCTTGAGGCAATTCCAAATTCATAAATATGTAATTCTTTGCAAATTTCCTGTAAATTTATATCTTTCATCGTAGATTTAGTGGTAAATAATTGGTAAAATAAAGTATAAGAAATGCACGAGATTTTATAGTTTTTTTGTTAAGTTTGTAGTTTGGTGAGAACTGTATTTTTATAGTTAGCACCGTAATTCTGTTAGTATTAGTATACCATTGAGAGGACAGATTATGTTAGCATTTACAGAAAGTATTACAACCGAAGACGGTGGAAGAGGCTTATGAATTAGCCACAAAGAACAAAACTGCTCCTATGCTAGCAGGCGGCTGTTGGCTGCGTCTAGGACGACGTACTTGGCCATCAGTGATTGATATGGCGAGTCTTGATTTGCGTTATGTTCGTGAAGAAGATAAGGAGTTTGTAATTGGCGCTATGGCGACACAAGGAGATGTGGAACGCTTTGAGCCTTTACAACAATTCTGCGGCGGTGCCGTAGTTAAAGGCGTTAAGGAGATTCTTGGCGTTCAATTTAGAAATACTGCTACCATGGGCGGTTCTGTAGCAAGTAAGTTTGGCTTCTCTGATATCATCCCTGCGCTATTGGCAGTGCATGCAGACATCGTTACCTTCAAAGGCGGTCGTATGTCCATGCAAGATTATATGGCATATAGAGAACGTGATATTCTCATGGAGATTCGCATCCCTAAGGTAGATGTACCTGTAGCTGTTGAAGCCCTTCGCATTTCTCGTGGTGATTTCCGTTATTGACAGGTGCTCTTCGCCATGATGAAAAAGGGGTTGAATTGTATATCGGTACAAGACCTGGTGTACCTCAATTAGCTGTTAAAGCAAGTGCCTTGCTTTCAGAAAGGATTATCTGCCGCAAAAGAGGCAGGTCAATTGGCATCTGAAGAACTGGTGTATCAATCTAACTCTCATGCGTCCAAAGAATATCGCATGGAAATGGTAAAAGCAATGGTTCAACGCTTAGCTAAGGAGGTGGCACAATAATGGAACTCGTACTTAATATTAATAACAAAATGTAACTGTTAATGTGCCAACTGATGAGATGTTGCTAGATACATTGCGTATCTTGGCTATTACAGTGTCCGCTGTGGCTGTGACACTACAAACTGTGGCCTTTGCACTGTATGGGTGGATGACGAAATTATTTTGTCCTGTGCATACCCTACATTTCGTGCGCCAGGCCATAAAATTACTACATTAGAAGGCTTACAAGAGGAAGCTGAATTATTAGCGTCTTGTATCGCAAGTGAAGGCGCAGATCAGTGTGGTTTTGTACAACTGGCATGATGATGAGTGCTATTAATTTGAAACGCAAAATCCAAAGGCTAGCGATGATGAGATTCGCGAATACCTCATAGGTAACTTGTGTCGCTGTACTGGTTATGAATCACAACTTCGAGGAGTTCGTAAATTCTTAGAAGGAGGCCTATAATGATGAATAAGCATATTGGAAAATCCTATGACAAAGTTGACTCCAAAGGTATTTTGTCTGGTAAACCGTCTTATACTGGCGATTTTGTTCCCAAAAGATGCGCTCGTTATTAAGGCTCTTCGTAGCCCTCATGCTCAGGCGCGCATCAAATCTATTGATACATCTAAAGCTAAATTGATTCCTGGCGTAGAAGCTATTTTTACTTATGAAGATGTGCCTAATACGCGATTCACATTAGCAGGCCAAACATATCCAGAGCCATCCGCTTATGATGCGCTCATTTTGGACCCTGTAGTTCGCTATGTTTGGAGACGAAGTAGCTCTTATCGTAGCAAAAGATGAAGCTACAGCGCTTAAAGCAATGCCGCTTATCAAAGTTGAATACGAAGTACAGAAACCTGTACTTGATATGCACACTGCTATCGATCATGAAACTATAGTACATCCTGAAGATGATATTCATAACAATATCCCTGTAGGTCAAGATTACAAACGTAATATTTGCGTATCCTATCACAAACGGGTAGGAGATGTGGAAGCAGAACTTGCTAAATGTGATTACGTGGCAGAAGGTACATATTTTGACCAGGCCACACGCCAAACAGCGATGGAACCATTCCAAAGCTTTGGATATATAGATGCGCTAGGTCGTGTGGTTATCGTATCCTCTACGCAAATCGTATTCCATGTACGTCGTCACATCGCTCGTGCACTCGGTATTCCGGGCTACAAAGTCCGTTATTAAGCCTCGTATCGGGGGGGTTTCGGCTCTAAACAAACGGCTTGTACAGAAATTATGACAGCCTTTGTAGCGTGGACATTGAAAAAACCTTGTTATCTCTTATACGATCGTACAGAAGCACAAACTTGCTCCACTACACGTCATGCTCGTGAATGGAAAATCCGCGTAGGTGCTAAAAGATGGCATTATTAAAGTTATTGATATGGACTCCATCACAGCCGCTGGTGCACATGCAACTCATTGCTTCACTACTACAACGGCTGGTGAACATAAATCTGTACCTTTGTACAACAAAGCGACTGCTGTTCATTATGGTACAGAGGGTGTATATACTAACCAAACTCCTGGTGGTGCTTTCCGTGGGTATGGTGCAACAGAAGCATTGTGGCCATTAGAATGTGCAGTAAACCAGTTAGCTGATAAGATGGGGATTGATCCAGCTGAATTACGTCAGAAGAACTTAATAGCGGAAGGTGAACAAAGCTTAGTATATGCTCCAGATGAATATCTTGATTCTGGTCTTTTCAAGATACTGTAAATCGCGTAAAAGAAATGGCTCGTTGGGATGAACGCCCTCATTCTTGGGACATTGATGAGCGTTATCGCGGTGGACTGGGCATGGCGTTAGCATTACAAGGCTCTGGTGTCGCGAATATCGATGTGGCGTCTGTTGAAATTCGCCTTGGTGACGATGGTAATTATACATTGTATACTGGGTCTTCTGATATGGGCATGGGGTCTAATACCGTATTGACTCAAATGGCCTGTGAAGTAATCGGCTGTCCTATGGAATATATGACTGTTATTGAATCAGATACAGATATCGTACCATTCGATCCAGGATCCTACGCATCTAGTACAACCTATGTAACAGGTACTGCTGCTAAGATGGCGGCAGAAGAATTGCGCACTAAGATTATTGCTAAATTCGCTCAATTCTTTGAAACTGACGTTGAAAACGTTGACTTTGACGGCGTTGTAGCTACCACAAAAGATGGTGCTAAAACAATGGATATCTATCAATTGGCACCCAAATTATTAGTTGGTGCTAATGCAGAGCAATTGTCTGGTTTCGCTACATGGGGTAGTCATACATCACCACCTCCATTTATGGCATCTATTGCTGAGGTGAAGGTAGATAAACAAACAGGTAAGGTTATTCCTCTTCATTTCTATTCTTGCGTTGATTGTGGTACTGTTATCAACCCTAAATTGGCTCGCGTTCAAGTTGAGGGTGGTGTGGTACAAGCTATCGGCATGGCTTTATATGAAGATGTACGCTATTCCAACAATGGTCGTTTGAAACAAACAATCTTATGACTTATAAAATCCCAACCCGTCAGGATATTGGTGAATTACATACAGACTTTGTAGAATCTTACGAGCCTACAGGTGGTTTTGGAGCAAAATCTATTGGTGAGGTTGTCATCAATACGGGGTGCCCTGCTATCCAACATGCCATTAAAAATGCAGTTGGTGCGGATATTCGTACATTACCTATGACACCTGAGAAGGTATTTATGGCTATGGACGAGAAATATAAAGTATAGAGATTTCTAGTTCCTTTTACTTTCTAAGGAGGCCTGGTTCTATGACATCACAAACATCCTATTGGAATCGATTGATTCAGCCGGGAATCGTTGCCCTTGTTGGGGCAGGCGGTAAAACGACTGTGCTTTCAAAACTAGTAGAATATGGACGGCTGAAAGGTCAGCCCATCGTAGTTACGACTACGACTCGACTTTATGAGTCTCAGGTGGCTCATTATGAACCGATTTATACTCGTAATATTAATGAAGCTGATGAGTATTGTACTGACCGACTTTTACGTGGCTATTGTGGTGCGTGGTTCGCTGGAATTACAGGAACAAAAGTAGACTCTTTAGATTGTGATCTCATCGATGGTTTATCCAAGTTACATCCCAATTGGCAAATTGTTGTAGAAGCAGATGGGGCGAAGGAAAATGGCTCAAGGCACCTAAGATGACCAGAACCTGTAATTCCATCTCTTACAAAGACTACGATTGGTCTCGTAAATCTTCAAATGCTAGGGGCCCCATTAGATGATGAACACGTACATAATATCGAGCTCGTTCAAGATATCGTAAAGCGCGATATGGGGGCTATTGTAACTCCGCGTATGTTGGCTGATCTTGTTTTGCATAGGCAAGGTCTATTCCAATACAGTAAAGGTAAGAAAATACTATTCTGTACTGGTTATGAAACAGTGCAACATCGCATTATCGATGATTTTATTGATCATATTGTTGATAGTGATATTACGGCTATCATTTTGGCTGATGGATATAAAGCAAGTTGTGAAATCCGTCGCATTATTCAATGTCGGTAGGTACTCATGACTATTATGAAAGCAAATTGTAACACCGCTTTTTAGTCCCATGAGACCCCATAGACCGTCATCCTTTGCATATTGGCATTGTCCTCCTTGTGGGGGACAATCCAAGCGCATGGGATGTAATAAGCAACTCTTGCCCTGGCGTGGTAAGACTGTTCTAGATGCGGTCTGTGGGGCTCTTCAAGGTGGATGGGGTGGACAGGCAGTTTCTACTATGTCCTGTAAGCTACCTTTTGTGGCGGTTACTGGCAGATGATCATGAGAAATTAGAACCAATTGTCACAAACTATGGTTTTGAAGCCATTCGAAAATGACCATCCTGAACTAGGGCAAGGAGTATCCATAGCGATGGGGAGTACGTCATTTGATGAATACGTCATCCATACCGCTAGACGGTATTCTCTGTTCAGTAGGGAGATCAACCACTTCTGACGAGTGCTGTTGTACACGAGGTCATTCGTGCGTTTAATGAAAACTTTCATCCGAAAATTATCGTCGTTCCACATTATGGGGCAAATTATCACTCGGGAAATCCCGTTCTCTTTGGTTCTCATTGGTTTGATTATTTACAGCAGATTCAAGGGGATCAAAGGGGGTAAGACCATTATTCATGGTGATGGTAAAGCCCATGTCGTGAAATTATGGATTAGTGATGATATTGGCGACGATATCGATACAATCTGATGATTTTGAGCGTTTGAAACATCGTGAAAAGTGAGGCATTATGAAACCATTGGTACTTATGCGTGGGCGGAGACATCGCTTCCGGCGCTGTATATAGATTGAGACGGGCGGCTATCCGTTGTAATTAGTGAAATAGCGATTCCTACCATGATTCGCCGCGGTATGTTACGGTAATGCGGTTCATCGTGGAGAAATGATTTTTGGAACGTTTTGTTGCTCGTCATGTGTCTCTTAGTGAAGTGAAGGATACATTGGCACAGGAAATCCCCGTTGTCACTTAGCATATGAGGAATTATTGACACTTTAAACCAGAGATTGTAGTCGATGCTATTTTTGAGTAAAGAATCTTTGGTACAAAAACGGATGATGCAGAGCTCAAGTTATCGGTGTGGGCCCCAGATTTACTGTTGGAGAAGATGTAGATGTGGTCATTGAAACGATGTGCTCATTCATTAGGTCGCTGTATCTATGATGGATCAGCTCAACCTAATACAGGTCCTGGAAATGTAGGTGGTGGCTACACTCATGAGCTGCTATTCATTCCTCCAAAGGCTGGACTATTTACAGCAAAACGTCATATTAGATCTCTGTACAAGTTAATGGAAGTAATTGGTTATGTTTGATGAAGAACCAGTAAGAGCGAAAAATTACAGGTATTCTACGAGGCATTTTAAAAAAGTGGGCTCATCGTATCAGATCATTTTAAGTTGGCTGATGTGGATGCTCAAGCTGCAAGAGTCTCATTGCCATAGTATTTCAGATAAATCCCTTGCTGTCGGTGGAGGTATTAGAGGCTGTTACCAGCTTGGGATTATGAAAGGAATCTAGATGGAAACAATTTATGATGTGATGAAAGATCGTCTACAGGTTACTGAACCACTGTGATGGTTACTGTTCTATCCGGTCCTCGTCAAGGGATAAAACTATTTATGCTGAAGATGGAAGGGTCTCTATACGGAACCCTATTGAAGGATTTACTGTAGATACGACAGAATAAGTGAGCCTCTTATATGGGGTTATGGGCAGTCAACAACGCATTCATTATGCATTAGAAAATTTGAAAGCCAAAGGTTGGACGCAAGAGAACTCGATATGATCTATGCTCTATTGGCTCCAGATTTAGGTGTCAAACACCAGAGAAATTGCTTATCTATCGTCAGTGAGTATCTTGGTTGTTGTACGAGGTAAACAAGGTCAGTACACGCAGAAAGAAGAGAGTTGTAAGTCATGAATCGATGAGTTTGTAGAGATATTTAAGTCAACGCACAGATGAAACACTAGCAGTGGCAACAGTGCTTCCTTACAGGCTGGTTCTACGCCTCGTAAAGCAGGGTACTCGATGGTTGTATTCCTGATGGATCTATTTTTTGGCACTATTGGCGGTGGTCGCAGAAAATGAAATACGCCTCAGTGCTATTGATTCCATGAAGAAGAAGGAGCAACATCGACGTATTGAAGTAAAATTAAATGATGATATAGCCGTAAA
>VOFG01004814.1_pt1 | contig 27752 bp, 52 predicted proteins | sample 5384171 | NCBI WGS metagenome assembly VOFG01 (sample SAMN12384726, study PRJNA508395) | human gut metagenome | isolation source: healthy gut F | host: Homo sapiens | reverse complement strand
GTATTGCTCAACTACTATGGAATTACCGATTGTTCCATGGTAACCGTAGCTCGGGTTCGGCGAAAAGGCATGTGCTTACGGATGTATGGGTTACGGCTCCTGCGTGAAGGCATGTCAGTTTGACGCCATCCACGTCGTAGACGGTGTTGCAGTGGTTGACAAAGAGAAGTGCGTAGCCTGCGGCAGCGTGTGGCGTGGCTGCCCGAAGGGCCTGATCGAGCTTGTTCCTTACAAGGCAGAGCATCTTGTACAGTGCTCTTCCCACGACAAGGGACCGGCTGTCAAGAAAGTCTGCACCGCTGGATGTATCGGATGTACCCTGTGTACCAAACAGTGTGAGTTCGACGCAATCCATATGGAGAACAACGTAGCAGTGATCGATTATGAAGTGCACCAACTGCGGCAAAGTGCGCAGCTATGCCCGGCAAAGGTAATCCAGTAAGCTGTTTCGGAAAATGTAACATGAATTTATGGAAGCTGTTTCCATTGCGTGAATATGCGGTGGAGGCAGCTTCCTTTTTGTTGTTTACAGATGGGAAAACGGCGGCAATTTTTCGTCTTTTGTGTCAGAAATTTAGTATTTTTGAACCCTTCTGCCTTATTGAGAAAAAAGTTTGAAGTTTTATCAAATTTCGTAAAATGGGTGTGGTAAATTATAAGAATAGGTGATAAAATGAAAATAGCGTTTAAAAGTTGTTTAAGTTCCGGAGCGGAAGAGCAGGCTGCGGACTTCTCAAAAAAAAGGATCTTATGAACCTGGAAAAGCTATTCCATCTCCAAAGAAAACCACACGGATGTTAAGACAGAAGTGATGGCCGGCATTACCACATTCGCGACCATGGCCTACATTCTGGCAGTTAACCCGAGCATCTTAAGCGCGTCCGGCATGGACAGCGGCGCAGTGTTCACGGCAACCGCCCTTGCGTCTGCAATTGCCCTGCTCATGGCAGCACTTTCCAACTATCCGTTCGTGCTGGCACCCGGCATGGGACTGAATGCCTACTTTGCCTACACGGTAGTTCTCTCCATGGGCTACACCTGGGAGATGGCACTGGCAGCTGTATTCGTAGAAGGTATCATCTTCCTGGCCCTGTCTCTCCAATGTGCGTGAGCAGATCTTCAACTCCATCCCGATGAACTTAAAGTATGCGGTATCCGCAGGTATCGGCCTGTTCATTGCATTCATCGGCCTGCAGAACGCCCACATCGTGGTGGACAGTGCAACTCTGGTTGGCATGTACTCCTTCAAGGCATCCGTTGCGAACGGCATGTTCTCCAGCGAAAGCATCACCGTACTGCTGGCCCTCATCGGCGTACTGATCACCGGCGTACTTCTGGTAAAAGGCGTAAAGGGCAGCATCCTCTGGGGCATCCTGATCACCTGGGCGCTTGGTATTGTATGCCAGCTGACCGGACTGTACCAGATCAATCCGGAAGCCGGTTCTACAGCTTACTTCCGGATTTCTCCAACGGTATTTCCATTCCGAGCCTGGCTCCGACCTTTATGAAGATGGACTTCAGCCGTGTGGCATCCCTGGATTTCCTGGTAGTGATGTTCGCATTCCTGTTCGTGGATATTTTTGATACTCTGGGAACCTTGATCGGTGTGGCTTCCAAGGCAAACATGCTGGATGAGCAGGGTCGCCTCCCGCGTATCCGTGGCGCGCTGCTTTCCGACTCTGTCGGTACCGCAGTCGGCGCAGTTCTTGGTACTTCCACCACTACCACCTTCGTAGAGAGTGCATCTGGTGTAGCGGAAGGCGGAAGAACCGGTCTTACCGCAGTGGTAGCAGCAATCCTGTTCGGCCTGTCCCTGTTCCTGTCCCCGATCTTCCTGGCTATCCTGTCCTTCGCAACGGCCCCGGCTCTGATCGTGGTAGGCTTCCTGATGCTGACTTCTATCCTCAAGGTAAACTTTGAGGGACTACACTGAGGCCATCCCGGCTTACGTGGCAGTCATCGCCATGCCGTTCATGTACAGCATCTCCGAAGGTATCGCCATGGGAATCATCTCCTATGTAGTGATCAACCTCGTAACCGGAAAGGCAAAAGAGAAACATATCCGCCGCTGAGGTACGTGCTGGCGGTGTTGTTTGTACTGAAGTATATTCTGCTGTAACGAATTAACAGGAAAGTATAAGAAAAGCCCTGGGCGAAAGCTCCGGGGGCTTTGTCAGTTATAACGGGCAGAACACTTCTTCATCCACCACCTGGAAAATGTAGAACTTCAGATAGTATGATGCCTGCTCGCCGCCGGTCCAGAGGATCGGGTGGTCGGCTGCCTGGGTGCGGTATTCTACCTGACGGAGGCGCTTGTGTACGTTTGCCGCAGCTTCGCGGATGGTCTTGGTGAACAAGCTCCGGGTCCATGAGAGTGGGAACAGGAGCAGGTGGCGAGGTAGCCGCCGTCGCTTTACTAACTTCATGCCGCGCAGATTGATCTCGCGGTAGCCCTTGACTGCGTTTTTTTGATGGAACTGCGGGATTTGGTGAAGGCTGGCGGGTCCAGGATGACTACATCAAACTTCTCGCCCTTCTGCTCCAGATCCGGCAGCAGGTCGAATACGTCTGCACACTGGAAGGTGACGCGGTCGGAGAGACCGTTTAACTCCGCGTTCTCACGGGCCTGGGCTACGCCAAACTCGGATGCGTCCACGCCCAGAACAGAGGCAGCTCCGGCAATTCCGGCATTCAGTGCGAAGGAACCGGTGTGAGTGAAGCAGTCCAGAACCTTCTCTTGCCCTTGCAGAGTCTCTGGATGGCAAGGCGGTTTGTATTTCTGATCCAGGAAGAAAACCGGTCTTCTGGCCGTCCTGAACATCTACCATGTAGCGACACCGTTTTCCCACGATCTCAACCTTGGTATCGAAGGGTTCACCGATGAAGCCCTTCACGCGCTCCATGCCCTCCTGCAGGCGGACCTTGGCATCGCTGCGTTCGTAAACGCCGCGGATGGAGATGCCATCCTCAGCCAGGACTTTTTCAGCTTGTCCAGGATAACAGGTTTTAAACGGTCAATGCCCAGTGCCAGGGGATTCGACTACCAGAACATCGGAAAACTTGTCGATGACGATGCCCGGAAGGAAATCTGCCTCGCCGAATCAGGCGGCAGCTGGAGGTATCCACGGTGGCTTTGCGGTACTCCCAGGCATTGCGGACACGCATCTCGATGAACGCGTCATCTACTACGGTATCTTTTTGCGGGTCATCATGCGGACGGTGATCTTGGGCGGGTGTTGATGAAGCCCTGTCCCATCGGGTAGCCGTCGAAATCGAAACGGAGACCATATCGCCGTTCTCAAACTCGCCCTCGATTTTGTCAATCTCGTTATCATAGATCCAGGCGCCGCCGGCCTTTAAGGTGCGGCCCTCGCCCTTTTTAAAATTACATTTGCAGACATGTGTGTACTCCTTATTGTGAATAGGTTATTGGTTCGTGCATTTTATTTCCAAAGTATTGTAACATAAGCTGCGGAGGCTTACAACCGGGAAAAAGAAAAAGCAGGATGTCAATGCGATTTGGTATGTGTTTTCCGGACGTATACGAAACCGTAACCGAAATTCGGGTAATCTGCTTGCTGTGGGACTGCGGTAATGATACAATATTGTAAGGAAATGTAAGGAGAAAGATAGCAGCATGATGGAACAGAAGACGACACAGGAAAAACATGACCGTGCCAAATATAAGCTGGCGGCCTCCATCAAGGGAGTGCATGAAACCACTCCGGTGGACCGCATCACGGTGAAAGGATATTGTGGAGGGCAGCGGCCTGACCCGCCAGACCTTTTTACCGCAAGCTTCAAAGATAAATATGACCTCATCAACTGGTATTTCGACAAACTGGTGCTGCAGTCCTTGAGCAGATCGGCATGGGGAATACGGTGGAGAGAGTTTGACCCAGAAGTTTGAGTTTATTTTAAATGAGAAGGCATTTTTTACCGAGGCATTTCGTTCAGATGATTATAATTCTGTGAAGGAGCACGACTTTGAGCTGATCCTGCAGTTTTATAAAGAACTGATTGCCAGAAAGACCAGCCGTCCGCTGGAGGAAGAAATGGAATTTCTTTTTGGAAATGTATTGCCGCGGTTCTGTGTACATGACGGAAAAATGGGTGCTTGGCGGAATGAAGGATTCGCCGCGCCGCATGTCGGACAAGCTGGTGGAGGCCATGCCGCCGAAACTGGAGAAGGTATTTTCAGAGCTGGAGCTTTATAAAAAAGAAGAGATTTTCTGAAAAATCCGGGAAAGAACAAATCCACTGAAACAGAACCGGAAAAGGAACCAGAAATATGATAAAAATTCACAATAAAAATTGTGGGAAATCCATTAAAGATGAGAAAGAAAGTGACAAAAGTGATACTTTTGTCACTTTCTTTTCTCATTACATTTGTTAAAAATAATATCAGTTCGGGAAAGCGAGGTCATGCAAAATGACATCCCGAAGAGATTCAGCAAAACAGGAAATCAAATGAGTACAAACTCAAGGAGGATTTTATCATGGCAAACAGAATCGTATTAAATGAAACTTCTTATCATGGCGCAGGCGCTATCAAAGAGATCGCAAATGAAGTAAAGTCAGAGGCTTCGCAAAAGCTTTCGTATGTTCCGACCCGGATCTGATCAAATTTGGCGTAACCAAGAAAGTAACCGATGTCCTGGACGAGGCTGGTCTTGCTTTATGAGATCTACTCCAACATCAAACCGAACCCGACCATCGAGAATGTACAGCACCGGTGTTGCTGCATTCAAAGGCATCTGGCGCTGATTATCTCATCGCCATCGGCGGCGGCTCCTCTATGGATACCGCAAAAGCCATCGGCATCATCATCAACAACCCGGAGTTCGAGGATGTAAGAAGCCTTGAGGGCGTAGCTCCGACCAAGAAGCCGTGCGTACCGATCATCGCAGTTCCGACCACCGCATGTACCGCAGCCGAGGTTACCATCAACTATGTTGTAACCGATGTTGAGAAAAAACGTAAATTCGTATGTGTAGATACCCACGACATTCCGGTTGTCGCAGTCATTGACCCGGATATGATGTCCAGCATGCCGAAGGGCCTGACCGCTTCCACCGGTATGGACGCTCTGACCCACGCCATCGAGGGCTACATCACCAAGGGCGCTTGGGAGATGACTGATATGTTCCATTTAAAAGCAATCGAGAGCATTTTTCCAATTCCTTACGCGGTGCTGTTGAGAACACCCCGGAGGGCAGAGAGGGCATGGCTCTTGGACAGTATGTTGCAGGTATGGGATTCTCTAATGTAGGTCTTGGTATTGTTCATTCCATGGCACACTCCCTGGGTGCTGTATATGATACCCCGCACGGCGTAGCAAACGCAATCCTTCTTCCGACCGTTATGGAGTACAATGCTCCGTGCACCGGCGACAAGTATAAATACTCTTCGCAAAGGCAATGGGCGTTGAGGGCGTAGAGAACATGAGCCAGGAAGAGTACCGCAAAGCAGCCGTAGATGCAGTGAAGAAGCTGTCCCAGGATGTTGGAATCCCGGCTGACTTGAAGGCTATCGTTAAAGAAGAGGATCTGGACTTCCTGTCCGAGTCCGCATACGCAGATGCATGCCGCCCGGGCAACCCGAGAGATACTTCCGTAGAGGAGATCAAGGAGCTGTACAAGTCCTTAATGTAATTTAAAATATCATGAAATAAAAATAAGGCCAGTGAAAAGCCGCTTTAGAAACGCTTTTTTCACTGGCCTTTTCCGTTATGTAACAGGTTCTTCTCCGGCCCGGTATGCGGCCGGTGTCTGTCCGGTATATTTCTTAAACAACACATAATAATATTTCACATTGGCAAATCCCACATTCCGCGCGATGGCGTCCACCGGATCCTGGCTTTCCGCAAGAGCTGTTTGCTTTCACTCCAGACGGCAGGAATTGATGCAGTCGTTGATGGAGTGGCCGTAGGCGCTGCGGAACATGCGTCCCAGGTAGGCATTGTTTAACTGCAGTCGGTCGGCAATGCTCTGGGCGTTCAATTCCGGGTCGTGGTATTCCTGTTCTACAATTTTCTTTTACTTTCTGCGCCAGGTTGGAATATTTCTGTGCTTTTTTTCTCGCTGTAGTTGTCGCAGATCACGGCAAATGCTTTCCCGAAAATCTCATCAATTTCCGCAAAATCCCCAATCTGTTCCACATGCTCCGGCAGCAGGCGTTCCCCGTCAATCAGCAGGTTGGAATGCAGGTCTTTTAAAATCCGGCAAATGGTGTCTTCTGTACGGTTTAAGATGTACTGGAACGGATCGTAGCGGTAGGTATAGAGCTGGCTGCGGATCTCCTGCCATTTGGCAAGGCTGGATTCCAGTTTGCCGGACTTTAGACGGGCGGTCAGTTCGGTGAAATCTTTTGTGGATATGGTGTGTTCCGCTGTTTTCTGCTCCAGCTCTGTTTCCGGAATGATCTGCCGGGACGGATCCAGTATCAGGGCCAGACGGTGCAGCTCCGCAGACTGGAAAAATGCAGGGTCAGTTCCTGAAAATCCGAGAACAAAGTGCTCACAAAGACGCGGCACTGCAGCGTTTTTGCGAGAGTTTCAGAAAACTCGGTCAGGGCAGCAGAGGAGGCGTAGCTTCCAATGCAGGCGTAAATGTTGTCGGACTTGGTGATCACAATTTCGGGTGCAGATGCAGCCCGGCCCGGTAAATGTCGCTGCGGTGATGGGCCTGGATCAGCATGAGGCCATAGGGCGGAGCAGCAGTTTTAAAGAGGCGCGCCGCGTCTGCCGGTCGTTTTTCAACAGCATATCGTAGAGCACCTGTTCCAGACTGGTGCGTTCCGATTTAAAACCACGTTTTCCAGCTGCTTCTTTAATGGAAGAACTTCCTCTGATACAGCTATTTTTTCGTATTTTCTGCTTCTGGTTCTCCCGTCAGGCAGGAGTCAATCTGGCGGATGGCATCCTTCATGCGGAGCATGGGGGAAGAAGCTGTAAAACAGAAGCGCCAGCAGCAGGGCCGCAAACAGAAAACTCAGGCCAATGATGATGCGGGTCGTGATCTGCGGAAATGGTAAAACCGCGGAACCAGATCCCGGATGGAGGTAATCCGCAAGTAAATGTGCCGTGTACTCGGTGATTCGTAATACAGGCAGATTTCATTGCGGTTTTTGCCGAGATGTAGCCGAAGATGGATTTTCCGTGTCCTCATGGATTTGTTCATAGTAAGGACGGCTGAACTGCACAGGATTCATCGGCATAGAGCAGAGATTGCCCGCAAAATCCAGCACAATAAAATCCGAAGACGGATTGGCCAGCAGCAGGAAATTCTGATACCAGTCATCGTGGATGGTAACCACCAGGGCATTGGGCTTTGGCGTGCGGTCGGGTACAGCTCATAGAAGATGAATGCGTAATAATTGTGGTCGCTGTGTTCTTCATCACCATCCTCATGGCAGTATATGGCACGAAAACGCTGGTCAGTAGAACGGTCAGAGAAAGTTCCCGCACCGGGATTGCGTTTACATCTTCCAGTTTCCGGGCAAAGAAGGGGCCAGTGGAGTAAACGGTATCGGTGTAACCATTGTATACATAGATGGCTTCCGTGAAATCAGCCGCATTTAAGGAGCTGTTTAAATCCCGCATAATGTAGGATTTCTCTGCATCGGTAAAGCCGTCCTTCCGGAACAGCGTGGAAACCGTATTAGAATAGAAGAGCTGCCGCTCAAAATTGACCATGGAAGAGTTCAGGGTTTCGGTCATGGCATTGACGGAGACCGCAAAATCACGGTTGGAGTCCGAGATGGCATCGTAGGTGACGCGCTCGAAAAAGCGGGTCATGGAAAACAGAAGGAAACCATCAGGGCAAGGATGAGGGCGCCTGCCAGAATGTAGCGGAACTGGCGCTTCACCTTGGCAGGAAGTCCGCTGTCTGAAACAGCAGCAGGAAGCGAAGAATGGGAAGTTTGATCCATAAAAAGCATCTCCTGGTTCAAAAATTGTACATAGTTCAATTTCCGTATATTTTGTACTTTACACATATTACCACAAAATATACAATGAACTCAACAACAAATGACAAAGAAACATACAAAACGCATAAAAGATGTTGATTTGTTGTTAGAAAGAAGTTTAAAAAAGAAACTTTATATCAAGGAGGGTTATACAATGAGAAAATGGAGAAAAGCAGCAGCAATGTGCATGGCAGCCGTCATGATGTGTTCCATGACAGCATGTGGTTCTGGTAATAAGGAAAGCGCAGACACCACCGCAGCTCCGGCAGAGACCAAGGCAGAGGCAGTGAGGCAGCAGCTGAGAGCAGCGAGGCTGGAGCATCTACCTGGACTCCGGAAGAAAATGTGACCATGATCGTAGCCTACAAAGGCAGGATCCGGTACCGATAATACCGCCCGTGTTCTTTCCCAGTACGCAACCAAATATGTAGGAAAGACCATCGTCATCGACAACCAGGAAGGCGGATCCGGTTCCATCGGATGGACTGCTCTGGCAAACGCAAAACCAGACGGTTACACTTTAGGATTTGTAAACCTGCCGACCCTTTGTTCTAATATTGTAGACGGACTTGCAAACTACACCATGGAAGATTACGTTCCGATCTGCAACCACGTAAATGAGACTGCGCTGGTTCTGGTAGCAGCAAACAGCCAGTTCGACACTCTGGAAGATCTGGTCACTTACGCAAAGGAGCATCCGGGTGAATTAAAGGCATCCACCAACGGCAACAAGGCATCCAACCACATCGGCGCACAGCTTCTTGCAAACAGCGCAGACTTTGAGTATACCGATATTCCTTACGGCGGCACCGCAGACCAGCTTCTGGCTTTAAGACAGGGCGAAGTTGATTTCTCCGTAGCAAAAAGAGGCAGATATCGCGTCCATGACTTCTGAAGTGAAAGTGCTTGGCGTATTTGATACCAAACGTATGGAATCCATGCCGGATGTACCGACTCTTGGCGAGCTTGGCTACTATGATCAGTGGTATGGCAGTGCCCGCGCCATCGTAGCACCGAAGGGAACTCCGCAGGAGATCATCGACTTCTACGCAGACGCATTTAAAAAGCTATGGAAGATCCGGAATATGTTGACGCAGCAGAAAAAAGCAGGCGTAACCACCGCTTACATGGATCCGGAAGAGACCCAGAAGCTGTTAAACGACCAGTACACCTTCTGTACCGATGTTTCTTCCAAACTCTGGAACGAATAAGCAATACGAAATTTAACAGAAATTTTCGGGTATGGGGACTGCAACAGGTCCCCATATCCGTTAAAAAGACGAGAGGAATGATCGCATGAAAAACAGATATTGGAGTAGTTGCTTTTATCTATGCAGTAGCTCTGTTCTTTTTATCCATGACTTTAAAGCTTCCGAAACCGGCGCAGGCATACCCGCTGTTCATCATCGTGTTGTTGCTGGGCCTGACTACGCTTTTTATGTGGTACAGATGATCATCGGAGCAAAGAAGAAAGGCGTGGAGAGCGGACTGGAAGATTTCAAAGGATTTTCTGCCGAAGCAGTTTTTCCCGATCCTGGCCATGATCGTAGTGTATCTGGTTCTGATGTACTTCGTAGGATTCTATATCTCTACCGCATTATTTATGGTAGTTTCCCTTCTGTTTTTGAAGGTGAAAAAAATGGCAGATCCTTCTGTCCACCGCAGTGATTCTGGTTCTGGTTTACTGTGCATTTACCCTGTTCCTTGGCGTAAACTGCCGATGGGCATTCTGTTCGCATAAAAAGGAGGTTACGCATATGTTAGGTACTTTTAAGCTTAATGGGCGGCGGCTTTTTAAGCGCGCTGACCTGATCAACATTCTGGCCATCATAGCAGGCACCACCATTGGTATTGTCATCGGATGTCTTCCGGGACTTTCCGCAGCCATGGGCGTGGCACTGCTTCTGCCGATGACCTTCTCCATGGGCGCATCCACCGGCCTTATCATTCTGGGTGCTATCTGTTGCGGCGCGATCTTTGGCGGATCCATTTCCGCGATCCTGATCCATACGCCGGGAACTCCGCCTCCGCAGCTACGGCAATTGAAGGTTATCAGATGACTTGCAGGGCAAAGCTGGTAAGGCGTTAGGAACCGCTTGCATTGCTTCTTTCTTCGGCGGATTGCTTTCCCCTGCATCTCCTCTATTTTTTGCGCCAATTTTGGCCCAGTTAGCCATGAAATTCGGTTCTCCTGAGTATTTCTGGCTTTCCATTTTCGGTTTAACTATCATTGCAGGCGTATCTTCCAAGTCTATGGTAAAGGGCCTGATCTCCGGTGCGCTGGGACTTGCTTTCCACCATCGGCATGGACCCGATGGAAGGCGTGCAGCGTTTCATGTTCGGACAGTCTTCCTTATATGAAGGCATCAACGTAACCTGTGCCCTGATCGGCCTGTTCTCCATGAGTCAGGCACTGATTCTTGCAGAAAAGAAGATCTGTGCAAGAGGAACTGCAAAGAAATTTAAAGACAGAATGCTTTTGGATAAAGAAGAGATGAAACAGATCGCTCCGACCATCGGACGTTCCTGGATCATCGGCAACCTGATCGGCATCTTACCGGGTGCCGGCGCATCCATCGCCTGCTTCCTGGGCTACAACACTTCCCGCCAGTTCTCTAAACACAAAGAACAGTTCGACACGGAAGCATTGAGGGCGTAGCTGGTTCTGAGGCAGCAAATAACGCCGTAACCGGTGGTTCCCTGATCCCGATGCTGACCCTGGGTATCCCGGGTGAGAGCGTAACGGCAGTTTTAATGGGCGGCCTGATCATTCAGGGACTGACTCCTGGACCGGACCTGTTCGTAGGCGAGACCGCAAAATGACTTACACCTTCTTTGCGGGTTTCGTACTGACCCAGTTTGCAATGCTTGGCATTGGCCTGTTGGGATACCGGATCTTCGCGCAGATTTCCAGACTGTCCGATGCCATCCTGATCCCGGCAGTATCTGTCCTGTGTGTAGTTGGTTCCTACGCGATTCACAAGAACTTCCTGGATGTTGTCATCATGATGATTTTTCGGCATGCTTGGTTATCTGCTCCGCAAGTTTGATTTAAACAACGCCGCCGTTGTACTGGCCCTGATTCTTGGCCCGATCGGTGAGAAAGGCCTGCGCCGTTCCCTGGCACTGTCCAAGGGCAGTCCGGCCATTCTGTTCTCTACCCCGGTATGCTGGGTACTGATCGTCCTTTGCATTTTCGGTATCCTTTCCCCGATCTTCATGAACCGGAAGGAAAAAATGTCCATGGAAAAGGCAGGCGAACAATGATCAGCCTCTGGCGCGGCCTGATGGATGCGGCGTCAGGCTGGGATTCCCTTGCAATCGCTCTGCGGCTGTTTCTGGCGATGCTGGTAGGCATGGCAGTCGGAATCGACCGCGGACTTAAACGGCGCGGAGCCGGAGTCAAGACCCATGTGCTGGTCTGCCTGGGTTCTGCCCTGGTCATGATGACCAGTGAATATATGACACATGCATTTGGCGCCAAGCTGGATATGGCAAGACTCGGTGCCCAGGTCATCAGCGGAATCGGATTCCTGGGAGTCGGCACCATTCTGGTAACCGGTAAAAACCAGATCCGCGGCCTGACCACCGCAGCCGGCCTGTGGACCTGTGCCTGCGTGGGACTGGCCATCGGCATCGGCTTCGCGGAAGGCGCCATCTACACCCTGGTGCTCATGATGATCACCTTAAAGTCCTGACCCGTCTGGATGCCGTACTTCACCGCTACGCGAAAGTCTTTGACCTGTACATTGAGTTTGATTCCAACAAGAACGTGAGCCTGTTCCTGCAGAAAATGCGGGAACTGAGCGTAAAGGTAGAAACTCTGAGATGACCAAAGGCAAAGGCCCGGACAAAGTACCCGGCGCCGTGATCAGCGTAGAAATTCCGAAGAAACGTGCGAGGCTGAATTTGTTAGACGAGATCCGGACGCTGGAGTTTGTGAGGTATGTGGAGGAGCTGTAGCAAAATGAGCCCGCAGGTATAGAAAAGCTGTTACCGTGGAGCGACTTTATAAAGGAACGCTGCAGCGGATTGATTGATGTTGAAAATCAAACACCGGAATACCATGAACCACTGCCTGTTTAAGGCGAAGGATACCAAGGGGCAGTGGGCAATACGGTGGATTATTCATCGCTTACGATGTATGGGACTGCAGAGACTGGGCACTGTGTTTATCATGATCTTACCATGATCATAAAAGGCTGCTTTCAGATCATTTAGATTGAATGACCTGAAAACAGCCTTCTGTTATTTCTGATTATCTTTTTATTTTGAAGAAATATCTTCAAAACCTTCTCCAAATACCTCCTTCACATCACTTACAATAAGAAACGCCTGCTTGTCATATTCCCGGACAATATCCCGAAGCCAGATGATCTCTTTTTCTGGGAACAACACAAAACAGCATGTCCCTTTCTGTTCCGAATACATTCCTACTGACTTTACAGCAGTAACCCTCTCTCCATATTTTTTTTCATGATCGAACCTGCGATCTCTTTACTGCGTTCAGAAATAATGATCGCAAGTTTCGAAAAATTCAGACCATCTAAAATTCCATCTGATACGCGGCACACTGCGTAGATCGCTATCATCGCATACAATGCTGATCCCAGTCCAAATACAGAAGCACCTGCCAGTACTACCATTGCATCAAGCACCTGCATGATCTGAGAAACTGAATATTGACGGATCTTCAGATGGAGCAGGCTTGCGAGCATATCCGTGCCTCCTGTAGTGGCATGTACTGCAAATAAAATCCCTGTTCCAACTCCGGAAAGAATACCACCAAATAAAGCTGATAAAAAGACATCATCTGCGGCAATGGTCATTTCCGGCAAAACATACAAAGAAACTGACAAGGACACAGTTGCTATAAATGTCCTTTAATAAAATTCCATCCTTTCAAACGCCAGGCAGCCAGAAATAATGGAATATTCAGTAATGTATTTGTCAGCCATAAGGGTATATCAAACAGACTTTTTGAATATGATCGCCACACCGGATACCCGCCGGTAACAAGGTTCACAGGATCATAAAGGTTTTTATTGCAAACCCCATTAAAAATGCTGCCAAAATAATCACTGCGTAACAAGTCAATTCAGTTTTTACTGCCCTGAAATCCTTCATTTTTATTTCACCATTTTTCTATCTGATCCCAGTCAGATTTTTTATGCGGACGTTCCTACATATATTCTTTAAATTTCCACAGCATGGGGTTCCTTTGCATACCCAGATGCGGCGGTCTGTCACATCCATAAGGATACATCCAAGCGTACTGATCCGGTTCAGCTCTGTCTTTCTGCTATCACCGTGTCTGCAAACACTGAAAGGATATCCAAAATGATCCTTAAAAGCATCCTTTATATCTTCCATGGTGACTGCACCTGCTTTAGGCTGAAGATGTTTTAAAATTCTTCTGTCACGATATAAAGTTCCCCCCAGTGCATCCACCTGGTATGCATAATGTGATGACGGATATGATTACTATGAGCTATCAGACCATTTTCCGGATACAGCACCAGCTGTCCATCCTTTAGTTTTTCAAATCCTGGCATCACCACCGCAATAAGCTGCCACATAATACATTGGAAGCATCGATTCCGCTCCGAATATCTGATTCACTGCATCAACATAACGGTCCTGTTCCAAAAATTTACGGCGGATAAATACAGATGGGATTCCAAAACTTCAGGATTATATGTTTTTGCAGGCTGTTGACTCCCAGGGCAATTCCTGCCTGGTTCATGCCATATCTGGCAAGCTGTCCTGCCTCTGTAACAATCATCAGATCCGACCGTCATCTCTAAGCATCTGTAAGATCACGGTGCCGTATTCCTGCCATGTATAAGCGTCCCAGTTCTGTGCCAGGATCGTATCCCCATTAGCAGAAGCATCCGGCAATACTGCAACGCTCGAACAGCCATCCAGTTCCTCCTTATCAGAAGGGGGTCTGCGGACCAGAGTCATAGCTTCAGACCGTGAATTTAAGGTTAAAAGGTCATCAAACTCTACATCTGCGCCCTGGGCGATCCTTCTAATTCATCTAAAAAGTTCCGGTGAGTAAGAACGGATAAAAGGAAGAAATTCTTTGGATATCACTTTTGCTTCATCCCAGCTTACCGCAGTGTGACCGCCATTAAAAAACCGGATATATCGCTCCAATACTCCCTGTATCAGTTCTTTACATTGAACCCCATAATCTACTCCACGTTCTCTGTGGTTTTACCCCGGATAGTGAAAACAGGCATCTCCATATTATTCTCTCCTCTCTTTACTTGATAAACATAGGAACACCAGGGCCAAGGGGCAGGTTAAATGCCCACCAGACACCTAAAATAAGCAGTTCCGTGATCATAGTCGCTATTGCATATGGCATACAGCCTGCAAAAAACTGTTCCCATACCCGGTGTTTTACTCTTGTCTGTATTATACTTACCGAGAAGGCCTACGATCAGTGCCACATCAGAAGAGATCGGTGCGATCGCATTGGTAGCAGAATCTCCGATGCGGTATGCTACTGTAGTTAAAGCCGGACTAAAGCCGATCGCATAAAGCATTGGGATCAGGATTGGTGCCAGGATCATCCACTTTGAGGATCCGGAAGTCATAAATAAATTTAAAATGTAGAGAAAAATACAATAAATACAATAAGGCCAAATCCATTGATACCTGATGTTTTTATCCATTCAGCGCCTGCAGCACCCAAATGCAGTCGGAATATTAGATGCATTAAACAGGTAAATAAATAAGGAGGCCGGAAGCGCGATCACCATGAAATTAACCATGGAATTAATACTGCCTGCAAGCATCTTAGGCAGGGAATTCCAGTCTTTAAAGCACCAGTTGTACGTCCATAGGCAATTCCTGTAACCATAAAGAATAAAATAACAGTGTTAACACACTCTTTAATAACGGAGAGTTTGGAACAAGGCTTCCATCATCTGCACGGAAAACAGAATTTGCGGAATGCATATGATAACCAGTAATGCCAGATAAATAACTGCTGCGATCCCTGTATTCCGGAGTGCCTTATGCTCCAGGGAGATAAATCTTTATCTGAAGAGCCAATCTGGATAAGACTTAAATCCTTTGCTTCGCCGATAAAACCTCTGACAAATTTTTTGTTGTTACCAGGGTAAATACCACTGTCAGGATAATGGCACATGCAAACATAAAATACCAGTTCTGAGTACATGTACAGTGAGGTGTCAATTCCCAGAGAAGAACATACAGATTCATTGATACCACTTAACAGTACATCCAGATTTCCAACAAATACATTGGCAGACATTCCGGCATTACCGCCGCATATGCCAAAATAATGCCAAGCCACGGATTATACCCCATTGAAGCAAATACCGCCGCTGCTACTGCTGTGCAGCCTAAGATACCTGCATTAGAGGCTGTATTTGCATTGATCGCAATAAATGAAACAATGGCAAATACAAATGCCGGACGTACACCTGCGATCGTTCTCTTAATAAACGCACCGAACAGGCCCACCTGTTCTGCCAGTCCGATGGACAGCATCAGCAGGCCCATCATCATCATTGGTGAAAAGTTATAATAAATGCTGTATAAATTCTGTGTTACATAATTTATGGTCTCTTTTATTTAACAGGTTCTTTATAGTAACTGTTACAATTTCCCCGCCTGTTCCTTTGGAAGATGCACTTTCATAAGTCACAGAAACACCTGCAAATCTCACAGAAAGAACAATTGCCACCACGATCAGGATCGTAAACAGATAAAACGGATGCGGCAGTTTATTACCAATAACCTCAACACCATTAATAAACCGGAAAAACAACCCCTTTTTTTCTTCTTTTGTCTTCTCCATACCTGATTCTCCCTTTACTTTGTTTCATATACAACTTCTCCGCCAACGACTGTCAGCAGGGAGCAGATCTCTTTTATTTCTTCTTCCGGGCATTTCATATAGTCACGGTCGATCACAACAAAATCTGCCAGTTTTCCCGGCTCGATACTGCCTTTTAACTGCTCTTCAAATGCCGTGTAGGCCGCCCAATTTGTATAAGAGCGCAGTGCTTCCTCCCGGGTCATTGCTTCCTGTGGATGCCATCCTCCTTCCGGTTTTAAATGCTCATCTTTTCTTGTTACCGCACAATACATGCTTAAAAATGGATTGCAGCTTTCTACCGGTGAATCCGTTCCGTTTGGTAAAGGATTTCCCTGGTCGATCAATGTTCTCCATGCATATGCACCTTTTATTCGCTCTGCTCCCAGACGTGCATCTGCTACATTTTATCCGTCCGTAAAAAATACAGTCTGATGAGTAGGTATAACCCCCAGTTTGCGGAAGCGTTCTATGTCTTCCGGGGGCAATGATCTGGGCATGCTCACTTCTGAGCCGCGCATCTTTATCTGGAAGCTCCTTTAAAAGCTGTTCATATACATCCAGACACTGACGGTTGCTTCATCTCCAATTGCATGGCACCAGGTCTGGAAACCAGCCCTTCGCGCCTCATACAATACAGAATACAACTGGTCATTTGTCCACTTTCCATTTCCTTTATGACCTGGCTGGTCTTCTTCATAGTCCTCTAACATCCATGCACTTCTGGCTCCTAAAAGATCCATCAAGGGATATCTTATAGGCTCTGGCTGTAAGACGATTGTCATACATACCAATGCGAAGTCCCTTCTTAAAGAATTTTAAAGAGCCTTCCATCAGTTCCTGGTAATTCGGACGTCCCAGTACACGCATACCCCAGATCCTAATTTCAGACGCTCTTTTTCATATAATTCCTGCCATGCTTCCACCCACTCTTCCGGTGAGCCGGCATCCTGAACAGATGTTAAACCATTTGAAAAAAATTCCTGCTGGGCCAGCAATACGATCTTCTGGATCTGTTCCTTTGTATACGATGGTATCCCGCTTTATTAAATGGATCCTGCGCCTGATCAGTAACCACACCAAGGAGGCTTCCATCCTGCTTATGCAAAATTCTCCCCTGCCGGGTCTGGTGTATCCTTTGTGATCCCTGCTGTTTCAAATGCCTTTGTATTCGCCCATGCAGCATGTCCGCAGGCTCTTGTAAGGTATACCGGTGAATCCGGCGCCACAGCATCCAGGTCTTCTTTGGTAGGAAATGATGGATCATCCCACGTATCATTGATCCATCCCCGTCCAATGATCCATTCTCCTTTTTTCGCACTGCTGTAAGCATCAGCAACCATGTCCAGGATCTCCTGCTTTTGTTTCGATACCAGATTCAGGTTCAGCTTCATAGCACCTGTATTGGTAATGTGAAGATGGGCATCGATCAATCCAGGCAGTACCGTTTTTTCCCTGAAGATCTATGATCTTCGTGTGTTCGTCACAATTTTCAAGAACCTCCTCTGTACTGCCAACAACACTAAATCTGTCCCCCTGACACCCCCAATGCAGCGGCTGTAGAAAATTTATCATCTGCAGTATAAATATTCCCGTTGATCCATGCCATATCCAGTTTTCGCATCTTGATTCCTCCTCCTGTTTTTACATCGTATTGACAGCCTTATTATTTTCAGCTAATATGATTGTAACTATTTTTGCAAATAAATCAATACTAATTATTTATAAATTCTATAACATAAATGAATTGAATTTTCTGAATACTTATTCATTAGAGTTTCATCCTCTATTGCAGTTTGTATTCCACAGAAAGGATGATCATAAATGGATCTGGATAAGGTCACTTACCTTCTGGCACTTGCCGATACCAGAAATTATTCACGGGCTGCTGAACAATGCCATATATCACAGCCTGCTTTAACACGTTATATTAAAAATTTGGAAGAAGAATTAAATGTAACACTATTCGACCGGTCTTCCTTTCCCATCCGGCTTACCTATGCCGGGGAACGATATATAGACGGTCTTTTGAAGATCCTGGAAATGAAAGAAAAACTGGATAAGGAAATGAAGGAAATTGCAGGGCATGTTCAGAACCAGATCTCGATCGGCATGCACAGCACCCGCTGTTACAGCTGGCTTCCCGCATTCTTTCTGGCTATCAGAAAGTCTGTCCTAAAAGTAAAGGTCAAGCTGAGCGAGGGCAACAGCTAAATTACAAAAAGGATGTAAAAAACGGGCGATCGATGTGTTTTTATATGTTCAAAGCCTTCTGATCTTGATGGCCTGACATTTGTCCCTCTTTTTCAAGAAGAAATGACTCTTATTGTAAGCCGTACTTGCAGCTGTTTTTTTTCATAACTTAATACTTCCAGAAAACATCCCGGAGTTCTCCAGTATATTCCTCCTCGTATTCTGGAACAGATTCCTTTCATTTCCTGACACCGGGACATGGAACCTATGAATTTGCAAGGGAACAATTTAAAAATTCCAAATATCCCCCTCTGTTTCTATGGAGCTGGATAATTCACCTACCGTGTACCGTTTAGTTCCGCAAAACAATGGCTTTGGATTTGCTCCCGTAACTGTTACCTATGAAGAAAAATTTGACTATACACCTATTTTCTGCTCCATGGACCACCATGTGAGTTCAAGAGAAATCGGGTTGTTATACCGGGATAGTTCTTCATTATCTCCTGCAGCACGCCAGTTTATCCAGACAGCCAGAGAAGTTATCCCCAGTTTTGTAAGATCTGAGATCCCTCATTTTGAAGTCCGGGAAGATATTAACTATAATGGTATCGTAATTTAACCTCAATGTCATTTAGTTAAGCAGATTTTCATCTGTATCCTGCGGTTTCCATGAAAAATGGAGCCGCATTTTTTGCGTTTTAAGATGAATATGATGTTCCGCTTGATAAGGCATTTCAGCATGGCTATTATAAAGAAATGGTGTTCCTGATCCGCGCGATGTTTGGAAAAGCATTGAAACAAATCTTTGTCCTCCCACGAAATGGTGTTGAAAAATCCCCTTCAATGTGGTATGATTTCCTCAGTAACGGACGTTTAAAAACTTTATGAAATACCAATGCAATGGTGCATCCTTTCGGGGCAATGCACCATTTTTTGGGTTTTTAAATGGTTCTATATGAAGGAGGATATTATGAAAAAGAAGATCAGTCTCATGCTGGCGGCTGCTCTGACTGCAGGGCTGGCACTGACCGGCTGCGGCGGCAGCAAAACTTCCGATATAACAGAGAGCAGCGCGGCAGGCGCAGAGAGCGAGAGCGCGGCCGAGGTAAAGGGGGCGTCGATGTGGACACCACCGGTTACCTGGTAGCGGCTCTGAACGCAGATATTCAGACTGCGGATGTGCAGAAGACTTCCAAAGACTACGAGGTTCCATTCAACATTTTTGACCGTCTGGTAGATGTTGAAGTGGATGCGGATGGCAATTCCAAGATCGTCCCAAGTCTGGCTGAGAGTTGGGACATTTCCGATGACGGTCTGGGTATACCTTCCATTTAAGACAGGGCGTGAAGTTCCACAATGGCAATGATTTTACTGCGGAGGATGTGGCTTACACCTTCCACCGTCTGCTGACCGTAGAGGGCGGCGTGAATACCGAGTTTATCGACCAGATCAAGGGCGCGGATGAGCTTTTGGCTGGCGAGACCGATACCTTAGAGGGCGTCGAGGTGGTAGATGACTACACCATCAAAGTTACCTTAAAGGAGCCGTTTGCCGGTTTCCTGGCAAGCATTTCTTCCCCGGGCGTTTCCATTTACGACAGCGAGGCCACGGAGGCTGCTGGCGACCAGTTTGGTATGGATCCGGCGGTAACCGTTGGTACCGGCCCGTTTGAGTTCGCTTCCTGGAGCTTCAACAACCAGCTGGTTCTGACCCGCAATGAGGACTACTGGAAGGGCGCTTCTGAGCTTCCGGGTGTTGTCATCAAGATCATTCCGGATACCGAGACCCAGTCCATGATGTTTGAGAGCGGTGAGCTTGATATTCTCGACCTGGATTACGCGGCAGATTCCGTTGACCGTTTTACCGAGACCTATCCAGACCAGATCGTACAGGGTCCGCGTGTTGGTATCGTGTACTTTACCATGAACTTTAACAAAGAGCCGTTCCAGGATGTCAGAGTCCGCAAAGCGGTTCAGATGTCCATTGACCGTCAGGCCATTCTGGATGCCCTTTACGGCGGCAGAGGTCAGGTGGAGCAGGGAATCTTCCCGCACGGCCTCATCGGCTTCAACCCGGATCAGGAAGAAATCCAAGTACGATCCGGAGGCTGCAAAGGCGCTGCTGGCCGAGGCTGGTTATGCAGATGGCTTTGATATGGAGATTGCGGCAGACAGTTCCGCTTCCGACACTATGACCATGGCGCTGGAGATTGTCAGCGACCAGCTTGCTGAGGTTGGCATCAACGCGGAGATCAAGAATTACGATGAGTCTACCTGGTTAGAGACCAGAAAATCCGGTGAGCTTGGTTCCTTCATGTCTACCTGGTCCGCAGACTACAACGATCCGGACAACTTCATTTATACCTTCTTCGGCAACGAAGAGAAGACCAAGATTCGTTCCATCAACTATCCGGATACAGAGGTGATGGAGCGTGTAGCGAAAGCGCGTACCATTGTAAAATGAGGATGAGCGTCTTGCAGAGTATAAGGCTCTGGAAGAGAAGATCGTCCATGAGGACGCAGCCTGGGTGCCGATGTTCTCCAGACTCCATCTGTTTGCGGTGAGCAAGCGGGTACAGGGCTTTGCGCCGATGTGGAGCGGTCTGAGCGATCAGCTTTTCTACAATATTTCTCTGAGCGAGTAAACGCATAAATGCTAAGGGAGTGTTGCACAAAGAGTTCCAGCACGTTCACGTTGTTGTTTGCTGGATCTCTCTTCGCGGCACTCTCTTTTCCTATATATGTAGAGGAGGATGTAGTGTGTTAAAGAAAGTACTCAAGCGGATTCTGATCTCCATCCCGGTACTGGTGGGTGTGGTGCTGCTGATTTTATCATGCTGCGCATTGTCCCGGGGGATCCGGTCACCACCATGATGGGAGAGCATGTGAATCCGCTGTGATCGAGAAGATCAGTAAGGAAATGGGGCTGGACAAGCCCTTTATGTACAGTTTTTTCCAGTATATCGCCCATGCGCTGCGGGGCGATTTCGAACCTCTTACCGGCTGAACCGGAATGTCACAAAGATTATTTTAGAGGCATTCCCCAACACGGTGAAATTGTCGCTGCTGGCGGCTGTGGTGGCCTGGATCATCGGCATTGTAGCGGGCATCATTGCGGCGGTGCGTCAGAATAAGCTGCTGGACCGCCTGTTTATGGGCGGCGCGCTGATCGGCGTGTCCATGCCGGTCTTTATGACGGCGCTGGTGCTGCAGTATCTGTTTGCGTTTAAGTTTAAATGGTTTCCGGTTTCCGGTTTTGATTCCTTCCGGGCCATGATCCTTCCGGCCATCGTGCTGGGATGGAATTCCGCGGGAAGCATTGCCCGCATGACCCGTTCCAATCTGGTGGAGATCATGCAGAATGACTTCATCCGCACGGCAAGGGCCAAGGGTCTTCTGGAGTCCGGCGTTATCGTGAAGCACGCACTGAAAAATGCCATGCTTCCGGTTGTCACCATGATGGCGCTGCAGGTGTCCAGCATGCTGTCCGGCGCGGTGCTGACCGAGAGCGTGTTTGGCGTTCCGGGTATTGGCCGTCTGGCGGTGAACGCTATTGAGACAAGAGACATGCCGCTGTTACAGGGCACGGTTATTTTTACTACAATTCTGATCATTGCAGGCAATCTGGTGGCAGACCTGCTTTACAATGTACTGGATCCGAGAATCAGGGAGGGCGCGTAAGATGGACGAGAATAAGAACATACAGAATCTGTCTGAAAACGGCCAGACCGGAGCGGACAGCAGGATGCAGAATGATGCAAAAGCAAAAGTATATGCAGACGGACTTCAGCGCAGAGATCGGCGAGGCAGACACCTGGCTGGACAAGGCAAAGACGCTGGTGCGCCAGAACAAGCTGGCGGCCTTTTCCGCACTGCTGATCATTCTCATGATCCTCATTGCGATTTTTGCCCCGGTGGTGGCTCCTTATGACCACTTGCAGCAGAGTCTGACAGACCGTCTGCAGCACCCAAGTGCGGCTCACTGGCTGGGAACTGATGAGCTGGGACGCGATGTGCTCAGCCGTATCATTTTTGGCGCGCGCATTTCCTTGACCATCGGCCTGGTGCCAACCCTGATTTCCATGGCCATTGGCACGGTGCTTGGCATGTATGCCGGTTTCTATGGCGGCAAGGTGGATTTTATCATCATGCGTTTGGCCGATGTGATGCTGGCATTCCCATCCTTACTGCTGGCTATGGTGGTCATGTACACCATGGGCGGAGGACTGATCAACATTTTCATTGCGTTAAGCCTGGTAAACTGGGCGGGAACCGCCCGCATTGTGCGCTCCCAGACCCTTTCCTTAAAGGAAAAGGAGTACGTGGAGGCAGCCCGCAGCATTGGTGTGAAAAAATGGGTCATCATGTTCCGGCACATTCTGCCGAACTGCATTCCGTCCCTCATCGTGCTGTTTACGTTAAACATCCCGTCAGCAATTCTGTCTGAGGCATCCTTAAGCTTTCTGGGGGTCGGCGCGCAGCCGCCGAGTGCCAGCTGGGGCCTGATGGTGGTGCGCGGCAAAAAGTATCTGTTCTCAGAGCCGTGGCTTTCCATCGCGCCGAGTGTGGCCATCATGATCGTGGTTATGGCGTTCAACTTCCTGGGCGATGGTCTTCGGGATGTGCTGGACCCATATTTAAAAGAGCAGTAAGGAGAGGAGAAACGAGCATGAGTGAATCGATCGTATTGGATATCCGTGATCTGAAATCCCACTTCTTTACCGCGAAGGGGGAGATTCCGGCGGTGGACGGCGTCAGCATTGAGGTTCGGCTGGAAAGATCATTGGCATTGTAGGAGAGAGTGGCTGCGGCAAGAGCATGACCGCCATGTCCGTGATGGGGCTTTTGCGGCATCCGGGCAAGGTAGTTGGCGGCAGCATTACCCTGGATGGGCGCGACATTACCCATCTTTCCCCGCGGGAGCTGGCGAAGGTGCGCGGCAATGAGATTTCCATGATCTTTCAGGAGCCGATGACATCCTTAAATCCGGTATATCCGGTGGGAAAACAGGTGCAGGAGGCGATTCTTCTCGACCAGAAGGTTTCCAAGGAAGAAGCAAAGTAGCGGGGGATGGATATTTTCCGCGCGGTGGGAATTCCGGAGCCGGAGAAGCGTTACAGGAGTTATCCGCATCAGCTGTCCGGCGGCCTGCGTCAGAGAGTTATGATTGGCATGGCCATGGTGTGCCGCCCGAAGGTGATGATCGCCGATGAGCCCACCACGGCGCTGGACGTGACCATTGAAGCGCAGATTCTTCAGCTGATGAAGAAGCTCTGCGAGGAGCAAGGCACTTCCATCATCCTCATCACCCATAACATGCGCTTGGTCGCGGAAACCTGCGACTATGTGTATGTCATGTACGCGGGCCGGGTGATGGAGCAGGCCGAGACCTTTGAGCTGTTCGACCACACCGCGCATCCGTACACGAAGGGCCTGTTAAAGTCCATCCCGAAGCTGGACGGACAGGAAGACCGCCTCTATACCATTGAAGGTGTGGTGCCGAACCTGCTGCACCTGCCGAAGGGCTGCCGCTTCTGCACCCGGTGCGAGTGCGCCACGGAGCGGTGTTTTGAAGAGGGACCGGAGCTGTATGAGACAGCGGAGGGGCATAAGGTACGGTGTTTCTTAAGTGAACATGAGGGAAACTGTGAAAACAAAGCAACAAAGCTGCAGGATGAGGAGGTGACCGCAGATGGAAGCAGATAAGAAAACTGAGAATACAGCCGGTGCCCGCAAGCTTCTCCTGCGCACTGAGCATCTGGTAAAGGAATTCCCCATTGGCGGCACGAAGAAGGATCCGCTGGTGGTGCATGCGGTGTCCGATGTGAACCTGGAAATTTACGAGGGCGAGACCCTGGCGCTGGTGGGCGAATCCGCTGCGGCAAGAGTACCCTGGGCCGCCTGCTGATCCGTCTTCTGGATGTGACCTCCGGCAAGGTGGAATTTGAAGGCCAGGACATCACCGCCATGAAGGAAGCAGAGTTTGCGAAAAATCCGCAGACAGCTGCAGATCATCTTTCAGGATCCCTACGCATCCTTAAATCCGCGCATGAGCGTGGCGAAGATCATTGCGGAGCCGTTAACGACTTACGGCATGAAGGATAAAAAGGAACTGGAAGCCCGGGTGAAGGAGCTGATGAAGGAAGTCGGCATTCCGGAGGAATTTTACAACCGGTATCCGCACCAGTTTTCCGGCGGACAGCGTCAGCGTATCGGTATTGCCCGGCCATTGCCCTGAATCCGAAGCTGATTGTCTGCGACGAGCCGGTATCGGCCCTGGACGTTTCCATTCAGTCCCAGGTGTTGAACCTGTTAAAGGATTTACAGGAAGAATACAAGCTGACCTATCTGTTCATTTCCCATGACTTAAGCGTGGTGAAATTCATTGCGGACCGGGTATGCGTGATGTTTCTGGGAAGTGTCTGCGAGGTGGGAGAGACGAAAGAACTCTACGATCATCCGCTGCACCCATACACCCGCTTCCTCATGAATGCCATTCCGAAGGCAGACCCGCATCTGCGGACCAAAGAAAAGAACTGCTGTCCGGCGAGATTCCGTCTCCGGTGAACCCGCCGTCCGGTTGTAAATTCCACACAAGATGTCCTTATGCACAGGAAATTTGTGGAAAAGAACAGCCGCCATGTAAGACTTTTGGGGATAGAAAGGTGTTTTGTCATTTCCCGCTGGGGAAAAAGCATAAAAAGTACAGGCGGTCCGTAATGGGCTGCCTGTTTCATAAGGAGGAGATTTTGGATGACATTTGTGTTTGAACATGTAAAGGAAAGCGAGGCGGGCGAGGTTCTGGCGCTCTACCGTTCCCTGGTGGGTACCCCGATTCTGCGCCTGGACCGCGGATTATCCGCCCGCAGCGATGTGGACTTTGACTTATCCGCAAGGCGCTGTTCTGTCTGCGGGACGAGGAAACCGGGGAGATGGCGGGGGTCATTTCCATCGATGAGGATCCAAAGGTAGAGAATCTGACCTGCTGGACGCCGGAGCTGCAGCCCGGGCGGGAGCTTTCCAGACTGGGCGTAAAAGGAAAACTATCAGAATCAGGGGCATTGCCAGAAAGCTGATGGCGGGAGCCATCGAAGAGCTGCGCCGCCAGGGTTATAAGAGCGTGCATATCCTGGTGGCGAAGGAAAATAAAAAGGCGCTAGCTTCCTATAAAGTATTTGCCTATGATGAGGTCGGTGAATGTTTCATGCATGAACATGCGTATTTGTGTTACGAAAAGGCACTATAACACTAAAAATACAATCTGCGTAACAATCTTTTTTTAAGAGTTTAACTAAACACTGCAAGAATTCCCCATCCTCTTTAGGTGGTAGGATGAATTGCCTGCTTTGATTTCTGATATTGCAATAACTGGCATGATTCTATATTGCACATAGATGTGCTGACAGAAAAAAGAACTTATGTTCGATAAACTATGGACATATAGAAGAATATATAGTATAATATAATCAGTCGAGATAATAGGAAAGGCTGATTATTATGAGAAAATTGGACAGCAATGCACATTCGGTATTTCTGTTATATTACCATTTGATTCTGGTTGTAAAATACCGAAAAAAGGTTTTGAATGATCCGATTTCAAATCGGGCGAGAGAAATATTTGAGCATATTGCTCCGAACTATCATATTACCCTGGAAGAATGGAATTATGATCAGGACCATGTTCACATCATGTTCCGTGCTCATCCCAAAATCAGAACTGAGCAAGTTCATCAATGCGTATAAAAGCGCAAGCAGCCGCCTGATTAAAAAGGAGTATCCGGAAGTCCGGCAAAAGCTATGGAAGGAAATGTTCTGGAGCCAGAGCTTTTGTCTGCTGAGTGCTGGAGGTGTCCCAATTGAGGTCATCCGTCAGTACATTGAAACACAGGGAGAGGGGTAAAAGTGAACACCGTATACCGTTTTCGGATTTATCCGAATAAAGCACAAAGGGAATTATTCGCAAAGACGTTTGGCTGCGTTCGTTTTGTCTATAACCGGATGCTTGCTGAGAAAAAAGCGCATTATGAGAAAAACCGGGAAGAACTTAAGCGTGACACCGGCCAGGTATAAGTCGGAGTTTCCATGGCTGAAGGAAGTAGACAGTCTGGCATTGTGCAATGCACAGCTGCATCTGCAGACAGCATACAAAAATTTCTTTCGTGATGCTTCTGTAGGTTTTCCAAAATTCAAATCAAAAAAGAAGCCAGTAAGAAGCTATACAACCAATTATGTGAATGGAAACATCACCTTACAAAATGGAAAGTTAAAACTTCCAAAAGCTGGCTGGGTACGCATCAGACAACACCGGAAGATGGATGAACGTTATCAATTAAAAGGCGCAACCATCACGCAGGAAGCAGATGAGCGATATTACGTTGCTCTGTTATATTCCTGTGAGGAACCGGTGAATGAAATCAGGAAAGCAGAAACCGCCATTGGTCTTGATTTTTCCATGAAGGAGTTGTATGTGGATTCCAATGGAAATCATGCAGCATATCCTCATTTTTTCAAAAAGCCCAGCAGAAGCTGGCAAGGGAGCAGCGTAGACCGAGCCGCTGTGAACAGGGAGTAACCGTTATAAAAAACAAAAGAAGAAAGTGGCACGGATCCATACACATATCGCACATCAGCGAAAGGATTTTTGCATAAGGAGTCGAGGAAGATAGCCAATTCCTACGATATCGTGTGCATCGAAAATCTGAACATGAAAGAGATGAGCCAGGATATGCGTTTTGGAAAGAGTGTTCATGACAATGGCTGGGGAATGTTCACTGATTTTTTGGCGTATAAAATGGAACGCGCCGGGAAGAAACTGGTCCGCATTGATCGCTGGTATCCTAGTTCCAAAACCATGCAGCTGCTGTGGAAAGGTAAAAGAAGATTTGCAGCTGAGCGACCGCATTTATGAGTGTGTATGCGGAAATCGAATGGATCGGGACGAAAACGCAGCAATCAATATATGCAGAGAAGGTATTCGAATATCTGAATGATGCCTGATATAGAAAAAAGAAAATTTCCTGATCTTTGCAACCAAAATTCCAACAATATCATTCTAAAACCGTGGGACACACGGGGATAGCTCGCTTATGCTTTGCCCTATCGGGCAATCGAACGAGAAGCCCCCACTTCAAGATCGTTAGCTAAGTGGTGGGAGCATGTCACTTGCCGCAGTGAGCATTCCATTATCCGGCTGGGACTGGGCGGAAATCTATGGAGTGTGATGGCATTTGAGGCAGGCGTGGTACTGCTCATGAGTGTACTATTTCTGCCGGGACTTCAGGTGGCTTTTTGACAAGATTGCCTTTTGTGATATTTTATTTCAGATAAAGCAAAAATAGACAGATATTTGCAGGAGAGGATTAGGAAGTGGAAAATGAATGAGGATAGCAGAAGCTTGCAGGAGATACCGAAATTAAACTATGTGGTTAAGGATCTAAACGATAAGGTGGATGCTGTTTATCGTCATGGAGCTTTGCAGGAGGATTATTCTACAGAAGTTCATGATTATGGAAACGGTTATCTTATGACAGAGGTAGAAGCACATACGTTGGGATATATTTGTGATCATAAAGAAACAACAGTGACTCATTTGGCTGAATATTCGTGCAGAACAAAGGGGACTGTTTCAAGCAACTGAAGAAGCTTGAGGAAAGGGAATGATCACCAGGGTGCAGAAGAATGGAAATAGAAAATGGGCATATTTTTGTTCTACTAATGAAGGGCTGAAAGCA
>VOFG01002736.1_pt1 | contig 27752 bp, 46 predicted proteins | sample 5384171 | NCBI WGS metagenome assembly VOFG01 (sample SAMN12384726, study PRJNA508395) | human gut metagenome | isolation source: healthy gut F | host: Homo sapiens | reverse complement strand
CGGCTGGTGGACAGAAGAAGGTCGCCGTTGTGGGCGGCGGCGTTGGTTGCGCCATTGCGTATCCCGTGCTGAAGAAGTTCCATGACGATGGCGCTGAGGTCCATGCCATCGTGGGCTTCCGCTCCGAGGATCTGGTGATCCTGGAGGAGGACTTCAAGAAGTCCAGCGACAAGCTGATCGTCTGCACCGATGACGGTTCCTATGGCCGCAAAGGTCTGGTCACCGAGGCTCTGAAGGAGCTGATCGACGCCGGCAACCAGTATGATGAAGTGTTCGCCATCGGCCCCATGGTGATGATGAAGTTCGTCTCCAAGACCACGGAGCCTTACGGCATCCCCACCACCGTTTCCATGAGCCCCATCATGATCGACGGCACCGGCATGTGCGGTGGCTGCCGCCTGTCCGTGGGCGGCGAGATGAAGTTCGCCTGCGTGGACGGCCCCGACTTTGACGGTCACAAGGTGGACTGGGATCTGGCAGTCAAGCGGAACCAGATGTATAAGGACTTCGAGGCCCACAAGTACGAGGAGACCTGCAACCTGTTCAAGAAGGAGGCCGAATAACCATGGCCAATATGTCTTTGAAGAAGAATCCCATGCCCTCTCAGGACCCCAACGTCCGGAACAAGAACTTTGACGAGGTCGCTCTGGGCTACACCGAGGAGCAGGCTCTGGACGAGGCCCAGCGCTGCCTGCACTGCAAGAACAAGCCCTGCATGCAGGGCTGCCCCGTGATGGTACATATCCCTGATTTCATTGCCGAGGTCGCCAAGGGCGATTTCGAGGCCGCTTATCAGATCATCGCCGCTACCTCCGCTCTGCCCGCTGTTTGTGGCCGTGTCTGCCCCCAGGAGAGCCAGTGCGAGAAGTACTGCGTCCGCGGCATCAAGGGCGAGCCTGTGGGCATCGGCCGTCTGGAGCGCTTCGTGGCCGACTGGCACCGTGAGCATGCTTCCGGCGCTGCGGAGAAGCCCGCTTCCAACGGCCACCGTGTGGCTGTGGTGGGTTCCGGTCCCTCCGGCCTGACCTGTGCCGGCGACCTGGCCCGGAAGGGTTACGACGTCACCGTGTTTGAGGCTCTGCATCTGGCCGGCGGCGTTCTGGTGTACGGCATCCCCGAGTTCCGTCTGCCCAAGACCATCGTTCAGAAAGAAGTGGACGGCCTGAAGGAGCTGGGCGTTACCATCGCCACCGATACCGTCATCGGCCGCACCATCACCGTGGACGAGCTGATGGAGGAGCAGGGCTTTGAGGCCGTGTTCATCGGCTCCGGCGCTGGCCTGCCTATGTTCATGAACATCCCCGGTGTCAACTACAAGGGCGTTCTCTCCGCCAACGAGTTCCTGACCCGTATCAACCTGATGAAGGCCTATAAGCCCGATTCCGACACTCCCATCCAGCACCCCAAGAAGGTGGCTGTTGTGGGCGGCGGCAACGTGGCTATGGACGCCGCCCGCTGCGCAAAGCGTCTGGGCGCCGAGGTCTATGTGGTCTATCGCCGCGGCATGGAGGAGCTCCCCGCCCGTAAGGAAGAGGTGGAGCACGCCGAGGAAGAGGGCATCATCTTCAAGACCCTCAACAACCCCGTGGAGATCCTGGCTGACGAGAACGACAACGTCAATAAGATCCGCTGCATCAAGATGGAACTGGGCGAGCCTGACGCCTCCGGCCGCCGCCGTCCTATTGAGGTTCCCGGCAGCGAGTTTGAGCTGGACGTGGACTGCGTTATCATGGCTCTGGGCACCAGCCCCAACCCCTGATCAAGTCCACCACCAAGGGTCTGGAGATCAACAAGAAGGGCGGCATCGTGGTCAACGAGGACGGCCTGACCTCTCGTGAGCACGTCTACGCCGGCGGCGACGCCGTCACCGGTGCTGCTACCGTCATTCTAGCCCGCCTCCCGCAGCAGCGTAACGGCCTGCTGGCAGCGCTGCTGGTAGGTGTCCGGGTCGTTGTCGATGACCGCGCCGTTGACCTGACGGAAGTCGCCGCCCTCGGCGGTGCGGATGCCGTGGGGCACCAGCCCCTCCGCCGGGATAAGCGTTGGATCCGCCATGGCCTTCACCACCGCCGCGCGGTCGATGTTGCCATGCTCATGGCCTGCCGCAGGCCATCCCGCCCATGTTGGTGGCCATCTGGTTAATCAGCAGCACACCCACCGTGGGGTCGCCGCCGGTCTGTCCGCCCTCGCCGGCGGCGCCGATGACCACATCCACACGCCCGGCGGCCTTGGCCGCCTCCGCCGTGCTACGGAACAGGATCTCAATGCGATCGGGCAGCGTCCGCCGGGCGTCATAGTGGTCGGTCTGCTTCACCAGCGTCAGGATCTGGCTGTCGTTCCAGTCACCGGCGCGGCGGAAGGATCCGTTGCCCACGAAGCCCGCGCGGCTGAGCGCCCAATCCTCCCCGCTCTCCACCGCGGCGCGCTGCCCGGCATGGTGGCCGGGGCGGTACACACGCTCTCCAGAAAATAGGGGCAGGCGGCGCTGAGCGTCACCACAAACGTCCGCTCGTCCTCCGCCGCCACGCCCAGCGCCTCGCTGTCGCCGGCAGCGGCGTCCTCGTAGCCCTGCACCATGGACAGGATGGACGCGTTGGGGCTGGCCGTGTCCGGCGACACCAGCCGCCGCCACGCGTAGACGAAGTCCTCCGCCGTCACCGCGCTGCCGTCCGACCATTTGGCGTCGCGCCGCAGGTGGAAGGTGTAGGTCTGGGTACCGTCCTCGTTGTCCTGCTGCTGGCAGGACTGGGCGGCGGCGGACACCGCGCCCTCGTCGGTGAGACGGTACAGATTGTCGAACAGGTGCAGCACCGCCGTGCGCTCCGCCGGGGTCGTGGCCAGCGCCGGGTCCACCGTGGTCACGCTGCCGGTCATCACCACCGACACCTTGACCTCGTCGTTGGGATCCCCACCGCAGCCCGCCAGCAGCGATGCCGCCATGCAAAGGGTCAGCAGCAGCGCCGCCGCCGTCTCCAATGTCTCATGCGAATTTCCTCCGGGAACAGATTTTCCTCCATTATATACGGTTTCCGCCAAAAAGTAAAGCCGCCCGGATGGGCGGCTCTTCTTTGCGGGAAATGGGGTCTATTCCGGTGTAGGGGCGGACAGAGTCGTCCGCCCCTACGAAAGTTCTTCTGCGCCTTACTCCTCGATCAGCAGCTGGGCGATCTGCACGGCGTTGGTGGCCGCGCCCTTGCGTACCTGGTCTCCGCAGCACCAGATGTTCAGCCCGTTGTCGCTGGTCAGGTCGTCCCGGATGCGACCCACGAACACCAGATCCTGGTCGCTGGTCTCCAGCGGCATGGGATAGCGCTTGTTGGCCAGATCGTCCACCAGCTTGCAGCCGGGAGCGGCGGCGATCAGCTCCCGGCGCGCTCCACGCTGATCTTCTCCTTCGTCCGCACCACGATGCTGACGCTGTGGCTGCGTACCACGGGTACGCGCACGCAGGTGCAGCTGACCTTCAGCTCCGGCAGGTGCATGATCTTCCGGCCCTCGTTCTGCATCTTCATCTCCTCGGAGGTATAGCCCTCAAAGGCCTCGCCGCCGATCTGGGGGATGACGTTATAGGCGATCTGGTATTGGAATACCTTGGGCTGGACGCTCTTGCCCTCCCCAGCAGCTCCCACCTCGTCCATCAGCTCAATGGGGCCCGCCGCATGGCGCCGGACACCGCCTGATAGCTGCTGGCCACGATGCTCTCGATGGGACTGTCGTGGTTCAGGGCGTTGATGGCCACCAGCGAGACGATGGTGGTGCAGTTGGGGTTGGAGATGATGCCCTTGTGCTTCTTCACGTCCTGGGGTTGATCTCCGGGACGATCAAGGGCACATCGGGGTCCATGCGGAAGGCGCTGGAGTTGTCCACGAACACGGCGCCCGCCTTGACGATGGCCGGGGCGAACCGCTTGGCGATGTCGTTCTCCGCCGCGCCCAGGACGATGTCCATGCCCTCAAATGCCTCATCACAGGCCAGCTCCACGGGGATATCGTGTCCCCTCCAGTGGACGGCCTGCCCCACAGAGCGCTGGGAGGCCAGCAGGTGCAGCTCGCTGACGGGGAAATCCCGCTCCGCCAACACCTTCATCATTTCACGGCCTACCGCGCCGGTAGCGCCCAGAATGGCAACCTTATACTGTTTCATAGTGATTACTCCTTTATTTATTAATCTTTAGTCTCCGACGGCCTCTTTTCTTTCCATAGCGAAAGAAAAGAGGAAAGAACGCCACCAACACCTACGGTTTTGGATTCCCTTTACGCGCCGCGAAAAACGCATACATGCCGGCCTTCACCTCGCGCACGCTGCACTTACGTCATTGTACGCTAAGCCGCATTGCCTTTTTCTTCTCTTTTCCGCAGGCTTCGCGGTGCTGCCTGTACCGCATTGCGGCCTTTCTGTCCTACCGCTTTTAAGTCCTCTATTTCACAAAGCTGTTGTACAGCACCCGTATAGCCTTTTCAAAGTCGGTGCTGTCCACACCCACGATGATGTTCAGCTCCTCAGGGCCCTGGGTGATCATGCGGATGTTGATGCCGTTTTCGCCCAGCTTGCCGAAGATCTTGCCGGAGGAGCCGGGCTGGAAGGCCATCTTCCGGCCGACCGCCGCCACCACCGCCATGCCGTCGGTGACGTGCAGGCCGTCGGGCTTGATCTCCTTTCCATGTCGCCCAGCGCCTGATAGAGATACGGCGCGGCCTTGGCCGTCTCCACCACCAGCGACACGGAGTCGATGCCGGAGGGGATATACTCCACGTTGATGTGGTAGCGCTCCAGTATCTCAGAATACGGCGGATGGCGCCCAGCTCCGAGACATGCCGTTCTTGGTCAGGGTAATGACGGAGAAGCCCTTCTTCCCGGCGATGCCGGTGATCATGCTGCCGCTGAGCTTTTCCGCCTCGGTGTCGTCAAACGTCTCGCGGATCATGGTGCCGGGGTGCTCCGGCTGGTTGGTGTTGCGGATGTTCAGGGGGATGTTCTTCTCCCGCACCGGGGAGACCGTGCCCTCGTGGAGCACCTGCGCGCCGATGTAGCTCAGCTCGCGCAGCTCCGCGTAGGTGATGCGCTCGATGGGGCGCGGGTCGGGCACGATCTTGGGATCGGCCATGAGGAAGCCGGACACGTCCGTCCAGTTCTCGTAGACATCGGCGTCCAGCGCCGCCGCCGCCAGCGCGCCGGTGATGTCGCTGCCGCCGCGGGAGAAGGTGTGGATGCTGCCGTCGGGCATCACGCCGTAGAAACCCGGGGATGACCACCCTGCGCCCGGAGGCCGCCCGCTGCAAGCCTGATAGCTGACCTCCTGATCCACGGTGCCGTCCATGCGGAAGTGCAGCCACATGGTGCTGTCCAGAAAATCGAAGCCCAGATAGTCCGCCATGAGCTGCGCCGCGAAATACTCGCCCCGGCTCACCAGCTCGTCGGCGCAGATGCCCTTGTCCATCTTCTGGCGCAGGGCGTCGAACTCCCGCTCCAGCGGGGTGGACAGGCCCAGCGCGTCCCGTATCTCCAAATACCGGCTGCGAACCATATCAAACACGCCGTCGCAGCTGACGCCGTATTGCAGGTGCGCGTGGCACAGGTACAGCAGGTCGGTGATCTTATGGTCGTTCTTGAACCGCTTACCGGCGGCGCTGACCACCACCACCCGGCGGCTGGGGTCGGACTCCACAATGGAGCGCACCTTGCTGAGCTGCTGGGCATCCGCCATGGACGAACCGCCGAATTTCAACACTTTTAACATGATATTCGCCTCTTTCGCTGTGGTTATTTGGTGCAAGGGAATTCTCGCGGTGACAAAAAAATATTTTTTGTTCACGAGAGAAAAAACACTTGCTTTTTTGATGGAGACAGTGTATCATAGCCCTATCAGAAATGCAAGACCCAATTTCAAAAAGTTTTTTCGGAGGCTTTTTATGATCTATCACAGCACACGAAACGAACAGCTCACCGCGTCCTCCACCCACGCGGTATTGCAGGGCATCGCCCCGGACGGCGGCCTGTACATCTGCGATCCGGCGGCGCTGCACTTCGACTGGCGCGCCGCGCTGGAAAGGACACGCTGTCCATGGCGGCGGACATCCTCCACGCGCTGCTGCCGGACTTTGAGAATATGGAGCAGCTGGTGCGCGACAGCTACGCCGGCAAGTTCCCCACCTCTGACCTGACGCCCCTGACACCGGTGGCGGATAAATATGTATTGGAGCTGTACCACGGCCCCACCAGCGCCTTCAAGGACGTGGCGCTGAGCGTGCTGCCCCGGCTCATCGTGGCGGCGGCCAAGGCCGAGGGCATGAAGGGCGACGTGGTGATCCTCACCGCCACCTCCGGCGACACCGGCAAGGCGGCCATGGAGGGCTTCCACGACGTGCCCGGCACCCGCATCACCGTGTTCTATCCCCACGGCGGCGTGTCGGCGGTGCAGCAGGCGCAGATGGCCACCCAGGAGGGCAATAACGTCCGGGTCTGCGCCGTACGGGGCAACTTTGACGACGCCCAGACCGGCGTGAAGAACATCTTCGCCGCCTGCAAGGACAGGGATCTCCACGGCGCCATGCTGTCCTCTGCCAACTCCATCAACATCGGCCGTCTCGCACCCCAGGTGGTGTATTACTTCCGGGCCTACGGCGATCTGGTGAAGGCCGGGCGCATCAGAATGGGCGACATGGTGGACTACACCGTGCCCACCGGCAACTTCGGCGACATTCTGGCCGGGTATTTCGCCAAATAGATGGGGCTGCCCGTGGGTCGGCTCATCTGCGCCAGCAACGCCAACGACGTGCTGACGGAGTTCCTGACCACCGGCCGCTACGACAAGCGCCGTCCCTTCTACAAGACCACGTCCCCTCCATGGACATTCTGGTGTCCAGCAACCTGGAGCGGCTGCTATATCTTCTCAGCGGCGACGCGGAGTATGTGGCGCAGCTGATGGCGCAGCTGAATGAACAGGGCTGGTATCAGGTCAGCGAGGACATCCTCGCCCGGCTGCAGGCGGTGTTCGGCTGCGGCTGCTGCAACGACGCAGGCGCGGTGGAGGTCATCGGCCGCCTGTGGCGGGAGCAGAAGTACCTGTGCGACCCCCACACCGCCGTGGCGTGGTCGGTGGCGGAGAGCCACCCGCGGGGAAGCGCCCATGGTGGTGCTGTCCACCGCGTCGCCCTACAAGTTCCCCGCCGCCGTGCTGGGCGCGCTGGGCGAAAAGACCGGCAGCGACGAGTTCGCCATGATGGAGCAGCTCCACGCCCTGACCGGCACGGACATTCCCGCCAACCTGCGGGGTCTGAGGGGCGTCCCGTGCGGCACAGGGACGTGATCGACACCGGCGACATGCTGAACTACGTGCTCAGCGACGTGCTGAAATAAGAGAAAGGATACAACGCTATGAACATTGTTTGTCTGATATGGAGGGCGTTCTCGTCCCGGAGATATGGATCGCCTTTGCCGAGGAGAGCGGCATCCCTGAGCTGCGCCGCACCACCCGCGACGAGCCGGATTACGACAAGCTCATGCGCTGGCGCATCGACCTGCTGCGCCAGCGGGGGCTGAAGCTCAGCGCCATTCAGGAGACGATCTCCCGCATCGACCCGCTGCCCGGCGCCAAGGCGTTTCTGGACGAGCTGCGCAAGGACACGCAGGTGGTGATCCTCAGCGATACCTTTGACCAGTTCGCCATGCCGCTGATGGCTGCTTGGGCTACCCCACCCTGCTGTGCAACACGCTGGCTGTGGATGAGGAGGGCTATATCACCCGGCACATCATGCGCTGCGAGCACTCGAAGCTGACCACGGTGAAGGCGCTGCAGTCCATCGGCTACGACACCATCGCCAGCGGCGACAGCTACAACGATCTGGAGATGATCCTGCACAGCAAGGCGGGCTTCCTGTTCCGGGGGCCGGACAAGATCAAGGAGGACTATCCCGACCTGCCCGCCTTCGAGGAGTACGACCAGCTGCTGGCCGGCATCAGAAGCGCACTGTAAGCCATGTGCGAGTGAAGTGCAAGTGACATGCAAATAACGGAAGAGACCCGCCACCGGCGGGTCTCTTCCGTTTGTGAGGGGGGTATGAATTTGGATATCAGCCCATCTGCACGCGGTTCTCGCGGCTCCAGCTGGTGATGTCCAGATTGGGATAGCGGCGGCGCAGCTCGTCCAGCTTGCCCTCGGTATCGCCCAGAGCGAGAATGCTGTTGACAGCGGCCAGGTCAGCGGCGGGCATGGAATCGGGACGCTCGGCGCCGCAGTCGGCGCAGCGATAGAGCTTGGTGCCCTCGGAATAGGTCACGGCGGTGCTGCCGCAGGCAGCGCAGCGGGTCATCTTAGAAACAATAGCCATAATTTTTTACCTCCATATTCTTGTTTTGTTTTGTTGTCCTTATATTACCACAAAGTTTGCAAGTTGTAAAACGCATAATTGTATTTGCAAATATGAAGAAAAGTATTATAATAAGCACACGAAGGAGGCGATCCTATGAGCGTGAACAAGTACCAGATGTTCCTTGAAAACGGTGGAGTGCGGCAGCTTCTCCAAGGCGGCGGAGGAAATGAACTTCACCCAGTCGGCGGTGAGCCACGCGGTGCAGGCACTGGAAAACGAGCTGGGCGTGACGCTGCTGAGCCGGAACCGGGGCGGCGTGGTACTGACGGCGGACGGGCGCCTGCTGCTGCCGCGGATCGAGAAGCTGTGCGCCGCCCACCATGAGCTGATGCGCTCCGCCGCGGAGCTGAAGGGCATGGACGCCGGCTTATGTGCGGGTGGCCACGTTCTCCAGCGTGTCGGCGCAGTGGCTGCCGTCCATACTGAAGAGCTTCGGCGAGCGGTATCCCAACATCGAATTTGAGGTACTCACCGGCGATTACTACGGGCAGAGCGAGGACTGGATATTGCAGGGCAAGGTGGACGCGGCTTTCTGCGTCTGCCATCGGTGAAGCGTTTGCAGACCTATCCCCTGCACCGGGACGAGCTGCAGGTGATCCTGCCGTGCAATCACCCGCTGGCGGGCAGCGCCCCCTTCCTGCCGCGGCGCTGGCCACGGAGCCGTTTATCCGGCTGGAGGAAGGACAGGACTACGAGATCACGGCGGCACTGGACAAAATGGGCATCCGCCCCAACATCAAGTACACCGTCCGGGAGGATCGCACCATGCTGGCCATGGTGTCCAAGGGGCTGGGCATCAGCCTGCTGCCGGAGCTGATGGTGCGCAACAGCCCCTATCCCGCCTGCCACGCGCCGGAGCGGTTTTACCGCAGCATCGGCATCGGCGTGAAGGACAAGAAGGGCAATGTCCGCCGCCACGCGGCGGTTCGTGGACTATGTGCGGCAGTGGGTGGCTGAGGGGAAGCTGAAAAGTCCTCCACTGCCGGAGAATATACCAATTGGGCAAATCACTGATTCAGATATTCCAGCGCGATCGATGAACTCCGTTGAAAACGATCTTGCCGCCCGTCGCCGCGGCCTTTGGCGTCGATCATCATAAAGGTGACGAAGCCCTTGTTCACTTTTCGAGGTCGATCATGGCGGGGTCGTTGTACTGGAGGGCGTAGCCCTCCTCCAGCTCCACCTCGATGTTGCAGTCGAAGGCGATGCCGATGCCCTTGCAGATGCGCTGCACCTCCTGAATGGCGGTGTCGCGTCCGGTGTCGCTGAAGCTGCGCAGCACCGCCACCATGCGGGCTTCACCGGCGGTGATGTTCACGGCGTCGCCGCCGGACATGGTGCCCACGGTGAGCACGGCGGTGTCCATGGGGTCGATGCGGCGGGATACCACCGTTTGCAGTACGGTGATCAGGTATCCGGCGCAGGCGATGGCGTCGCGGGCGGTGTGGGGCGCGGAGCCGTGGCCGCTCTTGCCGTGGACGGCAATATGGAACAGATCCACCGCGCTGGTGAAGTAGCCCTTATAGAGCTGCATGCGTCCCACGGAGTCGTTCTCGGAGGGGCAGACGTGCTGACCGAAGATGGCGTCCACATGGGGGCTTTCCATAACGCCCGCCGCCACCAGCGCCCGTGCGCAACCGGGCATCAGATCCTCGCTGGGCTCAAAATCAGCTTGACGGTGCCGGCGAACTGATCGCGCATGTGGCACAGCGTCCTGGCCGCGCCCAGCAGCATGGTGGTGTGGAGATCGTGGCCGCAGGCGTGCATGACGCCCTCGTTCACGCTGGCGAAGGGCAGCCCCGTCTCCTCGTGGACGGGCAGGGCGTCGATGTCGGCGCGGAGCGCCACGCACTTGCCCGCGCCCTTTTTGCCGTGGATCAGCGCCACCACTGCGGTGGGCAGGGGCTGCTGGATCTCGTCCACGCCCATCTTCTCCAGCTCGGAGCGGATGAGGGCGGCGGTGCGCGTCTCGCGCATGCCGGTCTCCGGGTGGGCGTGGATATCCCGGCGGATAGCCACCAGCTCATCGAAAATACCATCGACAAAGGTACGAATATCAGACATTTGAAGGAACTCCTTTCAGAATGCAAAAAATTGATCTTGGTCTGTGCCGCTTACAGCCAGGCGCTCATAACGCCGGCCACCAGCACAGAGGTGATGGACACGGTGACCATACCGGCCACCAGCATCTTGGGCATGATCTCTGCACTGATAGCGGCCTTTTCCTCCGCGGTGGCGCCGGTGGACTCGGACACCTCGTTGGAGATGATGACCGTTCCGGGGAAGCCGAACAGGCAGGAGCTGCCGATGGCCATGGACATCTGCCAGCTGTAGCCGAAGATCTTACCCACAAGGATGGAAACCACGGAGAAGGCGATGGTGCCGATGACCACGCAGACCAGCAGGGGGCACCACCATGCTGCCCACCATCTCAGGGGTGGCGGATGCCAGGTTGGTGAAGATGGAGAGGGTGATGATCGGCATCACGATGCCGGTCGCGTGAGCCTTGCCCAGAGCGTCCTCATCCAGGAAGCCCAGCTCCTTGCACAGAACGCCGAAGATCAGGCACCATACCAGCTTGTTGATGGCATCGTTGAACAGGCTGGACACCCACACGGACAGCAGCGCCACCAGAATGACCTTGGCCAGGATGGCGTTGGGGGTGTTGTACTTGTCAGGCAGGGCGGGGATCAGCTTTTTGCGGCCCGCGGCGGCGGCCTGTGCCGCACCGGCGGACACGTCCACCTTCAGCTCGCCTCTGTCCAGCTGGGCCTTGATGCGCTTGGCCTCGCTCTTGAGGCACAGGGACGCCACGGGGTAGCCCACAAAGCCCTGGGCGCACATGACCAGCGTGGCGAACACAGCCAGCTCAGGGGAGATTGGCCTTCTGCGCCATGTCCTGCATGGTCAGGGTGGCCACCACGCCGCCGGACAGGATGGGCGCGCCCACCAGGGCGAAGCCGCGGTCGATGATCAGCTGGCCCAGGAAGTACACCGCCACGGAAATGGCGACGCAGGCCAGCGCGGAAATGATGACCGTGCGCCACTGGGCGCCGAAGTCACGCAGCTTGATGGTGGTGCCAAGGTGCACCAGCAGCATGGTGACCAGCAGACCGGCCATGCTCAGCAGGGTGGAATCGGCGAACATGGTGGTGGGGAATATGCCGGCCCAGAAGCCCGCCAGAAATACGACGGAGGCGACCAGCAGCATGGATACGATGGCTTTTGTCTTGGCGGAGATCATATCTCCTACGGCGAACACCACGAAGATGACAGCCGCTGAAATAATTGCAGTCATGATTTTCTTCTCCTTTGATTTTGAAAAATGGGCGGGAAGGTAAAATGAAAAGCGGCCCCGTCTGAAAGACGAAGCCGCTCAACAAACATTTTCGGGATGAAAATGGATGAAGCGGTATCAGTTCTTTACAGCCGGCGTTTGGTATCGGGAGGTAAAATAGGCGTACCAATAAAAGCCCCAAAAGATGGAGCTGGTACCGGCATAATAGGAGACAGCGGCATGGTTCGCGGCCATGTCGTTATGGAACATATCGCGCTGCATCATGTGACGTGCCATGTGGGGTCTCCTTTCCGCCGGTGGTCGGCTGTTTTTTATGTTGGCGTTATCTTAACGCCGCGGGCGGCGAAAGTCAACCGTTAGATAGACCATACTTTCGCAATTAAAAGCGCTAAATTTTTGTCGAAAAATGCCATATCCGATTCCGGCATGAAGTCATCCCGCAGCGGCATGGATGAAGAGATGCAAAATTCCCACCGGTATGGTATGGTTTTTGTGAAACATGACAGTGGACGGTGGCGGAGCACAAACGGTATAATAGACAGGTACCTGTAAAAAGGAGAAAACGCATGAACAGAACGTTGTTTGCCGTAAATTGCGCCCTGTTGTACGTCCGCTTGCTGTGCGGGCGTGTGTTGTCGCGCCTGCGGGGGACTGTGCGTTTTCTGCCGAAGCCGGGATGTAAGCCCGGTATCGCACCTGTTAGTACACAGCCGGCGGAGGATGCGCAGGCATCCTCCGCCGTTTTGATTTTCGAGAGGAGATCGGGACTATGACTTCCAACGCGGAGATCGCCAAGGCGATGGCGGAAAATATGGCAAAGGCGGCGGTATTCCTCTGTATGGCAAGAAGATGCGCCTGCCGGACAGGGGCGCCATCATCGGGAAGGCGCTTGGCGTTAGAGTCGCGGCCGTTCTTCGTGGAGCCGCCGCCCTTCTTGTGGGCGAAAAACTGAAGACCGATGTTCAGCATGGTGATTTGCCATCCTTTCTGTAAGATGATCGGAACAGGGGGCTTACGCCTCCATGACTTCGATATTGTCCGGATATTCGCTGTGCAGCTCGGAAAAGAGCAACATCAAACCCGTTAAAAGAGCCTGACAGGTGCTCTCGTTCGTGGCGGACAGACCGCCGGGGAGCCGGAATTCCACAGCGCCGGAGCGTTCATGGACCTTGACGGAAGCGGCGAGGCCTAAAACATCGTTCACGGTGCTTTCCACAAGGCGGACCGCACTTGTGACTGCCGCGCAGACGATATCGCTGCCCTCTTCGCTGTAACCGCTGTGGCCCTTAGCATCAAAACCGATGATGCGCTTCCCCTCAGTGAGGAATGTAACAGTGGTCATGCCTTAGACGGAGATCTTGCCGATCTCAACCTTGGTATAAGGCTGACGATGACCCTGACGCTTGTGATAGCCCTTCTTGGCCTTGTACTTGTAGACACGGACCTTCTTGCCCTTGCCGTTCTTGACGACAGTGGCCTCCACCTTCGCGCCCTCCACCACGGGAGTGCCGAACTTGGTGTTTTCGCCGTCAACGATCGCCAAAACCTGATCGAAGGTAACGGCGTCGCCCGCCTCGACGGGGAGCTTCTCAATGAACAGGGTGTCGCCCTCGTTCACAACATACTGCTTACCGCCGGTAACGATGTTCCCACGCCGCCGCAGCAGGCCACCACATTCTCCCGGATGCGGTAAAGGGCACGCCCAGCCTCCACCCGTTCCGGCTCCGCCCTCCGGGAGCAGGCTCTGATCTCGCCCGGCATGGCGTACAGCAGTCCTGTCAGCATAAAAAGACCTCACTTTTCTCGTTTTCTCCATTGTCAATACCTGACCTTGGGAATGTCAAGTTGCATTTTGTCCGGTTCCCCTGTAAAATAGGAAAAAAGAAAGGAGCCGCCCATGTACATCGGTATTATCTGCAATTTGACCCCTCCACAGCGGCCACGCCCGGCTGCGTCCCACGCCCGCGCCATGGGTGCGGACGCGGTGATCTGCGCTATGAGCGGCAATTTCACCCAGCGGGCAGCTTTGCCGCGCTGGACAAGCGGGCGCGGGCGGAGATGGCCGTCCGCTGCGGCGCCGATCTGGTGGTGGAGCTGCCCACGGTCTGGGCCATGTCCCCGGCGGAGACATTCGCGCGGGGCGGCGTGCAGCGCTGGCGCTGGCCGGCGCCGATACGCTGCTGTTCGGCAGCGAGTGCGGCGAGCTGTTCTGCCCTGCGGCGGCTGGCGGAGGTCTGGACAGCCCCTGCCTTTGCCGACCGCCTGACGTGCGGCTGACAGCGGCGCGACCTTTCGCCGTCCGCCGCCAGCGTGCCGCCGCCGCCCTGCTGGGCGATGCGGACGCCGCCCTGCTGGAAAACCCCAACAACACGCTGGCGGTGGAGTACCTCCGCGCCTCCGGCGCACCGGCGCATCCATGACGCCCGCTACCCTGCTCCGCACCGGCGCCGCCCACGACGGCGCACCGGAGGGCCGGGCACCGCCTCCGCCTCGTATCTGCGGCAGCTGCTGCGGCAGGGGCAAGGGAGGCCGCCTGCGGCTTCACGCCGCCGCCCGAGGCGGCGGACATCCTGCGGCGGGAGCTGTCGCACGGCCGCGTGACCGACAGCGCACTCTGCGAACGAGCCGTTCTCTCCCGCCTGCGCGTCATGACGGAGGAGGACTGGCGCGGGTACGACCCCGGTGGCGAGGGGCTGTACCACCGGCTGTATCAGGCCGCCCGCAGAGCCTGCACGGTAGACGGGCTGCTGTCCGCCGCCAAGACGAAGCGCTATCCCTCGCCCGCCTGCGGCGGATGGCGCTGGCGGCCTATTTACAGCTGCCAGCCGAGCACCGGCGCAGGTGCCGTATATCCGGGTACTGGCGGCGACGGCGGTGGGACGCGCCCACCTGCGCCGCCTGCGGGACGCGGGCGCACCGGTGCTCACCAAGCCCGCCGACGTATCGTCGCTGGGCGCGGACGCGGCGGCGCTGTTCGCGCTGGAGGGACGCTGCACCGATCTCTATGTGCTGGCGCGCCCCGACCTGACCCAGTCCGCTCCCGGACAGGACTACCGCACCACGCCGGTGATGGTGTGAGCGTACAAGAGATGCAGCCCCGCCTTCGGCGGGGCTGCTGCTTGTTCCTTATTCCGCTTTGTCTGCTTAATATGATCGTCCGGCATGCCTTGCAGCACAGGGCGTCCGTCTGAATATCCCGCCGCAGGAAATAGGGGCCTGCAATGAAGAAGTCCTCGGGAAAGTGGGGCGCGTCGCCGTTGAACTCCAACGATGCGCTCTGGTTGGCACACAGCCTGCCGGAGATCATGTCCTCTCCGCAGTACGGGCATTTCTCTGCCATAGCGTCTTGGCACCTCCTGAACCGGTCATCACTGCTTACTGTTCCTCTACCACATAGCCTTTTCGCCGCAGAGAGCCGAAGATCTCCTGGATGTGGGCCTTGTCCCGGGTCTCCAGCGACAGATTTACCACACAGGAGCCGATGGCCGCCTTGGTGTTGCGCCGCTCGTGGTTCACGTCCAGCACATTTGCGCCCAGGGACGACACCACCTCCAGGAACGACGCCAGCGCGTGGGGCTGGTCCGGCAGCACCGTGGAGAAGTTCACTGTCCGCCCCTCCTTGGCAAGGCCCCGGGTCAGGATGCGCTCCAGCATGGTCACGTCCACATTGCCGCCGGACAGCAGAGCGCACACCGTTTTGCCCTCGGTGTTCACCTTGTGGTACATGGCGGCGGCGATGCCCACGGCGCCTGCGCCCTCGGCCACCAGCTTCTGCTTTTCCAGCACCGTCAGGATGGCGCTGGCGATCTCACCCTCGCTGACCGTCACCACCTCGTCTACATACTTCCGGCACATATCGAACGTCAGGTCGCCGGGGGTCTTGACCTTGATGCCGTCGGCCACTGTGTCCACGCTGCTGAGGGTGATGATCTTCCCCTCCTTCAGGGACTCCGCCATGCTGGGTGCGCCGGCGGCCTGCACGCCCACGATGCGGCAGTCGGGCTTCAGGTTCTTCACCGCGTAGGCCAGCCCCGCGATCAGTCCGCCGCCGCCGATGGGCACGAAGATCATATCCACGTCCGGCAGCTGCTCTAAAATTTCCAGGCCGATGGTGCCCTGTCCGGCCATAATGCTGTAGTCGTTGAAGGGGTGTATAAACGTGAGCCCCTGCTCGTCCCGCAGGCGCACCGCCTCGGCGTAGGCGTCGTCGTACACGCCGGGGACGAGGACCACGTTCGCGCCGTAGCTGCGGGTGGCCTCGATCTTGGACAGGGGCGCGCCCTCCGGGATGCAGATCGTGGCCTTGATGCCCATATCCCGGGCAGCGTAGGCCACGCCCTGGGCGGGGTTGCCCGCGGAGCAGGCGATGACGCCCGCGCCTTCTCCTCGTCGGAGAGCGTGGCGATCTTGTAGTACGCGCCGCGCAGCTTGAACGCGCCGGTTTTTTGCAGGCAGTCCGCCTTCAGATAGAAGTCGCAGCCGGGCACCAGCCCCTTGGTGGGGATCACCGGCGTCCGATTGATGACGGGCTTCAGCACCCGCTGTGCGTCGTGCAGCATGGCCATGGAGATCATAAAATGCGCCTCCTTATTTGTATATATGTCTATTTTACCATAGCCCATCCGTCCGCGCAATACGGGCAGCACACAAAATTTCCGTTTTTTGTCCTCTCTGCGCAGACACGCCAATCTGTCCCGCACACAGCAGAAGAATTCCGGAAGTTCGGCATTTCGCTCTTGACAACCGGCATGCTGGTATAGTATAATGGTTTTCGCTGACACGGTGACATAGCCAAGTGGTAAGGCAAGGGTCTGCAAAACCCTCATTCCCCGGTTCAAATCCGGGTGTCACCTCCAGATAAAAAACCTCGTAACCATGCCGGTTACGAGGTTTTTCTTGTGCTCTAAATTTCAGTTTTCCTCATTTCCCCCTTTGGCGGTGAAATACCTCTGCGGTACCGGATCGCCGCCGGTCTGTGTCTCCCCTGCCGATCAAGGCAGACACGCTTGACAACACGGGGCTGCTGTGCTACAATGACACTAACTAATATTAGTTAGAGTACATGTTTGAAACTCAATCATCTGTCACCGGGCGTGTGGCCTGACCGGGAGGTCTGGCAAATCTATTCACACGCCATTCCTCACTGCCCCAACTGTCTTTCCAGCCTGCATGTGGATATCGAGCCGGGGGACCGCGCCAGCCGACTGCGGCGGCATCATGGATGTCAAATTTACAGTGGTGATAATAAGCAGCGTGGCCACGCTGCACACGAACCACCGGCGGGATAGCTGAGGGCGATGGGGATGATCTCGTTGGAGATATAGTTGGACATGATATACAGATATATCTGCCGGAACACCACGAACGACCCCAGCATGATCCACATGGGCATTTGGCTGTTGCCCGCGCCGCGGAGCGCACCGGCGTAGATTTGATTGATGCAGAAGAAGAAATAGAACGGCGACAGCAGCCGTAGCAGCAGCGCACCGTAGGTCACACCACCTCCGCCTTGCTGTTGAAGAAGGCGGTCAGGTCCGGGGCAAACAGCAGCACGGGGATCAGCAGCACCGCCGTGACGGCCACAGACAGCCACAGCGATATACGCACGCCCTTCTTGGCCCGGGGCGTATCGCCCACGCCCAGGTTCTGCCCCACGAAGGTGGTGTTGGCCATGGAGATGGACTGCACCGGCAAAATCACCAGCTGATCCACCTTGTTGTACGCCGTCCAGCCGGACATACAGTCCGGGCCGAAGTAGTTGATATAGCTCTGCACGAACACATTGGAGAACGCGGTGATGGCCATCTGCAGCGCGGCGGGGATGCCCACCGCCACGATCTGCCGCAGCACGCCTCCACGTGAACCGCAGGGCGCGCAGCTCCAGCCGGATACCGCCCTCGGCCCCCATCAGCACCCACAGCGTCAGCACGGCGACACGGCCTGGGCGATGATGGTGGCGTAGGCCACGCCCTCCACGCCCATGTGGAACTTGATGACGAACAGCAGATCCAGCACCGTGTTCAGCACGGCGGACACCACCAAAAAGTAGAAATGGGCCTCCGTGAGTCGCCCACCGCCCGGAGGATGCCCGGCCCATGTTGTACAGCATCAGCCCGGAGACTCCGGCGAAATAGATCCGTCAGATACGTGGCCTGCTCCGGGGCGACCTCCGCCGGCGTTTTCATCAGCTGGAGCATCAGGGGCGTCATGGCGATGCCGGCGGCGGTGAACACCGCGCCCATCAGCAGCGTCAGCACCAGGGACGGTGTGGACCGCCTGGCGGACCTTATCCTCGCGGCCGGCACCGTAATACTGGCTGATGACCACGCCGGCACCGCTGGAAAGGCCCAGGAAAAAGCCGATAAGCGTGTTGATAATAGGCCGACGGTACCCACGGCGGAAAAGGCCTCGTTGCTGACGTAGTTCCCCACCACCCATGTATCCACCATGTTGTAGAGCTGCTGAAAAAGATTGCCCACCATCAGCGGCAGGGCAAAGTTGATCAGATGCTTTGTGATGCTGCCCTTGGTCATGTCCACGTCATAACGGGCGGCGGCGGTGGTGGGTGTGGAAGTGCAGATGCAGGTGGACGGAATGGCGTCCACCTCCGCCGGGCGCATGATGGACACCTCGTAGGCGGTACGGTCAGTGAGCACACCATTTTCGTTTTCGTATAGACCCGGCTCTGTACCCGGCCCTTCGGCGGTGAACCGCTGGCCGGTGTGCAGGCAAGCCGCCTGCTGTGCCACCGCGCCCCAGGCGATGCAGGGCAGATAGTCGGCGCGGCCGTAGCGGCGGTTCACCGCCAGGATCATGTCGCAGATCTCCCGCCCCAGGGGCGTGCGCCGCAGCACCGGCTGCTTGCACAGGATGCCGGAGAGCTGGATGCGGTTCAGGGGCGCTGTACCGCCGGGCGTCATGGACTGGGCGAACACGGAGAGGACCAGACGGCTGCCCTGCCCGCTCTTATTGTTGAAGGACGCAGCTGGCCCGTCACCGCCACCGTGTCGCCGGGGACACCGGCAGCGATGCCAGCAGGGACTGGGGCGCGATGATCTGCAGCTTGTCCGGCTGGCCGGACAGGCGGAGGACGGACAGGGGGAACGGTAGAACGGCGCAGCCGTGGTTCACATGGGACAGCACCGGCGCCTCCAGCGCCGTGCCGCACAGCTCCACCCGGTTATAATTCAGCTCCATACGCACACACCTCGTTAGTTGATATGCCACAGCCTATGCGGCGGCATCTGGAATATGCTCTTTTCAAACCGGCCTCGTTTTGGTATACTGCTTATAACGAAGGAGTTGATGACCATGCGATACAAAGGGAAAGTCTACCGTCCGCCCTCCGAGGCGTACAGCCTCATCGTGCAGGTGACGTATGGGTGCAGCCACAACCGCTGCGCCTTCTGCGATATGATACGACGACAAGCACTTTGCCATGCGGCCTATGGCGGAGATCCGGGAGGACTTCGAGCTGGCCCGCCGGGTGTATAAGCGGGTGGAGCGGGTGTTTTTGGCCGACGGCGACGCGCTGATGCGGAAGACCGCCGACCTGGTGGAAATACTTGGATTGATATACGGTCTGTTCCCGGAGTGTGAGCGGGTGAGCTGCTACGCCTCCCCCGCCAGTCTGCAGGTGAAGAGCGAGGACGAGCTGCGAATGCTGCGGGCGCAGGGATTGCAGATGGTCTACATGGGACTGAGTCCGGTGCGACGCGGTGCTGACACGGATGCAGAAGGACACGACGCGGCGGCCATCGTGGCGGCAGGGCAAAAGCCCGGCGCTGCGGCTTTGCCTTGTCGGTGACGGCCATCTCCGGCCTTGGCAGCGTGGCGCTGTGGCGACAACACGCGGCGGACACGGCGAAGCGGTAAGCGATAAAACCTGAATATTTGGGACTGCTGACGTTGATGGTAGAACATGGAACGCCGCTGGAGAGCTGGGTGAAAAACGGCGAATTTACGCTGCTCAGTCCGCTGGAGGTGCTGAAGGAGACGGAGCTGTTTTTTGCAGCAGGTGGACAGCGCGGGCACGGTGTTCCGGGCCAACCACGCCAGCAACTATCTGACGCTGAAGGGCACGCTGAACGGCGACCTTTTGCGGTTTGTCAACCCTGCATTTTCGTTTTTGCGAGGAAAAATCAAAATCAAGGCCCAAAGGCACTTTCTACCCCATCAATATCTCCACCACGCCGATGCTTTCCAGTGCTGGGATAGAAGTTCACCGTCCAGCCCCAGCTGCCCTGTGCGGCCTGCACCTGCTCCACGATCCGCCGCACCTGCTGTGCCTGGGTATCGCTGGAGCTGAACTGCACCACCAGCTCGCTCTTGCCGGCCTCCGCCGCCTCCGTCAGCAGGTCGGCCAGGGCGGAGGTATTGGTGGCGTGCTTCACGGCGATGAGCTGCTGCTCCGTCCGCTGGTAGCCGATGGTCACGGTGATGGCGCTGTAATTCCGGGCGGAGTTGTCCACCGTGTACTGGATGTACGAAACGGCATACGCGCCCATGGGCGTGTCCTTCTCCACCTCGCGGCAGGCCCGCTCCGCCGCGTCGTCGGCATCCAGACCCTCCTGGGCGTAGTACAGCCATATCACGCCTTCCTCGGGTGGTTGCCCACCAGCACGAGAATGTCGTTGACCAGATCCTGATACGTGTCGGCCCGCAGGGCATCCCGCCCCTCGTAATACCCGGGCTGTGGGCCGTGACCTCGTACCACTCCCGGTGCAGCAGGCTGCACCCGGTACAGCCCAGCAGCAGCGATGCCGCCCACAGCAGCGCCAGCATTCTCCTTTTCATGGCCGCCCTCCTTTCCGTTTTCTCCGTTACAGCAGCTCCAGCTGCTTCTTCCTCGCTGTCCTCCGGCCGCAGCAGCGCACCGGCGGCGGGGATGGTCCTCGTGCGGTAGCGGGCTGCGTTGGTGATGCCGCAGCTCTCCGCCCGCAGCACCCGCTCCAGCTTGTACTTGGGCTTGATGTTCATCACCTGCACGCCCTGGGTGGCCCGCGTGGTCTTGGGCGACAGCAGCGCCGTGTGGACCAGCAGCGCACGGGGCTCGTTGGTCTCCAGCGCCAGCTCCGTGTCCTCTGCCAGCTGCTCGATGTGTACCAGCGGGAACTTGTCGCAGTACGCACCGGTGAGCTTGCGGCGGTTGGACGTGGTGGCGTAGGCGCTGAGAGCCACCCGCGCCGCCCCTGCCATTTTCGAAGAAGAACAGCAGCGCGCCGCTGTAATCCCCCGGCAGGCACAGGAACATCACGTTCTCCCCAGCATCCATGCCCAGCTTGGCCGGCAGATAGTCGCCCAGCAGCGACGCCTTCGTCTCGCCGAACTCGCTGGCCCGGGTCTTGTAGACCTGCTGCTTGTCGGTAAAGAACATCAGCTCCGTGTTGTTGGTGGCCTCGAAGTACTGCCGCGGGCCGTCGCCCTCCTTGTACTTCTGCTCGCCGGACATCCGCAGCGACTGGGGCGTGATCTTCTTGAAATACCCCTCCCGGCTGAGGAACAGGTGGACGGGATAGTCCTCCGGCGCGTCCTCCTCCACGTCCTCCTCCACCTCGTGGCTGTATACCACGCCGGTGCGGCGGGGCACGGCGTACTTCTTCTTCACGTCCTCCAGCTCACCGATGATGATCTTCCGTATCCGTGCGGGCTTGGACAGCGTGTCCTCCAGATCTTCGATCTCGTCGGCCAGCGCCGCCGTCTCCTGCACCCGCTTGAGGATGTACTCCTTGTTGATGTTCCGCAGCTTGATCTCCGCCACGTACTCCGCCTGCACCTGGTCGATGCCGAAGCCGATCATCAGGTTGGGGATGACGTCGGCCTCCTCCTCCGTCTCGCGGATGATCTTGATGGCCTTGTCGATGTCCAGCAGGATGCGCTTCAGGCCCTGCAAAAGGTGCAGCTTCTCCCGCTTCTTGTTCAGCACGAAGTACACCCGCCGCTTCACGCAGTCGGTGCGCCACGCCGTCCACTCCTCCAGTATCTCGCCCACGCCCATGACACGGGGCATCCCGGCGATGAGGATGTTGAAGTTGCAGCTCACCGTGTCCTGCAACGGCGTCAGGCGGAACAGCTTGGCCATCAGCTTCTCCGGCTCAACGCCCCGCTTCAGGTCGATGGCCAGCTTCAGGCCCGAGAGGTCCGTCTCGTCGCGCATATCGGCGATCTCCTTGACCTTGCCGGCCTTCACCAGCTCCGCCACCTTGTCCAGAATGGCCTCGATGGTGGTGGAATAGGGGATCTCATAGACCTCGATCACGTTCTCGCTCTTGTCATAGCGCCACCGCGCCCGCACCTTCACGCCGCCCCGTCCCGTGCGGTAGATGGCCCGCAGGTCGTCGCCGCCGCACACGATCTCGCCGCCGGTAGGGAAGTCCGGGCGATGAGGGTGGAGGCGATGTCGTGGTCGGGGTTTTTCAAGATAGGCGATGGTGGTCTCGCACACCTCGCCCAAATTGAACCCGCAGATCTGGGACGCCATACCCACGGCGATGCCCTGGTTGGCGCTGACCCAGCACGTTGGGAAGGTGGTGGGCAGCAGTGCCGGCTCTTTCGTGGTGTTGTCGTAGTTGTCCACAAAAGTCCACCGCGTCGCAGTCCAGATCCCGGAACAGCTCGGCGCAGAGGGGGCCAGCTTGGCCTCGGTATACCGGCTGGCGGCGTAGGCCATGTCCCGAGAATAGACCTTGCCGAAGTTGCCCTTGCTGTCCACAAGGGGTGCAGCAGCGATTCGTTGCCCTTGGCCAGGCGCACCATGGTCTCGTAAATGGCCTGGTCGCCGTGGGGGTTAAGGCGCATGGTCTGCCCCACGATGTTGGCGCTGTCCGCCCGCCGGTGAGCAGCCCCATCTTATACATGGTATACAGCAGCTTGCGGTGGGACGGCTTGAAGCCGTCGATCTCCGGGATGGCCCGGCTGACGATAACGCTCATGGCGTAGGGCATATAGTTCTCGTCCAGCGTGGCGGTGATGGGCTGCTCCACCACCGCGCCCCGCAGACCCATCACGTTGGGGTCGGCGGTGTGGCGGACGGTCTTTTTCTTCCGTTTTCTTCTTTGCCATGGGATTCGTGTCCTTTCCTGTTTGCTCCTGCGGGCTTATCCTTTGGCGGCCAGCTCGTCCACGTTGTGCAGCACCTGGGCCACGCTCTGCCCCGACCCCGGCGCGGCGGTCAGCGCGTCGGAGTTCAGCTCCGGCAGCTCGGCCCGCGCCAGCGCCTGCAAATAGGCGGCGCGGCTTCGCAGCATGGCGGCATCCACCACGCCGCCGTCGAAATCCACCGGGTCGGCGGCGAACAGATCCTCGCTGCCGCCGCTGCGGCGGTACAGATGGCGCAGCAGCGTATACAGCGCCGCGCTGAGGTACTCCCCGGCGGCGGTGATGGCCGCCCGGTCGCCGCACTTGCCCAGCAGATCGAACAATACGCCGGTGGTGTTCACCACCAGCTTTTTTGCAGCGTGGCTAAAATACTGCCCTTCAGCGTGCCCTTTTCATCGCTGGCATCGTACAGCTCCGCCGCTTCGATGATGCTGCCGTCCCGGCTGGCGGTGCGGCCCAGCAGATAGTCCGCCGACACGTGGTAGAAGTCGCACACCCGGCTGACGAAGGCCAGTCCCGGCTCACGGATGCCGTTTTCATAGTGGCTCAGCAGCGCCTGGCTCACGCCCAGCGCCGCCGCCGCCTTGCGCTGGCTCACGCCGGTCTCCTGCCGCAGCAGACTCAGCGTTCTGGAAAAATCAGTTGCCATTTCTCTCACCCTATCCTAATTTATATACAGCCCGTAAAGTATATCCTAAATTATACAAGTTGTAAATGCCTTTTCCGCCGCCGCCGCCGAAAAAATTTGCGCGCCGCCGTCTGCCGTGCTACAATGGGAAAACTTTCACGGAGGTGCGATATGGAAGAACTGAAGCTGTATGTGGTGTACCACGCCAAGCCCGGCGGACGGGAGCTGTTCGTCCGCACGCTGGTGGAGCAGGGCGTTCTCACCGCCATCCGCAGCGAGCCGGGCTGTGGGCCTATGACTACTACTTCTCCGCCCAGGACGAGAACGAGCTGCTGCTCATCGAGCGCTGGGAGAGTGAGGCCCACCAGGCGTGCATTTGCAGCAGCCCCACATGGACGCGGTACGGGCGGCCAAGGCACAGTATATCGACAGCACGGAGCTGGGCAAGTTCCGTTTGGAGGACTGACCATGCTGTTCGACACCCACGCCCACTATGACGACGAGGCCTTCGACCCGGACCGTGACGCGGTGCTGTCCGCCTGCCGGCGCAGGGGGTGGGCCTTGTCCTGAACCCCGGCTGCGACCTGCCGTCCTCCCGCAAGGCGGCGGCGGCGTATGCCCAAGCGTACCCCCACGTCTACGCCGCCGTGGGCATCCACCCGGAGAACTGCGGCGGCTTCGCCCCGGCGGACATAGAGGCCCTGCGGGCGCTGGCGCGCCAGCCCAAGGTGGCGGCCATCGGTGAGATCGGTCTGGACTACTACTGGGCTGAGAACCCGCCCCGGGAGCTCCAGCAGCAGGTGCTGCGCGCCCAGCTGGCCCTGGCCCGTGAGCTGGACCTCCCCGTCATTTTCCACGACCGGGAGGCCCACGGCGACACGCTCGCCATCGTCTCGGAGTTCCCGGAGGTGCGCCGGGCGTGTTCCACTGCTTCTCCGGCAGCCCGGAAATGGCCCGGGAGCTGCTGCAGCGGGGCTGGTATCTGGGCTTTGACGGCCCCGTCACCTACAAGAACGCCCGCCGCGCCCCGGAGGTGGCCGCCGTCACGCCGCTGGACCGGATGCTTATCGAGACGGACAGCCCCTACATGACGCCGGTGCCCTACCGGGGCCAGCGCAACAGCTCCGCCTACGTCCATTTGGTGGCGGAGAAGCTGGCGGAGTGGAAGGGCGTTTCGCCGGAGGAGCTGGCCCGCGTTACCACCGAGAACGGAAAGCGCCTGTTTTGCATCCGCTGAATGCATAGCCTCACATCGGCTGTTGTGTGTTAAAAGCCTGCCGCTGCACGGTTTCAAAGGCTCCCCTGTGTAAGGGAGCTGCAGGCTGCCGAAAAAAAGCCCGTCATTGCGAGCCAGTCCGCAGACTGGCGTGGCAATCCGTTTCTAAAATGCACAACTTATGCGTTTTCATGCAAATTTGCGGCTAAAGATTACGGATTCCACGCCAGTGACATCGGTCACTGGCTCGGAATGACAGGACGAGGCCGCATAGGCTCTCGGTAGGCGAAGCGTAGGGGCGGACGACTCTGTCCGCCCGAAACATGATGCGAAAACGGCGGGGCGATGTGGGCATCGCCCCCTACGGAATGGCCATCGAAAGACCGTGCGTAGGGGCGGATGCCCATCCGCCCCTGCGAAAAGTCCGCCGGAAACTGTTGGTTTCCGGCTGTTTTCATGCCCTCGCCGCTCTCGACCGCCGGTCGGTTGCTTTCACGCCGTCCTCCGTTACAATGAAGCCATGGCCCACGCGGCCAACGAACGAGAGGAGCTGCGCCATGAAAAAATACGCCATTCTGCTTCTGGCCCTGCTGTGTGCCCTGCCGCTGTGGGGCTGCGGGCAAAAGCAGGACAATGCCGAGACCACCCTCCACATCGCCGCCGTCTTGGCTCGAATGAGCTGAACGAGCTGATAGACCAATTCAAGGCCGCACACCGGGACTGCGAGGTCGTGGTGGACTACTACCGGGATAACGCCTACGACCGGCTCTGCACCGAGCTTTTGGCCGGGGACGGCCCGGACGTGCTGAACCTGTACGGCCTGTCCCTGCCGCCGGACTCCCCTATCTGGAGGATCTCTATCCGTACCTGGACGATGACCCCCGACCTGAGCCGCGATGACCTCGTGCCCGCCGTGCTGTCCTCGCTGGAGGTAGACGGTGCGCTGCGCTCCCTCCCCGCCACGCTTCGACGTGGTGACGCTGTCCGCCAAAACCGCCGACGTGGGCGAGGCCAACCGCTGGACGCTGGAGGAGATGCGCGCCGCGCTGACCCGTCACCCCGGACAGCACCTGCTGCCCGGCGAGTTTACACGCACGGAGTTTCTGAAGTGGATCGCCGATGTCAGCACCTATGAGTTCATCGACTGGGCCAGCCACACGGCAAGCTATGACAGCGAGGACTTCCGGGCGTACCTCCGCTTCTGCGCGTATCTGCCGGACGCGCCGGCAAGCCGGGCGGAGCGGGACACATGGGAGAGCCTCGCCCGCTTTGAGGTGCTGCAAAACGCCGTCTGCTTACAGCAGCTTACCGACCTGTGGGGCGGCCCTTCACCCCTGATCGGCTTCCCGGCGGAGAGCGGCAGCGGCAGCTTTTTTCGAGTGTACCACGCTGCACCTGGGCATCTCCGCCAACAGCCGGCAGAAGGAGCTGGCGTGGGAGTTCGTCAGGCTGGCCCTGAGCCAGGAAAACCAGCAGCGGCTGGCGGAGCGTTGGTACTCGCCGGTGCGGTACGATGTGATGACTGCACAGCTGGAGGCGGACGTGTCCGACGAGGCCGTCCGGGCGCAGTATTTGCAGCTTGTCTCCCAGCCGCTGATCTTTATCGGCTACAACGAGGACATCTCCCAAATCGTTTTGGACGAGGGTGCGGCCTTTTTAACGGCACGCACACGGCGGAGGAGGCGGCGGAGCGCATCCAAAACCGCGTCACGCTCTACCTGTCCGAGCTGGCCTGACAGGTGACCTCCCATGGATAGACACACTTTGCGAAAGGCCCTTCCCTCCTCCCCAGCGCCGCGGGGACGGCGGTGTTTTACGCCGCGCCGTTCCTCGTCATGCTGGTGTACGCTCTTTCCGCCGGAAACGTCCCGGAGGTTCTGAGCGGCCACGCCCTGGCCGCCGGAGCGCGCAGCACCGCCGTCTTTCTCTCCTGCGGCATAGGCGCGTCGGTGCTGCTGGGGCTGTGCATCGCGCTGGCGCTGCCGCCACGCACCGCGGCCATGAAGCTGACGCTGCTCCTGCCGCTGCTGCTTCTTCCTCCGCCGCCGTGGCGGTGCTGTGGCGGGCACTGCACCTGCGGAGAGTTTGTTCCTCCTGATCCTGCTGCTGGTGTGGAGGGTCACGGGCCTCAACGCGGTGCTGCTCACCGCCGCCCACCAGCGTATCCCCCGGAGGTAGTGGCAAGCGGGCGGCTGGACGGCGCAGGCGGCCTGCGGCTTCTGCTCCGCGTGAAATGGCCCTATCTGTCCGGCAGCGTGTTCTTCGCCGCGCTCATCGACCTGTTCTTCGCATGGCGCACCTTCCCGGGAGGTCTACCTGCTGACGGGGGACTACCCCACGAGGGGGCTCTATCTGCTCCAGCACTATCTGCTGCACGCCTTCCCGCCGGCTGCAATACGGTAAGCTGGCCGCCGTCTCGCTGGCGGTAACGCTGGCGTTGGCGGCGGTGACGGGGCTTTTCTTCCGGCTGTCCAGCGCCCGGGGAAGGACGTGGACGCATGAAAACGCTGCAAGGTTCTCCTCGCGCTGCTGGCCCTTTTCCCCGTGCCGGCGCTTATATGGCTGGCGCTCCCCAGTTTTCCCTGCTGGGCCCTGCCGCGCCTACTGGCGCGGCTACGCCGTCTCGCTGGCGCTGACCGTCCCTGTGGTGGCCGGGCAGCTGGCCGTGGCCCTGGCGGCGGCCTACGGCCTGACGCGCTGGCGCGGACGCGCACGCAGCAGCGTTCTGCTGCTGTACTGCCTGCTGCCGCTGCTGCCGTCACAGGTGATGCTGCTGCCCAACTACCTGATCTGCCGGGCGCTGGGACTGCTGAATACCCAGCTTGCCGTGGTGCTGCTGGGCGTGTTCTCCCCGCTGTCCGTCTTTCTGCTGGATCGCGCCATGGGGCGCGTCGGCCCGGAGCAGGCAGGCCGCCGCCCTGACGGCGCGGGAGAGTGGACGCTGCTGCGGCGCATTTACCTGCCCCAGGTCAGAGAGACTGCCCTCATCGCGGCGGCGCTGGCCTTCTTGGACCAGTGGAGCATGGTGGAGCTCCCGCTGGTGCTGCTGTCGGACGAGGCGAAGCAGCCCCTGTCCCTCCTGCTGGCCCGCACGGACTTCCCCGCCCCTGTGCCGGTGCGGCGCTGTATATGCTGCCCGTTCTC
>VOFG01003543.1_pt1 | contig 27768 bp, 42 predicted proteins | sample 5384171 | NCBI WGS metagenome assembly VOFG01 (sample SAMN12384726, study PRJNA508395) | human gut metagenome | isolation source: healthy gut F | host: Homo sapiens | reverse complement strand
GGTCTGGGTGACTGCACCCGCGCCTGCAAGTTTGACGCCATCCATGTCATCAACGGCGTGGCGGTCGTTGACCGCGAAAAAATGCACCGGCTGTACAGCCTGCACCGTTGTCTGCCCGCGCCATGTCATCCAGATGAAGCCCATCGCCCCGCAGCCTGCGGTCAAATGCTCCAACAAGGACAAGGGCGTTCTGGTCAACAAGACCTGCAAGGTCGGCTGCATCGCCTGCGGCCTCTGTGTGCGCAACTGCCCGAATGAGGCCATCTTCCTGAAGGACAATGTGGCCGCCATCGACTATACCAAGTGCAACGGCTGCGGCACCTGCGTTTCCAAGTGCCCGAAGAAGGCCATCCAGTGGGTCGAGGGTACCCCGCGCCCCATTGACGCCCCGTGCCTGAGCACGAAGTCTTAAAGACCCGCGTATAAGCTAAGGTAAGCATCCTTGCGCTCCCCGCCGATAAGGCGGGGAGATTTTGTTTTACCCGTGCTTTCATCCGGCTCTGTAGGGGAGGGTGACCCCCCGCAAAAAACACAGCGGCAGCCGCTACGCTGCAGTGGACGGCATATGCGTCCCCTGCAAACTCACGGCAAGTCCGTAGGTGCAGCATATATGCCGTCCGTGCCGCTTTGCAGCAGCAATAACACCGCGCGGAGGGGGCAAGACCCTCACTACAAACCATATTGCAGAGGACGGCACCCCCGACGCCCCCACAAATGCCGCCCAAATAAAAATTTTCTCAAATTATTTTTGAAAAAGACCGAGACAAATTCTAAAATATGCTATACTATGCTTGAGATAACAACCGGAAACCGTATTAATCAGGAGGTTTGCAGCTATAAAATCACCAAAGATATTTTGTATGTCGGCGTCAACGACCACCTTGTTGACCTGTTTGAGAGCCAGTACGATGTGCCCAACGGCATGGCCTACAACTCGTACCTGATCTGCGACGAAAGGTCGCCGTCATGGACAGCGTCGATGCCCATTTTACCGACGAGTGGATCACCAAGATCGCCGCTGCACTGGGCGAGCGCGCGCCCGACTATTTTATCGTGCAGCACATGGAGCCTGACCATTTCCGGCTCGGTGGCCGCCTTTGCGCAGGCCCACCCGGAGACCACGATCGTTGCCTCTGCGCAGGCCTTCAACATGATGAAGGCCTACTTCGGCAATCGACTATGCCGACCGCCGCATCGTTGTCAAGGAAGGGGACACCCCTGCCGCTGGGCCGCCACACCCTGCATTTTGTCACTGCCCCGATGGTCCACTGGCCCGAGGTCATCATGACCTACGATGATGCCGACAAGGTACTGTTCAGCGCGGACGCTTTCGGCAAGTTCGGTGCGCTCGATGTGGAGGAGCCGTGGCTGCCCGAGGCCCGCCGCTACTTCATCGGCATCGTGGGCAAGTACGGCGCACAGGTCCAGGCGGTGCTGCAAAAGGCCGCCGGCCTTGACATTGAGACCGTCTGCAGCCTGCACGGCCCCGTCCTGCACAAGGGAGCAGCTGGGCGATGTGCTGGCCGCCTACGACACATGGAGCGCCCTACCGCCCTGAGACGGAGGGCGTGCTGGTGGCCTACAACAGCATCTACGGCCACACCGCTGAGGCCGCTGCCAAGCTGGCCGAGCGCTGCGCGCCAAGGGCGTTGAGACTGTCTCGATGGATCTGGCGCGCTGCGATATGGCCGAGGCCGTGGCACAGGCGTTCCGCTTCAGCAAGCTGGTTCTGGCCACGCCTACCTACAACGCCGATGTTTTCCCTTCATGAAGGACTTCATCAACCACCTGACCGAGCGCAACTACCAGAACCGCACCGTTGCCTTCATCGAGAACGGTTCTTGGGCACCGATGGCCGCCAAGGTCATGCGCAAAATGCTCGAGAACAGTAAGGCCCTGACCTTTGCTGACACCACCGTCACCGTCAAGGGTGCCCTGAACGATGCCTCCGAGGCTCAGATCGCCGCTTTGGCCGATGAGCTGAGCAAGTAACCCTACACCGCACACCGCACCGCCTGCCGGCCGAAGCACCCGCCTGGCGGCACGGCACGGCATCTGCGCGCCAAAATGCTCGATAAGACATCCAGTATTATCTGCGCTTTTGGCTTAGCATCTGCCGCACCTCGCTTCGCCGTATCGGCACTTAGAATTATGCGGTATTGCCTTACAAAGCGCGCGCCCCCAAACCGCCTTCGCGGTCTGGGGCGCGCTTTTGCCGTGTACACAGGCCGGAGAAAAAGCCGCGCCCTGTGTTTGCTGACAAAATAAAAAGCCGCAGATACTGCTATCTGCGGCTTTGTGGTGGAGGATGGGGGACCGAACCCTCGACCTCTGCGATGTGAACGCAGCGCTCTAACCAGCTGAGCTAATCATCCATGTGCGATTGACAAATGATATTATAGCGATTCCGCCGCATTTGTCAAGCGCCGGGAACAATTTTATCTGCAGTTTTTCCCAAAGTGTGCTTTTGCCGGCAGGATGGACCGCCCCGCCCCAGCATATAGGGAGGGCACACCGGCCGAACGCCTTGACTTGGGTTGTTATTCCGCGCACATTTTCTCACGCTCTGTTGTTATCCACGGCACAATTCTGCGGCGGCGCACCCTCAATGTTGTTATCCGGGGACACAATTTTCCCTCCCGGATTGGAGCAGCGCGCACAGTTTGCCGCCCCGCTGTTGTTATCCAGCGCATATTTCATCCGGCCGTTCCCATCGGGATTTCCATGGCAGAGTTGTTATCCCGCACACATTTTGCAGCTTTGTTCGCATTGCCCGGTGTTGTTATTCAGCACACATTTTATGCCTGAAAATAATGCAGTTGTTATCGGCAGCACAATTCAGCCGTGCGGGATTTCGGTTTTCTGCCATTTACTCTATTGTTATTCTGCGCACATTTTACAATTTGTAGAATTTTGACAGAGTTGTTATCCGCAGCACAATTGTAAAAAGAACGCCTTACGCCGGTCTATTGTTGTTATACAAAGCACAATTCAAAAAATCTTTTTCGGGTGTTGTTATTTGCGGCACATTTTAGAAAATCTGTATTTTTTTTCATTCCCTGTTGTTACGGTCAGCACAGTTTTTCCGTATGCAGGGTGCGGTTGTTATCGGCAGTACAATTCCGGTCTGCAGGATTTTTGCTTCCGGGGTTGTTAAATGCAGCACATTTTTTGCAGAGCAGCTTTCCATATCAGTATTGTAACGGAGAGCACAATTCAAAAAATTCTTTTTTGGTTGTTATACCTGACACTTTTCAAAATCCTACCCAAAATTGCGACCGCAGAATTTTTGCGCAAAAAATATTTTTTGCGTTGTTACCGCCGGCACATTGTAGCGCAGCACACAGCCCGGTTGTTAGACAGCGCACAGCAGGGTTGGAATCCACCGCACAGTTTTGTTGTAATTTTCGACATAGCTATACCTTATTTCTAAATATATAAACATAGCCTAAAATTTCCAAAACAAAAAACGCATATTTCCGGCGCGGAAAAAAAATGTGCTGAATGTTACAATAATTGACACCCGGTGCACAATCTGGTATTATACGCTTAACGAATTGCGCGATACTTTTCGGGAAATTCGCATGCTTTTTAGATTTTAGAAAATTGTTGTTATTTAAAGCACATTTCCGGCCCGTGCAGCAGGATGGCTGCGGGCTTGGGATGTGTTTTTTCAGTGCGTGTAAAGGCATCCCGTACAAGTCCCATCTGCGGTGTTGTGCGGCAATGCCTGAGAATGAGGTTTTCAGCATGGCTTCTTACACACCCACCCCTCGATCCAACGACCTGATCCAGAACGCAATGTACAGTCTTTCGCTGAGTCAGCAAAAGCTGATGCTGCACATTTTCGCCATGATCAAGCCGTCGGATACCGAGCTGCCCGGTACGAGATGTCGATTTATGAATTCCTGAAACTTTGCGGCGTGGACCCCACAACGGCTCGATGTACAAACAGGTCAAAAAAAACATCGAGGATATTGCCAACGCCAAGGTACAGTGGATTCGTCTGGCAGGCACCCAAAAAATCACGATGTTCCGCTGGCTTTCCAGCGCAACGATCGATGAGGGGCACCGGCAAGATCGTGCTGACGCTGGATCCAATCGCTCAAAACCCCACCTGATTCAGCTTAAAGAGTTCTACACGACAATGAACATCACCTATACGCTCCCGATGAAGAGCCAGTACAGCATCAAGATTTACGAGCTGTGCAAGAGCTACCAGAACCTCTACCTGAAAAAAAGCAAAAGGGCGAGCCGCTCGTCTGGAACATCGAAACGCTGAAAAAACAGGTGGACTGCAACGCGTCCAACTGGGCCCATGTCCGCCGCACCGTGCTGGACAAAGCCAAAAGTGAGATCAACGGACACACCGACATTTATTTTCGACTATGCCGGTCTACGAAAAAGACCGTCAGCGCGTCATCGCCATCTCGGTCACCATCGAGCCGGTGGATAAGCAGGTCGCGGATCACAAACTGAACGAGATCACCAAACCATGCGCAGCAAGCGTCTGCAGCAAAAAACGACAAGCCCTGACGCTGGCAGAGACCGGCACTTTGGACGATGATCCGAATTCCTGACCCTGGACTATGTTTCGGTGCCTGAGACAACGATCCCGTATTCCTACGGTGCCACGCCGAAATGCTGCCCAGGAGCTGGGTGTCAAGGCAGAGCTGGATAAGCTGGCCCTGGTGCTGACCGCCGATGAGATGGACGCCGTACATGTCATTATCGACGCGATGGTGCGGATGGCCGGCGCCCCCAATGACAAGATGATTGACGGCGGCAACGCGGTGTTTTTCCAGACCGTGAACAATGTCATCGACAACTGCGGCGGCCTGCGCCGCTGGTTTGAGGGGGTGCGACCCGCTATGCCGCCAAGGTCATCCACGGGCACCGCACAAAGCGTGCCGCTGCCGTATCTGTCCCGTGCGATCCTTGAACGATCTGGAAAATTATCGTCTTTATGTCGCGGGCGGTATGCCGGAGAACTGCGGACGAATACCCCGAAACCGACCGGAACCAGGCCCCGCCGGGAGACGACTGACTTTTTTGTGAAACAGACGCCCGATGCCGGTGAACCAGCTGGAACCGGACGATGCTGCGACAAAAAGGCGAAATCACGGCAGCCCTGCTGCGCTACATCGACAGCGATTACGAGAACCTCGGAAAGCAAGGCTGACGACCGGCCAGATGGAGGCCTTTGAGGATATTTTGCAGATGACCGCCTATTTCTGCCGCCGCAACGTCAAAGGCAAGGACGACGGCATGATGGAGGGCAAGGCCAACATGCAATTTTGGATGCCCTGAATAAGGTCATCGCCCGCTATGAAAGCCCTTTCATTCTGTTTGAGGCGATGGCGGTCATGATGGACTATGACACCTACTGGAAGGATTTGATGAAGAATCCCAAGATCAAGAATCGAAGCTGGTCTTTCAGTCCCGAGGTGGAGAAGGCGCTGCTGATGCCCCGCCGTGATCGGCGCGTATACTGCCCGCAGGGACCAGAATGACAGCGGCCGCCCTGCAAAAAAAGAGTACAACTGGACGAAGGTTTTTGACGAAGAATAACCGCACCGTCTGCAAAATGTGCGCTGAATAACAACCAAAGCCCGTATCCCTCAACGCGAAGGATACGGGCTTTGCATATTTATTCAGAGATGCTATAAATATTCACAACCGCTTTTACAACCGCCTCGATGGCAGCCTTATCCAGCCCTTCGCCGATGACGATCAGTACCTCCTGACCGTTTGGGATCGGCTGCAGGGTCATTCATCCGGGCGGCATTCAGCTCCAGCCAGCCGCCGTTTTCGGGAATGAAGCCCTTGATGCGCAGGATATGGCCGTACCCTGCGCCCTGCAGCAGCGTGCGTGCGGCCCGCTGCAGCTGCTCTGCCGTGCGGCCCAGCTCGAGAAAGTACAGCGAGGTGAACGCCTCATGCTCGTCAAAGTGCAGCTTTACATAGCTTGTCTGCTGCCAGCCGCCGCGGTCGATGCGTTCCCAGTCCGCATCGGTCAGCGCGGCCCAGTTCTTTGCAGAGGACATCGTCACCGAAGCGGCGGGGGCAGCGGCAGGCTGCCAGCGCGCGATTCAGATGCGCAACCACCGCCTCGGCCTGCGCGCGCGCTTGCCTGCTGGGCGCGGCTCATGACAACCAGCCGGCGCTGGCAGCCTCCGGGCCAGCAGATACTCTGCCTGCGGGAGAGTGTGTCCTCAAGCCGAGCATCCACGATTGCAACGACATTGCCCAGCGCGTACCAGCGGTCCAGCGGCTCGTCCCGCAGGATGTCGTAGAACTCGTCCACATCAAAGATGCCGCTTGGCTCGATGACCACCCGGTCAAAGCCGCGCATCGCCATCGAGATCAGCTTGGTCCGCATGCGGCGCTGATGGGTGTCGCAGTCGCAGCCGCCGCTGATCGTTTCGATGTCGCAGCGCGCCCCGATGATCCTGCAGCAGCACGGCATCTATTCACCGCACCGAAATCATTTTCCAGAATACAGACATTGTGTCCCTGTTGGATAAGATATTGTACATACTTGCGTAAAATGTTGTCTTTCCGGAGCCTAAAACCCGGTGATGAGATCGACCTGTACCATAAGCACCCTCCCTATGGAAAACAGTATAGCCCATTTGCAGGCAAATGTCCATGAAAGCAGAGAAAAAGGCTGTGCAGGGCGGATAAAGATTTTTAAAAAATCTTGAAGTTTTTTTTAGAAAAAAGCGTTGACAAATCCTGTGGGGCACGCTATAATATATGAGCGTTGAGGGCAGACGCCCAAGACACAAAAATGCGATGGGATTCGCATAATGGTAGTGCAGCGGACTCTGACTCCGCCCGTGGGGTTCGATCCTCTCATCCCCAACCACACCGCAGCAGCTTGGCTGCTGCGGTTTTTCTTTCGGGGTGTAGCGCAGTTGGTAGCGCGCTTGGTTCCGGGACCAAGAGGCCGTGGGTTCAAATCCCGTCACCTCCGACCAAGGACCTCCAGCTTGGCTGGGGTCCTTTGTCGCCAGAGGGACGAGGGTTTGAACTGGACGGCGCGCGCAGCGCGCAAAAAACAGTCCGGTGGACTGTTTTTAGTCCGAGGGAAAATCCCGTCACTCCGACCATAAGCCTGTGACATCTTTTTTGTCACAGGCTTATTTCTTTTTGTGCTGCCTATATATTACATATAAAATAGGTAGGCGCAATCATCATAACCGATAAAGAACACCCCGCGGCGAGAGGGGTACGCTCCTTCGCTGCGGGGTGTTCCTGGTTTATTTCAGGTTCGGTCGGTCCTGATCGCCGTCGGCCTTGAACATGACGAAATTCTCCGGCTTGTTTGTAAAGTAGTAATATTCGGTGTTCTCGTGCAGGGGCGGAGTCAGGTGGTTGGGAATGATGCAGCCGTCGCCCTCGACGCGCTCGGTAAACCGGCGGCCAGCCAGACATCGGCGGGGATACCGGCGTTGTAGCAGTCCATGTACTCGGCGCCCTCGCGGTTCAGGATCGCGTCCAGCGCCTCCCCAGACGGGGCAGCACACTGTCCTCACCGATGAAAGTCCACGAGCCGCACCACGGCGGCGCAGCCGGTCTCCTTGGCGGAGACTGTGCGGGTCACGACATAGGCCAGCAGCTTGTTGTTCTCGCAGGCGGCCCAGACATCATATTTGAAGTGCGGGTAATGGAAGTACCGCCGCCGCATGTACCACACATCCTTGCGCGGTGTGTGGGGCGTGGCAGGCATGCCCAGCGGGATCAGGTCGGCGGCGTCCTCCACCTTTTTCAAGGCCCAGATCGCGCTGGACCGGGGCAGGGAATACCGCAGCGGCTTTGGCAGGTAGTACGCGCGGCGGCGGCCCAGACGGTAGTAGTGGGGAAGCCGTTCGGCCCGCCAGCCGAGGAACTGGTAGAAGGTGCAGGTGTTGGGGCGGATGTTGTTGCAGGCCACCACATCGGCGTTCAAAAAGCCCGGGCAGGGCGTTCATCAGCTCCAGCCCGACACCGTTGTGGCCTTGGCGGCCACCCAGACGCTGACCCAGATGTCCGGCTTGCGCCGGGTGTTGGCCAATATGTATCCGGCGGCGCTGACATAGCGGCCGTCCTCCTCCGCCACGGCAAACTGGGGCACACCGCCGCGCCCTGCGTAGTAGTGGTGGTACAGCTCCGGGCCGGTTCAGCAGCGGCAGGCGCATGTCAAAATTGTCGTTGATAAAATCAATGATGGCGGCGTCCTCGCCGAGGCGCGCCAGCCGGAAGGTTGTATCAGACAATGGCCGACCCTCCCGTGACCGGCAGCGTTACGCCGGTGATGAACCTGCCTCGTCGGAGAGCAGGAACGCCATGGCCGGGACCACATCGGCGGGGGTCGCGTTGCGGCCCATCGGGTTTTCCTCGGCGGCGGCCTGCACGATCAGGTCGGGGTGTCCTTCAAGAAATTCGTTTCCATCATGCTGGGGCCACACAGTTGACCGTGATGCCGAAGCGGGCATACTCGACAGCCAGACTCTTGACAAGGCCGCCGATGGCGCTCTTGGCCATGACATAAACGGCGGTGTTCTTGGGCGGGCAGCCGATGGTGTAGCTGGTCTGGATATGAACAGCACGCGGCCAAATTTGGCCTTGGCCATGGCGGGCAGCACGGCGCGGCACAGACGCACGGCGCTGTGGACCTGAATCTCCAAGATCGCGGTCAAAGCGGGTCTGGTCAAACGCCTTGAACTTGGCATTGACCACGGGCAGGGCGGGCAGATGGATGAAATGGGTCGGCGCAGGGGCGGACGATGCCAGCACCTGCACAAAGGTGTCCACCTTGGCGCGGTCGGACAGGTCCACATCAAAGGGGCGCACCTGTCCGGGAAGCGGGCGCAGAGGTCGGCCAGCTTTTCCAGATCGCCGCAGCCCTGGGCCAGCACAGTCGTGTCGGCGGGGGCGTCGGCCAGCAGCCGCTCGATCAGTGCGCGGCCCACATCGCTGGTGGCACCGGTGATAAGATAGGTATAAGCCATGATTTTCTCCTCACTGTTGTAAGTTAGGGGGCTATTTCGCAGCCCGGCCTTGATGACGCCGCGTGTCACGCGCTTGCCGTCCTGATTGGTGATGACCGCCTTGATCTCGGCCTCGCTGCCGATCTCACTGACCGAGACAACGGTCCCCTTGACGGTCAGCGTGTCCCCGATGAAGATGGGCTTGGCAAATTTACACTCAACGCCGTGGAGCAGGCAATGCTCTCCGGGCAGGTAAACGCCTGCCAGTGTCGAAAAAAGCTGGCGCCCAGCATGCCGTAAACGACCCGGCCGGGAAAGCCGCGGCCCTTGGCATAGTCGGCATCCATGTGAATGGGGAGACGTCCCCCGTGATGGCGCGGAATGCGTCCATCATCTCCGGCGTGACGGTCACGGTAAATTCCTCGGTCAGGCCGGGGGTCATCTCCGCCAGCGTGTAGTGGTTCATGGCAGACTCCTTTGTATCATTGGAAAAAGGCGGCAAAATTGCCGCCATAAAATTATGCAAAAAGTTATGTGGGGGCGGATGCCTGCATCCGCCTGCGGGATCACACCATCCGTGCAACCAGATCCAGCAGGTCGCCGACATCCTTCAGGCCGCGGACATCCGCGAGCTTGAACTTGATGTTGAACTTCTTCTCGATGGCGGTCAGCAGGTTGATCTGCTCCAGACTGTCCCAGTCCTCAATATCGTCCGCGCAGGTGCTGCGGTTGATCTCAAAGGTGTCATCGTCAAAATTATCGCGGAAAATATCCTGTACCGCGCTCAGAATTTCCTGTTCGCTCATAGTAGCCAAGCTCCTTTATATATATGGTAGATGCCTATACTATACCATAAAAAGGGTGCGGACGCAAGAATCAAAGTCCGTAATCCTCCAGCCGCTGCTGCAGCTCGGCCTCGTTTGCAAGATAGACGCCCTGCTGCAGAGCCAGCACATCGCTTTCGGGCAGCAGGTGTGTGTAGATCTCCTCATAGGTGGCCAGCGGGCCGGTGCCCTCGGCTGTATACAGGGCCGGGTGGCCGGCGCGCTGTCCCCGCAGCAGGTAGCGGGGCGGGGCAGCCTGCGGCTGCCCGCGCACAAACCATGCCAGCCCCGCCGTCAGGCAGAGCACCGCAGCCGCCGCCAGCAGCGCGAGATATACCCCGCGCGGGCTGATTTGTCTGTTTTGCATAATAATTCCCCTTGCACGGTTAGTATGGCCGCCATGACAGACAAAAACACCGAAAGTTGTGAATTTTGCGTCCGATACTGTACTTTTGTCTGCCGTTTTGTGGTATAATCCATTCTATAGCATTGTGCATTTTCGTGTTACGGCGTAAGGCCGTATCTTTTATATGGACCAAAGGAGGCGGTTCCCATAGAACCCAAGCAGCAGCGCCATATCTCCACAGATGGCGTAAAAACGACCGCAGGTGCCACCGGTCAGCCGGCGCACCCCAGAACAACCAGAACAAAAGAAAAAGCCGAAAAGCGCCGCAGCATCATTGGTATGATCTTAAGCTTTATCGGCTGTATGCTCTGCCTGTGCGTCATGGCGGGCAGCGTAGGCGGCGTGCTGCTGTCCATGTATATCGTGCAGGTCACGGCAGATGATGCCGAGACGCTCGATCTGGACAACCAGAAAACAAGCAGACCTCGATCATCTACGACCGTTACAGCGACGAGTATGACCAGCTGACCCGCGGCGAAAACCGCATCTGGCGCGAGCTTTCCGCCATGCCGGACAACCTGAAAAATGCCGTCGTCGCCATCGAGGACAAGAACTTCTGGACCGAGCCCGGCATCAACCTCAAGGGCACGATCGGCGCTGCGCTGAACGCCTTCACCGGCAACCGCATCTGGGGCACCAACCGCGGTGCCTCCACGCTGGAACAGCAGCTGATCAAAAACCTGACCGGCGATAACGAGCAGGACAATATGCGTAAGGTGCGCGAGATCTTCCGCGCGCTGGGTCTGGACAACAAGTACAGCAAGGAGACCATCCGAGGCATACCTCAATACGATCCCGCTGACCGGCATCGTACACGGCATGGAGGCCGGCTCGCTCGAGTATTTCGGCAAGCATGTCGAGGATCTGACCCTCTCCGAGTGTGCGGTGCTGGCGTCCATCACCAAGAACCCGACCAAGTATAACCCGGCCACCAACCCTGAGGAACTCATCAAGCGCCGCAACCATGTTCTGTACGAGATGCAGTCTCAGGGGTATATCACCGAGGCGGAGTTCAACGCCGCCAAGGCCGAGACCATCACCCTGACCGAAAGTTCGGCCATGGCTGAGAACGCGACACGCTCCTCGAGCAACTCCTGGTTCACCGATGCCCTGTACAACGAGCTGCTGACCCAGCTGCAGGAGGATCTGAACTATACGAAGGACGAGGCCAAGGAACTGATCTTCTCCGGCGGCCTGCGCATCTACTCCACCGTGGACCCCAAGGTTCAGGAGGGTGTAGAAAAGACGATGTACAACGAGGACGACCTGATCCCCGCCCTGTGGCATGAGGCCGGTCTGCCTGCGTGATTACCCCGCCGACAGCAGCAGCTGGGACGAGGTCCAGTACGATGAGGCCACCGGCCTGCCCATCACGAAGGATGGCTACGCGGTCTACGGGCAGGAGGCAATCCCCGTCTACGCTGACGAGGAAGGCACAACGCTGAAGACGGGCAAGTCCACCGACCCCGACTACCCCAACGACACGACCGTCTACCTCTGCGTCTATGAGAAGGTCCGCACCCAGGCTTCCATAGCCGTGCTGGACTATGATGGCAACATTCTGGGCATCGGCGGCGGTATCGGCGAGAAGAAATACGATCTGGGCTTCAACCGCGCGACTTCGCCGCACCAGACCGGTTCTACGATGAAGCCCATCGGTGCCTACGCGCTGGCGCTGGATTATAAGCTCATCAGCTATTCCTCCCAGATCCTCGATGCCCCGTACTACTCTGCGGAGGACAAGAAGGTCCTGAAGGATCAGTATATCGGCGTGATGGTTCCCTATTCCGAGGCAGCCCAGTCCCGCACCGATGTCTGGCGTGCATGGCCCACCAACTACGGCGGTGCCGGCGGCCAGGGCAACCCCATGCTGGTGTATGACGCCCTGCGTCAGTCCTACAACACGGTGGCTGTCTGGGTCGGCAACATGGTCGGCGTGGATTACCTGTACAACTTCGTGCATGATACGCTGGAATGCAGCTATATCAGCGCCGAAAGAACGATATGGACCTCGGCCCTCTGGTCCTTGGCTCGCAAAGCAATGGTCTGACCGTGGTTCAGCTGGCGGGTGCCTACACGATGTTCAACACCGGCAGCTACACCACGCCGCACTACTACACCGAGGTCACCGACTATCAGGGCAACATGATCCTCGACAACAACAAGTATATCAACACCACGCAGGCCATCAGCGCCGACACGGCCTATATCATGAACCGTATGCTGTGGAATGTTCTGCACAGCCCCAAAGGGTACTGCCTACGGCAGAAATTCCCCGACGGCGATGGATTCCGTGGCCAAGACCGGTACGACGAGCAACTACAAAAGGATTACACCTTTGCAGGCTTGACGCCGTACTATGTCACCGCTATCTGGTGGGGCTGTGACCGCCCGACCGAGATGGACAAGCTGGGCAAAGCGGGCGCCAGCGGCAAGCCCATCCAGCTGGCATGGAAATACCTGATGGAGGACTTGCAGGCAGACCTGCCGGTCAAGGAATTCGCCAAGGGTGAGAATGTCGTTGAAAAACGGTTCGACACCTCCACGGGTGCCATCGTCTCCGGCGGCGGCGCCGTGGGCTACTATACCGAGGATAACCTCCCCGACAGCAGCTATACCGTCACGAGTGAGGAAGACCCCTTTGCCGCACTGGCACAGGCCGCCGCAGAGGCAGCGGCAGGGGCTGAATAAAAGCCTTCCCCAAGGGGGGAAGGTGGCGCGAAGCGCCGGATGAGGGGCGCGTTTGCCGCAGCGGCCCATTCCCGGCAATAAAGGCAAAACTGCCCCCTCATCAGTCACCTTCGGTGACAGCTTCCCCGGGGGAAGCCTTTATAAAACCACCCCAACCGCAAAACGGTTGGGGTGGTTTGTTTTGTACGGGATACAGTTGTACTCGCACAAAAGATGTTGGCTTTTAACGGCTGTGCGCTGTGCAATCTGACAAAATGCACAAAAGCGCCCCAAAAGGCTTGCAACCTGCCCGTTGGCGTGGTATCATGGAACACATTGAGAAACACTTGTACACAAGGGGGGAAAACACAATGGCCGAGAGGCGTTTTCTGCTGGTAGATGCGGATGTTCTGCCGGAGGTTTTTGTCAAGGTGCTGCAGGCCAAGGAGCTGCTGGCCTCGGGTGCGGTGAGCAATATCTCCGCCGCCGCCAAGCAGGCGGGCATTTCGCGCAGCGCCTTCTACAAATATAAGGATACCGTCTTTTGATGCCGAGACCGGGCGCGAGTCCATCACCGTTGTGGCCACGCTGCTCGACAAGACCGGCGCGCTGCAGAGCCTGCTCTCGGGCATTTCGGCGGCGGGTGCCTCGATCGTCACCATCACCCAGTCCCGCCCGGAGAATGGCGCGGCGCAGGGTGGAGGTCACGGTCCGCACCGGCACGATGCAGATGCCGGTCGACGAGATGCTGACCCGCCTGTCCCGCCAGCCCTGCGTGGTGGAGATCCACCGCGGCGCATAATGCAGGGGCGAGGCACGCCTCGCCCGCTGCCCTGCCAAAGCTGCGCTGCGGCGGGAAAGCTGGGGGCCGGATATGCCCGGCATATACAGGATACCAAGTGTAAGAACAGGGAAGATAGAATGGCTAAAATTGCAATTATGGGCTTTGGCACGGTCGGCTCCGGCGTGCTGGAGGTCTGCCGCCGCAATGCGGCCTCCATCGCCCGCCGCGCCGGCGAGCCGGTGGAGGTCAAGTATATCCTCGATGCGGGATTTCTCCGATTCCCCGGACGCGGCGCTGTTTACAAAGTCAATCGACACCATCCTGAATGACCCGGAGGTCCGGGTCGTGGTCGAGACGATCGGCGGCACAAAATTTGCCTACCCGTATGTGCGGCAGTGTCTGGAAAGCGGCCGCAGCGTCTGCACCTCCAACAAGGAGATGGTCGCTACCTACGGCGCCGAGCTGCTTGCCCTGCCAAGGCGCACAATGCGGCGTTCCTGTTTGAGGCCAGCGTTGGCGGCGGCACGCCGATCATCACCCCGATGCACCAGTGCCTGGCCGCCAACCATATCAGCAGCATCCGCGGCATCGTCAACGGCACGACGAACTTCATGCTGACGAAGATGAAGCGCGAGAACATGGGCTTTGACGAGGCGCTCAAGATCGCCCAGCAGCTCGGCTACGCCGAGACGAAGGACCCCGGCGACGACGTGGATGGCCGTGACGCCTGCCGCAAGATCGCCATCCTGGCCAGCCTCGCCTGCGGTCATCATGTTTACCCCGACAATATCCCGGCACGCGGCATCCGTGACATCACGGTGGCCGACATCAAGGCTGCGGAAAAGCTCGACAGCGCCATCAAGCTCATCGCCTGGTATGACGAGGGGCCAGAACGGGATATGGCCGCCGGCGTGGAGCCGATGCTCGTCTCCAACGCAAACCAGCTTGCCGGCGTGGATGATGTGTTCAATGCCGTGCTGATGAAGGGCGATATGCTGGGCGATGTGGTCTTTTACGGCAAGGGCGCGGGCAAGCTGCCCACCGCCAGCGCCGTGGTGGCCGATGTCATTGATGCACTGAAGGACGGTGCAAAGGTCCATGACAGCCTTTTCTGGAAGCCCGCCGAAAAGCCGGAGGGGCAGCTGGTGGACAAAAATCACCTACCCGTGGTACATCCGGGTAACCGGTGTGGCGGGCGCTGCTGCCGTGCGTGGCCGGTGCGGGCCATCTGGTCTTTGAGGAAAACGGCGAAGCCGCCTACCTGATCGACGCCGCCACGGCCATGCCGAGGTTGCCGCTGTCACCCGGAAGATCGAGGGCTGGGCGGCAAGGTCGCACTGGCCATGAAAAAACTGGAAGAGTAAGAGGAGAAACAGGGGAATATGGTAACAGTAACAGTCCCGGCCACCAGCGCCAATGTAGGGGCCGGGTTCGACTCTCTGGGTCTTACCGTCTCCCTGCACAAATGTGACCTTTGAGGAATCCGACCGTATCCAGATCACCTCGGTGGACGGCACCCATGTCCCGCAACGAGCAACAATCTTGTCTACCGCTCAGCCCGGGTCGTGTATGATCAGCTCGGCATCCCGCCCCTCTGCGCATCACCCAGCGCAACCCCATCCCGATGGCGCGCGGCCTGGGCTCCCTCGGCCTGCATCGTGGCGGGCATCTGGGCGCCAACGCCCTGCTGGGCGATAAGCTGACCGAACGCCAGATGCTGACGCTGGCAACCGCCATCGAAGGGCCATCCCGACAATGTGGCCCCCGCCATGCTGGGCGGCTTTGTGACGAGCGTCATTGATGAGGGTCAGGTCTACAGCGTCAAAAGGACATCGACCCGGAACTGGCCTTTGCGGCCTTTGTGCCGGACTTCCGCCTGCTGACCAGCAAAGCCCGCGCGGCGCTGCCTGCGATGGTCAGCCATAAGGATGCCGTTTACAATCTGTCCCGTGCGGCGCTGGCAACGGCGGCCTTCTGCGAGGGCAACTACGCGCTGCTGGGCGTATTGGCACCCAGGATGTGCTGCACCAGCAGTACCGCCTGCCGCTCATCACCGGCGGCGACGAGGTGTTTGAGTTAGCCCAGGATCTGGGCGCACTGGCTGTCTATATTTCGGGCGCCGGGCCTACCATCATGGCCGTTGCCATAAGGATGATACAGAGTTCTTTGCCCGTGCCGGGCGGCGCTTGCGGCGGACGGCCCGCTGCATCATTTTACCGTGCTCGTCTGCTGCCGACAATGTCGGCGCAGTGGTGAGCTGATATACGAAGGAAGAGGGGAGGAGGGGATACAAACAATGGGCTTGATCGTACAAAAATTCGGCGGCTCCTCGGTCAAAGGACCGGAACCGCATCTTCAATGTGGCACGCATCGTCATGAATACCCGCAACGCCGGCAACGATGTCGTTGTTGTTGTTTCGGCCCAAGGCGATACCACCGATGACCTCATCGCCAAAGGCGGCCGAGATCACCCACGGACCCGTCCGGTACGGTGGTCAAGGAGGTTACAAAAAGACATGGAAGGTATGCTGATCAAGGGTGTTGCAAAGGACACCGATGTTGCCGTTATCACGATCCTGAACGTTCCCGATGAGCCGGGCACCAGCTTCAAGATCTTTGGCCTGCTGGCCCAGAAGAACATCAACGTGGATATCATCCTGCAGTCCACCGGCCGCGACGGCAAGAAGGATATCTCCTTCACCTGCGCCGAGGGCGAGGCTGAGACCGCCATGCGCGTGCTCAAGGAGAGCGGCAAGTTCAAGGATGCCACCTGCGACGAGACCTGCGCAAAGGTCTCCATCGTGGGTAGAGCAGCGCCGGAATTGACCGCGTGCTGACGGTGGACATCTGCGGCATCAAGGATCGCTTTGCCCTTGACGGTGAGAATCTGACCCGTGAATATGCCGATATCGCCTTTGGTACCATCTTTGAGCCGTACCTGATTGATGGTGTGTTTGACCCGGAGGCTGTGCGCATTGAAAAAGAATCCCTGGCCTGCCGCCTGGATGCCGAGTTCAACAATAAGCGCCTGTACTGTGTGCGCCAGGCCCGCCGCAAATTTTACGGCGATTCCCCGGCCGGCATCGAGCTGGGCGGCTACAAAAAGTGACCTGCCCAACGTAACGCCCCGGACTCTGAAAGCCGAGTATGACCGCATCCTTTCGCTGGCATCCATTGATGTGATGGTGCAGGGGCGGATCCCGCCCTGGTGGAAGAGCTGCTGCTGCAAAAAGCTGGCTGGCGCTGCCCGCAGCCCCCAGCGCTTTGCCATGCCGCTGGCCATGCCCATTATTGAAACCCAGCACTTCAGCGAGGAAATCCCCGGCCTGACGCAGGCCAAGCTGTGTATGCTGTTTACCCGCGGCACGCCGGAGGACCTGCCCAGCATTACCGTGATGCGGATGGCAATGAGCGTGTTTGGCGGCTCCACCACCAGCCGCCTGTTCCGCAACGTGCGCGAAAAGCAGTCCCTTTGCTACTACTGCGGTTCCGCCGCCCAGCGCTCCACCGGCGTGATGATGGTGGATTCCGGCGTGGAGCCGGGCCGCGAAGCCCAAGCCGAAGCTGCGATCCTGAAAGAACTGAACGACCTGTGCACCGGCCCTATCACCGAACAGGAAATGGACGACTGCCGCCGCAGCCTGCTTTCCAGCCTGGATTCGCTGGGGGATTCCCTCGGAGGACTGGAAAGCTGGGACTATGGCCAGATCCTGCGTGATGAAGCGCTGGCCCCGCCGGAATACGGCAAGGTGCTGACCAACGCCGTTACGGCGGACGAAGTGCGCGAAGTGCTGCAGAGTTACCATTACTCTGTTGGCTACACGCTGACGGCAAAAGGGGAGGGGAAAACGCATGATGGAACACGCAGAACACAGCCCGGCTGCCATCCGGGAAAAAAGCCGCGGGGGCGGTCAACTGCCAGAGCGTGACCCTGCCCAGCGGCTTGACGGTTTTGTGCCGCACTATGCCGGGCTACAGCTCGGTACACTCCATGTACGCCACCAACTTTGGCTCCGTTGTGCGGGAATTTACCCTTAACGGCAAACGGATCCAGCTGCCCGCCGGTACCGCGCACTTTCTGGAACACAAAATGTTTGAATCCGAGCAGGGTGATGCGTTCGACCTGTATGCCAAAAACTGGCGCTGCGGCAAACGCTTTTACCAGCTATGACCGCACCTGCTATATTTTTACCGCAACCGGCATGACGGATGAAAACCTGGATATTCTGCTCAACATGGTCGGTCATCCCTGGTTTACCAAGGAAACCATCGCCAAGGAGCAGGGCATCATCGGGCAGGAAATCAAAATGTATGACGACAGCCCGGATTGGCGGCTGCTGACCGCACTGTTCCGCTGCCTGTATCAAAGCCATCCCATCCGGGACGATATCGCCGGCACCACCCAGAGCATTGCCGAGCGGACGCCCGAACTGCTGTACGCCTGCACCGATGCGTTCTACCGCCCCGGCAACATGGTGCTTTCCGTTGCGGGCAACATCACGCTGGATCAGGCTGTGGAAGCCTGCCGCCGCAACGGTGTGTATGATGCAGTGGAACCCCGCAGGTGGAAACCATCTTCCCGCAGGAAGCCGATACGGTGCAGCACAAAGAAACCACCTTTACCATGCCGGTCAACAAGCCCTGCTTTGCCCTTGGCTACAAGGAAGCCGCCATCAACCGCGGCGATACCCGCATGGAGGTCATTGCAGACCTGCTGCCGGACCTGATCTGCGGCGGGCTGACGAATCTGTACCGCAAGCTGTATGATGAATCGCTGGTCAACCCGGAGTTCAGCGGCGATTATCTTTCCACCGAGGGAGCCTGCATCATCGCTTTTACCGGTGAAAGTGAGACCCCGCGTGAGGTTGCCCAGATGGTGCGGGATGAAATTGCCCGCCTGCGCCAAAACGGCGTGGACCCGGAGCTGTTTACCCTGGTCAAAAACCAGATGTACGGCGAAATGCTGGCTGATGTGGAGAACGTGGACGATGCCGCCGAGGAGATGGGCATGGCCTTCCTGAAAGGCCGCACCCTGGCAGATGAAATTGAAGCGCTGGCCACTTTGACCGTTGACGATGTGAACAAGGCACTGCAAACCATGCTGCTGGAAGAAAACAGCGCCTATATCCAGATCGACCCGAAGGAATGAGGTGTAATGGCAGATGTCTTTTGATGTTCAGTTTCCCGGCCTTGGGCTGGAATTTACCATCAACCGCGTTGCGCTCAGCATTGGCGGTTTCAACATTTACTGGTACGGTGTGATCATCGCCGCGGGCATGGTGCTTGCCATGCTGTTTGCTTTCCGCAATGCGGATGATTTCGGCATCAACTCCGACCGCCTGATCGATGTGATCCTGGTGGGCGCGGTCATGGCAATCGTCTGCGCGCGCATTTATTATATTGTGTTTGCGCCGTTCAAGTATGAAAGCATCTGGCAGATGATCGATATCCGCCAGGGCGGTATTGCCATTTACGGCGCGGTCATCGGCGCATTTGTGTTTGGCGGCCTGATGGCCAAGATCCGCCGCATTCCCATCCTGCCGCTCTTTGATCTGGTTGGGATATGCTTCCTGATTGGTCAGGGCGTGGGCCGCTGGGGCAACTTTGTCAACCAGGAAGCTTTCGGCAGCAACACCACGCTGCCCTGGGGCATGTACAGCGAGGGTACCTATAACTACCTGCTCAGCGTACAGGCCACCCTGGCCGCTGAGGGCGTTACTGTGGACCCCACCCAGCCGGTACACCCGACCTTCCTGTACGAGAGCATCTGGTGCCTGGTGGGGGTTGTGCTGCTGGCAAGCCATATCAAAAAGCGCCGCTTTAACGGCGAACTGTTTCTGCTCTACATCATCTGGTACGGCCTGGGCCGCTACTGGATCGAGGGGCTGCGCACCGATGCGCTGATGGTCACTTCCACCCTGCGCACCAGCCAGCTGGTGGCACTGGTGTCTGTGGCCACGGCGGTGGTGCTGCTGGTGGCCGGGTTGCAGCGATTTAAGGGCGCGCAGCTGATGGTGCCGCTGCAGGTGAGCAACCTGAAAAAACTGGATGCCGCCGGAACTTATTTTGTGGTGGATGAACTGCCCGCAAGTGCGTCCCATCACGAATTTGTTCAGGCCACTGCCGCCATGAACCGCCGCCTGGAGGAATTTGACCTTGACGAAGCGGAAAAAGTGGAAGATAATAGTGACAATGGTGAAGCGATAGAAGAGGGGAATGTGGTAGCCGAACCCCAGCAGCCCGCCGAAGCGCCGGAAACCCCGGCCCCGGAGGACGAAGCAGGGGAGTAACGTTTAGGTGCATCCTGCACCTGAAAACAACAGGAGGGAATGCAAAGATGAGTGCACAGATCATTGACGGAAAGGCCCTTGCGGCCGCAACCAAAGCCGAAGCAGCCGCCGAAGCAGCAGCCCTGAAAGTCCAGGGGATTGAACCCTGCCTGGCTGTGATTCTGGTGGGCGAAAACCCCGCCAGCCAGGTGTATGTGCGCGGCAAGGTAAAGGACTGCGGCGAATGCGGCATCAAGAGCCTGGAACTGCGCATGCCGGAAACCACCACCCAGGAAGAACTGCTGGCCAAAATTGCAGAGCTGGCAGCCGACAAAACCGTAAACGGCATTCTGGTTCAGCTGCCGCTGCCCAAGCAGATCGATGAGCGCGCCGTGATTGACGCCATCCCGCCGGAAAAGGACGTGGACGGTTTTTCCCCTGTCAACGTGGGCCGTATGCAGACCGGCCAGCCCTGCTTTTTGCCCTGCACCCCGGCGGGCTGCATCCGCATGATCGAATCTACCGGCACCAAAATTGACGGCAAAAACGCCGTGGTCATCGGCCGTTCCAACATTGTGGGCAAGCCCGCAGCCCTGTTGCTGCTGGCTAAAAATGCAACCGTTACGGTCTGCCATTCCCACACGGCCAACCTGAAAGAAATCTGCGCCAACGCGGATATTCTGGTTGCCGCCGTTGGCCGCGCTGGTTTTGTGACCGGCGATATGGTCAAGCCCGGCGCCGTGGTGATCGATGTTGGCATCAACCGCGGTGCGGACGGCAAGCTGCACGGCGATGTGAACTTTGAGGAAGCAAGCGCCGTGGCGGGTTACATCACCCCGGTGCCCGGCGGCGTTGGCCCCATGACCGTGCCATGCTGATGAAGAACACCACCCAGGCTGCCGCCATGCAAAATGGCGTTGCTATTTGAAATTATTTCAAAAAGTATCTTGACGGAACCGGGCGCATGTGGTATGATAATTAGGCCGCATGGCATGGGCTCTGCAAGTGTGTGCATTTGCACGCCGCCCCGCATCCAGCGAGACTTATTGAAAGAGGTTATCACATGTACGCAGTTATTCTGACCGGTGGCAAGCAGTACAGCGTCAAAGTTGGCGACAGCATTTTTGTTGAGAAGCTGAACGCTGAGGCTGACAGCGAAGTCACCTTCGAAAAAGTCCTGGCCGTTGGCGAGGAGGGCGCTGTTAAGGTTGGCGCTCCCGTTGTTGAAGGCGCTACCGTTGTCGGCAAGGTCATCAAGAACGGCAAGGGCAAGAAGCTCAACATCATCACCTATCGTCCCAAGAAGGGCAGCATGGTTCGCAAGGGCCATCGTCAGCCCTACACCAAGGTGGAAATCACCGCGATCAACGGCTAAGGAGGTTAAGCACAATGGCACATAAGAAAGGCGTAGGTTCTACCAAGAACGGCCGTGATTCTGAGTCCAAGCGCCGTGGCGTGAAGCGTGCTGACGGTCAGGCAGTTCTGGCTGGCAACATTCTGGTCCGTCAGCGCGGCACCCACATCCATCCGGGTGAGGGCGTCGGCATCGGCAGCGACGATACCCTGTTCGCTCTGGTTGATGGCCGCGTTCATTTCGAGCGCATGGGCCGTGACCGCAAGCGCTGCACGGTCAAGCAGTAAGTAACCTTTTAAGGGCGGGCCGTGCGGCTCGCTCTTTTCTTTTGCCCAAAGGCGAGAACAGGCGGGGAAACGTGGCAAAAGAGTAGCAAGGTAGAGGGCCGATTGCAAAACCCCGGCAAGTTCTGTAGGGGACGATGCTCGCATCGTCCCGCGGTACATTACCCTATTTGCTCGCCTCAATCTTTTGCCGCCTATCCCGCCCTGCGGGCCGATGACGAACATCGCCCCTACAAACCCTTTGCAATGTTTGCAGCGATAAGCAAGGTTTCTCTACGGCAGGGTGAGGGCATCCTGCTCTACAAATATTTTTAATGTTTGCGGCTAGTCATAAAAAGCGATGTAGGGAACGGTCTCGACCGTTCCGACAACGATGCCCAGATGCGTACCTTAAAAGAAAATATTCCCGCCATTCTGCGTACACACTATATTATAAAATCATAGACTAACCAATCAATCCAACCTTTAATATCCAATCCCGTGCCGCCAACGGCGGCACACCATCATTTTTCATTATTCTCTATTCTTTGTAATCGCAACACCCCCTAAAGGAGGTAACACATGCCCAGTACCAGTAATTTTATTGATACCGCCACGATCTGGCTGCACGCCGGCAAGGGCGGCGATGGCGCGGTCAGCTTTCACCGCGAAAAGTTCGTCGCGGCTGGCGGCCCGGACGGCGGCGATGGCGGCCGCGGCGGCAATATCGTGTTCCAGGCGGACCCAACCTGTCCACCTTGATGGACTTCCGCTATAAGCGCAAGTATACCGCCCCCGATGGCGAAAATGGCCGCGGTGCCCGCCAGAAAGGCAAGGATGCCGATGACCTGGTCATCCGCGTGCCCCGCGGCACCGTGCTGAAAGAAGCCGAGACCGGCCTGGTCGTGGCGGATCTTTCCGGCGATGCCCCGGTGGTTGTGGCCAAGGGCGGCCGCGGCGGTTGGGGTAATGCCCGCTTTGCCACCCCCACCCGCCAGATCCCGCGCTTTGCCAAGCCCGGTTTGCCCGGTGAGGATATGCACCTGACTCTGGAATTGAAAGTGATCGCGGATGTTGGCCTGATCGGCTTCCCCAATGTGGGCAAATCCACCCTGATCAGCACCATCAGCGCGGCACGCCCCAAAATTGCAAACTATCACTTTACCACGCTGACCCCTGTTTTGGGCGTTGTGCGCGTTGGCCCGGAACAGAGCTTTGTCTGCGCCGATATCCCCGGCCTGATCGAAGGTGCTGCCGATGGCGTTGGCCTGGGACATGAGTTCCTGCGGCATGTGGACCGCTGCCGGCTGATTGTGCATGTGGTGGATGTTTCCGGCTGCGAGGGCCGCGACCCCAAGGAGGACTTTGAGCAGATCAACCACGAGCTGGAGGGCTTCTCCGCAGATCTGGCTACCCGCCCGCAGATTGTTCTGGGAAACAAGTGTGATATCGCAACCCCGAACAGGTAGAAGAATTCAAGCAGTTTGTGGAAGCCAAAGGGCTGACCTTTGTGCCCATCTCCGCCGCAACCCGCCAGGGGTGGACGCCCTGCCTGCCCTGGTGTACAGCCGCCTGAAAGAGCTGCCGCCGGTCAAGGTGTTTGAGGCAGAGTACGTTAAACCCAGCTTGGTCGATGCCCCCACCCGTCCGTTTACCGTGGAGCGCACCGGTGCCCACGAGTTTACCGTGGACGCCCCTGGCTGGAGCGTATTCTGGCCGGTACCAATGTGGAGGACTATGAAAGCCTGCAGTATTTCCAGACCCAGCTGGGCGATTCCGGCATTCTGGATGAGCTGGTCCGCCAGAACGTGGAAGAGGACGATACCATCAAGATCGGCGAATACGAGTTCGATTACGTTTATTGAGGCACGCCATGTTATTTGAAGCACACCCGGAAATTGATATCCACGAAATGTCGCCGCTGGCCCTGGCTTTTGCGGGGGGATGCCGTGCTGGAACTGCTGGTCCGCCAGCGTCTGGTGGAAACATCCCGCCTGCAGCCGGGTCGGCTGCACAGCGTGGCAACGCATTATGTATCTGCCCACGCGCAGAACCAGGAGCTTGCCCTTATTGAGCCGATGCTGACCGAGGAAGAGCAGAACATTTTGCGCCGCGGCAAAAATGCCAGCAAAGCCAGCGTGGCCAAGCATGCCACCGCGCAGGAATACCGCGCCTCCACAGGCTTTGAGTGCCTGCTGGGCTGGCTGCACCTGATGGGCCGGGATGACCGGATCGAAGAACTGTTTGAAACGATCTGGAAAAATTATACCCCGGAACAATAAGTGTCTGTGCGCAGAAACACAAACTGCAACAAAGCCGGTGCCCAGCAAACGGCACCGGCTTTTTGCGTGGCGGCACAATAAAATAGGCAGTGCTGTTGATATAGCACTGCCTTAGACTGCCAAATAGCGCTCCGTAGGGGTAAACACTGTTCGCCCGCGGCCGCTTGCCCTGTGCATAACCTTAAAAATGCGTTTTGAAGCCAAATTTTTCAATACGCATCTGGCTTTTCAGGGCAAAGCATCACTTCTTTTTGCTGCCGTCGTCCTTGCCCTTGGTGCCGCAGCCACAGCCGCAGTCTGTGGTGGAGTTGGTGGTTTTCTGCGTGGTGCTCTGGGTAGCTTTCTGGCTGGCCTTGCGGGTATTGCAGTTCTGGGTCTTGTTCTGTTCGTTGGTGCTGCGTGCCATATGCGGGTACTCCTTTCAAAATCAAAAAAGCAATTTGGGGCCGGGTTCCACCGGCTCTGCCAATAGTCTGCCCAGCCTTGCCGCTGATATGCAAAATGGAGGTTGATCCATGATAATTTCACAACTGCCGGAACTGTTTGTTCAGCGGGAGCGCGCCCTGCTTGGCCCGCGGTTTGATGCAATGTTTTCCTATCCGGGGCAGGGGCGGTGCGTGGGGCCAGCGTGAATGCCCTGCGCTGCACGCCGCAGCAGTTTGCTGCGCTGGCGGATTTTCCGCTGGAAGCATCGCCGTTTTGCGCGTCCGCTTTTGTGGTGCCGCAGCCGGATTGGAAACCCGGCCGCCACCCCTACCACCATGCGGGAGCCTTTTATGCGCAGGAACCCAGCGCCAGCGCCCCGGCTGCGCTGCTGGATGTGCACCCCGGTATGCGGGTGGCAGACCTGTGCGCCGCGCCGGGCGGCAAAACCAGCCAGCTGGCTGCCGCACTGGCCGGGCAGGGCGTGCTGCTGGCCAACGAGTTTGTGGCTGCCCGCGCCGATGTGCTGCGCCAGAATCTGGAGCGCATGGGCGTGACCAACGCCATTGTGACCAACGAGGACACCGCCCGCCTGGCTGCCGCGTATCCCGGCCAGTTTGACCGCATTCTGGTGGATGCCCCCTGTTCCGGCGAGGGGATGTTCCGCAAGGAAAGCGTTGCCGTGACCCAGTATGACCAGCCCCTGCTGGACCGCTGCGCCGCTTTGGGGGCAGAGATTCTGGAAAACGCCGCGGCCATGCTGGCGCCGGGCGGAATTTTAGTCTATTCCACCTGCACCTTTGCGCCGGGGGAAGATGAAGGGCAGATCGCAGCTTTCCTGGCAAGGCATCCGGAGTTTACCCTGTGTGATCTTTCCGGCTGCGGCTTTGGCCAGCCCGGTGAAGCCAACCGGACAGGGGACTATCCGCTACAGGCAGAATACTGCCGCCGCATCTGGCCCTGTGATGGCGGCGAGGGCCATTTTATGGCCAAACTGCAAAAGGCGGCGGATGCCCCGGCGGTGGAACTGCCGCGCGGCAAAAACGGTAAAGGAAAAGGCGGCAAAACACCCCATGTGGATGCCAAGGCATTGCAGGCGTGGCAGAGCTTTGCCAAAGAGCTTTTCCCCACATTGGCGGGCCAGCCCATTGCAGTAGTGGGGGACGGTTTTTGCTGGAGCCGCCCGCCCTGCTGCCCGCGGCAAAGCTGCATGTGCTGCGCGCCGGGGTGCCCGCGGGCCGCGCGGCAAAAGGGCGCTTTGAACCGGCCCACGCGCTGTTTATGGCTTACGGTGCCCAGTGCACCAATTGCGAGGAGCTGACCCTGGCGGATCCGCGCACCGCAGCGTGGCTGCGCGGGGAAGAGATCGAAGCCCAAACCGCCCAGAACGGCTGGTGTGCTGTGCTGGTGGATGGCTTCCCCCTCGGCGGGGGCAAGGCCAGCGGCGGGCGCATCAAAACCATTACCCCAAAGCCCTGCGCAACCTGAAATGACCGTAAAAATAGTGCAGACATAAAAGCGGAAAGGGAAAACTGCAACCATAGCCCCGTTTCCGTCAACATGGTTAGCACTTGAAAAAGTTCGTTCTGCATTTACAAAACGTTTGCCGCTTTTTGTTTTCAAATACATCCAGAAAAACACCGCCAAAACATTGAAAACGGCATAGAAATGTGCTATACTATACTAATGTAATTTGTCGGTTCGCGCACTTTGCGCAAAGTGCGGGAATCTTACCGCCTTCAATGTGCGGTTACACATCAATTTTTTAGGGGATTTTCATGTCCGGACATAGCAAATGGAATAACATCAACCGTAAAAAGGAAAAGACCGACGGCGCCCGCGCCAAGGTTTTCACTAAGATCGGCCGCGAGATCGCTGTTGCCGTTAAGGAAGGCGGCGGCAACCCCGCTTCCAACTCCAAGCTGGCAGCCCTGATTGCTAAGGCTAAGGCGAACAGTGTGCCGAATGATAACATTCAGCGCATCATCAAGCGCGCCGAGGGCGGCGATAAGACCGAGTACGAAGCAATTACCTATGAAGGTTACGGCCCCGGCGGCATTGCCGTTATGGTCGAAACCCTGACAGACAACCGCAACCGTACCGCCGGTGACCTGCGCCACTACTTTGATAAGTGCGGCGGCAACCTGGGCCAGAACGGCTGCGTCAGCTTCATGTTCACCCAGAAGGGCGTCATCGTGGTTGACCTGGAAGATGCCGACCCCGACCAGCTGATGATGGATGCTCTGGATGCCGGTGCCGAGGACTTTGATGCAGGCGAAGAGGCTGCACAGGTCACCACTGATCCCGATAACTTCACCGCTGTGTGCAACGCACTGGAAGAAAAGGGCTATAAGTTCATTTCTGCCGATGTGGCACAGGTTCCTTCCACCACCACCACCCTGACCGATCCGGACCAGCTGGTGCAGATGGGCAAGCTGCTGGATGCCCTGGACGACGATGACGACGTGCAGAACGCATGGACTACCCTGGAGAATGAAGAAGACCTGGACCGCTGATTGGCAGCCAAGGTTTGAGTTGAATGTTTAAGGAGGCGCGCAAAAGCCGGATGTTTCGGTTTTTACGCGCCTTCTTTTTTTACACAAAGGAGCCATGTTATGAGCCAACTTCCCTTTGCCCGCACTGCCTGGAACCCGTGCGCAGCGGCTACCATGGCAGCTGCCCCAACTGCGGCAAGTCCCTGGAAAACCATAACCCCGAAGGCGCGCTGCCCCTTGGCACCCAACTGAGCGGGCATTACACCGTGGGTGAATACCAGAGCGCCGACGGCGACGGCCTGTGCTACCGCGGTGTGGATAATGATGAACGTCGGTTTGTGCTGATCAAAGAGTATTTCCCGGTAACGCTGTGCAATGGCCGCAGCCCGGATGGCGACCTGATGCCCAAAGAGGGCCGGGAAGTGCTGTTCAAAACCAGCCGGATGGATTTCAAAGATTTGTACGATGACCTGCACCGCATCACCCCGGCAACCGGCCTTTCGCAGATTCTGGATGTGATGGAAGAAAACAACACCGTATACGCGGTGGAGGAAACCGAGAAGGGCATGACCCTGACCCATTACCTCAAACTGCGCGCCCGCACCCTGACCCCCGTGGAGGCCCGAACCTTGCTGCAGCCCGTGATGGAGGGGGTGGCCCTGCTTCACAAGGCCGGGCTGATCCACCGCGGCATCTGCCCGGATAACATCCTGCTGCCCATTGACGGTGCCGCCCGGCTGACCGGGTATGGCACGCTGGCCCTGCGCACGGCAGGCAGCGAGCTGAAAAGCCAGCTTTACCCCGGCTATGCGGCACCGGAACAGTATTCAGCGGCGGAATTCTCTGGACGGTACACCGATGTGTACGCTCTGGCGGCGGTCACTTACCGACTGGTAACGGGCCAGGTGCCGGTGGCAGCCCCGCAGCGCAAGGTACGGGACAGTATGGAGAACGCCCACAGCCTGGAATCTGGTGTGCCGACCTATTTTTCTCAGGTGCTGACCTGCGCCATGCGGCTGGACC